>Ga0164315_10004688_pt1 | contig 10620 bp, 7 predicted proteins | sample GuaBasSedimGuay6_FD_113737 | JGI IMG/M metagenome (GOLD analysis project Ga0164315, IMG submission 113737) | Subseafloor sediment microbial communities from Guaymas Basin, Gulf of California, Mexico - Guay6, Core 4569-2, 0-3 cm | ecosystem: Environmental > Aquatic > Marine > Hydrothermal vents >...
CGGTTCGATGACACCGACTAAGGTACGTGCCAAAAAGCTGGCGTTCCCCGCGGTCTACTACTACACCCCGGCAGCGGTAGCTGTTCACAAGAGCTCCAAAATTTCCAGCGTAACCGCATTGAGCGGTAAGAAGGTTGGTACCGGTACTGGTACAACTTTCGAACTTTACCTACAAGGGGATCTTGCTATCGACGCCGCCGGCGCGCCGAAATTCGATTACCAGATCAGCAATCCCGAAATCAAGTCGTATGAAACCTCGACCATCGCACTGGATGATTTGCGTTTAGGCGACGGTGTACGCCTGGATGGCGTGGTCAGCAGTTTGCCAGTGTTCCTGGAGGCGATCGAAAATGGATACCCGATTAAAGTCGTTGGCGATCCAATTTTCTACGAGCCACTGGCGGTCACAATCGATCTTGGCGATGCGGAGCTGAACGACAAGTTGAAAGAAATCATTTCCTGGATGCGTAAAGATGGCACCCTGACAAAGATTTCGAAGAAATGGTATGGAGTCGATTACGCAACCACCGATTAAGTACAACCAGGCATAAATCTGTAAGCGGGGGAAAATTTTGATTCAGGATACGGTAACCGAGGAGCTATTACTTAGAAAACCTCGATTTGTATTTATCATATTTGCCCTCGCCTGCATTGGTTTTATCATCATTGACCCATCGCAATCCGCGGTGGGTCATTTTCTCGCACCGGTAATCGGTGATCCCGCTGAAAGCGGCTTTCACGGCCGCTTCGTCACCTCGTTCACACTCGCGCTGCTATTCGTCCTGAACCTGATCGCAATCAGTTTATTACCCGCATTTCGCTACCAGGTTATCGTCGTCTGGATCGAACTGGCTGTCTTGTTTCTTGCCTTTTTCTACAGTTTTGATCTGAGTTTCACATTTATTCGAAGCAAAATCGGCTTCATGATTACGCAGGGTATTTTTACCACCCTGTATGTGTCGGCAATATCAATAGCGATTGCATTCGTGATCGCAATCATCGGCGCGGTAGCCAAGCTTTCATCGAATGGATTTGCATTTGCTATCGCGAGTTTTTATACCTCGTTCTTTCGCGGCCTGCCCCTGTTGATGCAGGTCTACCTGATATACCTGGGATTTCCACAACTCGGTTTTGTGATCGACGCCGTGCCTGCCGGCATCATTGCATTATCGCTTTGTTATGGCGCATACATGACAGAAATATTCCGCGCCGGTATCATGAGTATCGATGAGGGTCAATGGGAAGGCTCGCGCGCGCTCGGCTTCAAGTTTGGCCTGACCATGCGTAAAATCATTCTGCCGCAATCTATTCCCCTGATCATCCCTCCTACCGGTAACCAGTTTATCGCGATGCTGAAGGACAGCTCGCTGGTTTCGGTGATCGGCGTCTGGGAACTCATGTTCCTGGCGAGGACGCTGGGCAACAAGACCTTCAATCATATGGAGATGCTGATTACCGCGGCCATGCTCTACTGGATGATGACCATGGTACTGGAATTAATCCAGTCTCGTATCGAACGTAAATATCGCAAAAAGCAGAAACGGTAATGTCAGATAACGATCAAAATCCTGCTGGCCCAATCATTTCGATTCACGGAATGGACAAGTTCTTTGGCGACTTCCAGGCCCTTGCCGATATTGACCTGGACGTCGGCGTAGGCGAACGTATCGTCATTTGCGGGCCCTCGGGTTCCGGAAAGTCGACGCTGATTCGCTGCATCAACCGACTCGAAGCGCATGATTCCGGCAGCATCCACGTCGATGGCGTCGAGTTGCATCAACACATGAAAGACATCGACGTAGTACGTTCCCAGGTCGGCATGGTGTTTCAACATTTCAACCTGTTTCCGCATTTGACCGTACTCGAGAATTGCACCGCTGGCCCGATGTGGGTGGCCAAGGTTCCAGCCAGGGAAGCACATGAAACTGCAATGAAATATCTGACCCGGGTGAACATTCCCGAACAGGCCAACAAATACCCAACCCAGTTATCCGGCGGACAACAACAACGCGTGGCGATCGCCCGCGCCCTGTGCATGAAACCCAAGGTCATGTTATTTGATGAACCGACATCGGCACTAGACCCTGAAATGGTCGCCGAGGTACTCGACACCATGATCGACCTCGCCGAAAGCGGCATGACGATGATTTGTGTCACTCACGAAATGGGATTCGCCAAGCAGGTTGCGGATCGCGTGATATTCATGGACGAGGGCAGAATTGTCGAAACCAACAAACCGATTCCCTTTTTTGAAAACCCTCAATCTGAACGAACTAAAAAGTTCCTCGCCCAGGTGTTGGTACATTAAATAATTCAACTTTAACTGGCTACCCACAGATAAACTTGGAAACTCCCCGCAACAATCCTGTCGACTTTCGCAGTGACACCCTGACTAAACCGAACCCTGCGATGCGCGAATGCATGGCCAGTGCAGTCGTGGGTGACGACGTTTATGGCGAGGATCCGACAGTCAATGAACTCGAACAATACGCTGCCAGCCTGTTAGGCAAGCAGGCAGCCCTGTTTGTCAGCAGTGGCACCCAGGGTAATTTGCTCGCATTGCTGTCCCATTGTCAACGCGGAGACGAGTTTATCAGCGGTGATAATTATCATATATACAGTCATGAAGCCGGCGGCGGCGCGGTTCTCGGCGGGATTGCATCGACCGCACTATCGACCGGCCGCGATTTTGAACTCTCGACAGAGCAGGTACTCGCGGCGATCAAAGCCGACGATAATCATTTTCCCATTTCACGCCTGCTTTGCCTGGAAAATACGGTGTCGGGCCGAGTCCAGCCACAGGCACATTTGCTGACCTTATGCGAAGTTGCGCATGAGGCCGGTCTGCAAACTCATCTCGATGGCGCACGCTTGATGAATGCCGCAATCGCTCAGAAAATTAACGCGGCCGAAATTGCGGCTCCATTCGACAGTGTTTCGCTATGCCTGTCAAAAGGCCTGGGGGCACCCGTCGGCTCGCTCCTAATTGGCAGCCAGGCGGTTATCGATAAAGCCAGGCGTGGTCGTAAAATGCTCGGCGGTGGTACCCGTCAGGCAGGCATTCTGGCAGCAGCCGGGCTATTCGCACTAAAAAACAATATCGCCCGTTTACAGGAAGATCACCGCAATGCAAAGCTGCTCGCAGAGGGCATCTCGCGACTCGGAATTATGCCAGTCGAACAACATACTAATATGGTATTCATCACGCCCGCGGTCGATCATATTGCAGCTTTAGGCAAATTTCTCCTCGGCAAGGGCATTATCCTCGCGCAGGATTCGCCTTCGATCCGCCTCGTCACCCACCTCGATATTAGTCTTGCTGATATCGAGGCTACTATTGAGGCTTTCGAAAGTTATTATTCTGCTAGCGGATAAAATTTAAGCTCTAGCCCACACCATCAGTTTATACGATAATTCTCTCCTGAATCAGGAGATCGCCGGTATGAAATTTAAGCTGCATAAAGATCTGAGCACCCTGCTCGACTTCTACAATAAACAAAGAAAAAATCTGCCTGCTGAATACGCCTATGCCCCCGGGCTGATTCCCAAACCCAGCTTTTTCACACTTAAGGATTTGCAGAATCATCTGAATAACCCCCTGTTAAAACCAGAGTGGATACATGTCAAAACAGCCGGACGACGCATACCGCTTGATTCGAGCATGTTGACTAAAAATGTTCAGATGAAGTTCCTCGAGTTTATGGACAAGGATTTAGTCAATCAGGAACTGGGTAAAGGAGGTGCTATTGTACTGGAGGGGCTAGACATACTTGACCCTGGAATAAATGCTTTTTGCGCCAGGCTGGATGAAGGTTTGCCATGCGGCATGACTAACTGTGAAAGCTTTTTTTCACAGGCGGGGAACGAGGCCTACGAGGGTCATGCGGATTCAGACGATGTACTTGTCATACAACTGGAAGGCAGGAAGAACTGGAATTTATACGAACCACAGCAACGCAGATATCTCGGCAACGAGAATCAAAGCGATGCTAAACTGGGACCGGTTAAATACCAGGTTAGCATGCGGCCGGGCGATGCTCTTTACGTCCGCGCTGGGGTACCACATCTTTGCAGCACACCGGGTAAATTCAGCCTGCACATTTCCTGTGACCTTTTAGATCGAACGCCGAATGTTGAGAAAATCACCAAAGAAGCAAACAACCAGTATCTCCACGCCTGTGAACAACCCTACGAGCCCGGCTCTAAAGTCATAGACAAGTATATCCAGATATTGAAATCTCCAGCCTTTCAGGCTGATCTCGAATCAGAAACTAAATTAGTGCGCGAAGAAATCCGTCGATTTAGAGAACGTGTGGCACGTGTATCCAATATTCGCAGCCTGGCAAAGTTCATTTAAGGATACGTGTCCAGCTTCAGTTGGACTGCTAGCCCTGTCTTTCGGTTGCTACCTGTGAACGATGATTCCGCGGCGAACTACCAAAGTATTTTCGATAACAGGCAGTAAAGTAGGATTGGGTTTCAAAGCCGGTGGCTATCGATATATCGATAACACTATTATTCGTATTCAGCAGCAATTGCTTGGCGTGCAGCAGGCGCAGCGACAGATAATACTGGCTTGGCGTTACTCCGCGATACTTGTGAAATAGTCGCTCAATCTGTCGGAGAGAAAGCTCACATTGATCCGCGATGCCGGGTAACGGCAAGGGCTCTTCAATATTGGATTCCATTAAATGGATAACATCGACTAGCTTCGGTGCACTCATCGCCAGATCGATACGGTCCGCCATCTGCTGTGAATCAATTTGAGTACGAATGCGGTCATGATGAAACTGCTGGGATATCTTCTGCGCGAGATCTCTGCCGTACTGGTTTTCGATTAATTTCAACATCATATCGAGTGCAGCGGTTCCACCCGAACAGGTAAATCGTTTGTTGTCGATTTCGTACAGTGAGAATGCCACATCCAGTTGTGGATAGATTTCCTTGAACACCGGGATATTTTCCCAGTGTATGGTACAGCGACAATTATCGAGCAGGGACGCCCTGGCCAGAACAAAACTACCCGAACTGACACTACCGAGATTTACTCCCTGCCTGTCAAGCCTCCGGAGAAATTTCAGGGTGGCGGTATCATCGAAATGCTGGGCGGTATTGGGGGCACAGATAACCAGGGTTTCCAGGTCCCTGGCTTCGCTTAGCGGACGCGTCGGCACGGTTATCCCGCAACTGGCGGTAACCGGCTCGCTATCGGGCGCATAAAATTCCCACCCAAAAAGCGTTTTTTCTGATAATCGATTCGCGGTACGCATCGAATCCACCACGCAGCTAAATGGTATCAACGGATAACCATCGATAAGAAGAATACCTATGTTTTCAGTTTGTACCGGAATAACAGGGCCTCCAGGCGCCATTTATAGTAATTTTCAGGCGCTTATCCCGCCAGCATTCTATCCTATTCCCTGAACGGGACAACTCAAATCTAACCGCGAAGCCACTGGCTATGACGCTGGCGAACAGCTCGAAGTCGCGCATGGAGCAGCCTCATTTGAGTACTAAAACCATACTTAACTGTTGATTTGAACCAACCAGTGCCTGTCAGACACCGGCGGATTTTGGAGTCGAAAATGAGTGAAGCCAATAAACAGGGTCGCGGACGCAGAGGGCGTGGCGGACGTGAGGCCCGTCGTGCCGGTGTTGCCGTTGTTACCCCCAGCAAACCTTATATCACACGCAAGATCCCCTATTTCGAAGTGCTTGATGAAGAGGGACTCCAGACCATCGAAAATAACGCGGACACTATTCTCGAGGAAATCGGCATCGATTTTCGCGACATGCCCGAGGCCCTCGATATTCTGAAAAAGGGCGGTGCGCATATTGACGGGGAGCGCGTACGTTTCCCGCGTGGCCTGTGCCGCTCGATCATCCAGGCGTCGGCACCCGCCGAATATACGCATCATGCGCGTAATCCAGAACGTAATGTGCGAATAGGCGGTAAAAATACTGCATTCGTACCCGCCTACGGCAGCCCTTTTGTTTTCGATCTGGACAAGGGCCGTCGTTACGCCACGCTCGAAGATTTCCAGAATTTTGTCAAGTTGGCCTATAGCTCACCAACTATGCATTTGTCTGGCGGCACCATCTGTGAACCAGTCGATATCCCGGTGAATAAACGTCACCTCGACATGGTGTATTCGCACATCAAGTATTCCGACAAGGGATTCATGGGTTCTGTCACCGCGCCTGAACGTGCGCAGGACACGGTTGAGATGATTAAGATCATCGCCGGCGATAATTATATTAATCCGGAAACCGGGCGGCCGCGAGCCTATGCGACCAGCCTGATCAACGCCAACTCACCAATGACCTTCGACGACACCATGCTTGGCGCGGCCAAGGTTTACGCCGAAAACGACCAGGCCTGCATCATCACTCCGTTTATCCTCGCTGGTGCGATGTCACCGGTAACCGTCGCAGGCACCGCGGCACAGTCGTTAGCCGAAGCCCTCGCCGGGCTCACATTTGTACAGCTGGTCAATCCGGGCGCACCGGTTATTATGGGCAGCTTCGCGAGTTCCATGTCGATGCAATCGGGCGCCCCGACATTTGGCACCCCCGAACCCGCCCTGGTACTTTACATCATGGCGGTACTGGCGCGTCGCCTCGGTGTTCCATTTCGGTCGGGTGGCGGACTCTGTGCTTCCAAGCTGCCGGACGCGCAGGCCGCTTCCGAAGCGGTTAACACCCTGTTACCGGCTGCACTCGCCGGGGTCAATTTCATGCTGCACGCGGCCGGCTGGATGGAAGGCGGATTATCCATGGGCTATGAAAAATTCGTCATGGATGTGGACCAGACCGCGATGATAGAAATCATGCTAAACGGTGTAGACATGTCCGAAAACGGGCAGGCGATGGAGGCGATACGCGAGGTCGGGCCAGGGGTTCATTTCCTCGGTTGCAATCACACCCAAAACAATTTCAAAACGGCATTTTATCGCTCCCCAATCACCGATAATAACAGTTTCGAGCAATGGGAATTAGACGGCAGGCTCGATCATTCGCAGCGTGCTAATGCTTATTGGAAAAAACAGCTCGCCGAGTACCAGGCACCGCCTATTGACCCCGCGATCGATGAAGCGTTACTCGACTTTATAAAACAACGCAAGGATTCAATGCCTGATTCTATGGTCTAAAGCCCCGATATGAGCGACCTGGCATCCGGATCAATTCTCCGTGTCAGTATAAAAACCGTGCAATAGCCCAAATTAAAGACTAGTATTTTGCGTGTTATTGGTCATTTATTGATCAAAACCCCTAAAACTATGTTATAGCGCTGTTGCTTGCCTATGAGTGAAGAAAAAGCCGAAGTGAAGCCGACTCATTTCGGATTCCTGCTGGTTCCGAATTATTCGATGATCGCGTTTACCTCTGCGGTCGAACCATTGCGCATGGCAAATCGAGCGGCTCAGAAAACACTCTATAGCTGGAGCATTTATACCCTCGACGGTATGCCGGTAAAAGCCAGTAACGGGCTTGAAATAACACCGCATGGCAGCATCGATAAAGCCGGTGAAATGTCGTATTTTTTCGTTTGTGGCGGTGTCGAAATTGCCGATAGCTGGACCCGGCCGATGAAGTTTGCGCTACGAAAAATTGCCAGTCGCAATATCACTATCGGGGCAGTCTGCACAGGCAGTTATTTGCTGGCACAGGCCGGTTTGCTTGATGGCTATAAATGCACAATTCACTGGGAAAATATAGCGAGCATGCGTGAAGAGTTCCCAAAAGCGCGGTTTACCGACGACCTGTTTCAGATAGATCGAGATCGAATCACCTGCGCCGGTGGACAGTCATCACTGGACATGATGCTTAAGATAATCAGCGATGCCCATGGATCAAAACTAGCCGCACATATTTCCGAACAGTTCATGTGTGAAAGGATTCGCGGTACTGAAGATCGTCAGCGCATTCCATTACAGCTTCATCTTGGTGCAAACCAGCCTAAATTAACCGAAGCGGTTATCCTCATGGAAGCAAATCTTGAAGAACCCATCAGCCTTGACGAATTATCGAGTTACGTCGGGGTCTCGCGCAGGCAACTCGAACGCCTATTCCAGAAACATTTAAATTGTGTACCAACACGATACTACCTGAATCTTCGACTAAATCGCGCCAGGTTACTACTGCTGCAGACCAGTAAATCCATCGTCGATATTGCCCTTGCCTGCGGATTTATCTCGGCTCCGCATTTCAGCAAATGTTACCGGGATATGTTTGGGATTCCGCCACGCGATGAGCGTCGCAAGATACAAAGGGCACAGAGCATGGATGAATCCGATGCGGGAAAGAAGGCTACCGGGTAGAGTTGGGGTTGGCAAATATTTTTGGAGTTTTCGCACATTAGCCCAAATCCACGCTGATAGGCACTTCGCGCGCTCACTCCTCATCGTCGGCATGGCCGAGCGCCTGCAATCGCTGGGAATAAGGTAAAGCGAGGTCTGGCCTGCCTTCCTTCTCAAACCGATACTTCCAGAATATCGCCTCGTAACTCCCCGCGGTTCCGGGGTCTGGTAACAAACCTCGTGCAACCCTGTTTGGCGGCTGTGCCAGCGCCCCATCAACCAGTGGTAGGCCCCCGAGTATCGAGGCCGCGCGCTTCCTGTAAGCGCGCCTCATCACGTCTTCGAGTTCGTCTTTCCGAACCGACTCACCCGCAGATGTGCGATACTTAAAATAACGGCCGAGGATCATCGAGTCTGTTGGTGCGTCACGGCGTAAGGGATCGATTCGTTTCAGAAAGTCTGAAGATTTATCGTAGAAGTGACTTATCGGCGCTTTGTATTCGAGGCGCTGATGCGCGATGGTGTTGAGTGGCCCTGCAGGAAGCACGTTGTGAAAGCGTTCCTGCGTCAGCGTATATAGAAACAACAAACTCGCCAGGTTAGGAATTCCAATACTCGCTAGATCGTTGCGAACCGCGGGCAGGTCAAATCGATTCTCCATCGCCTCGAAGTCCGGTTCAATCGGATCATTGGAAGCGATTAAAATGATGTCCAGGTAATTGGGTGATCGACCCACGATAACGTTTGGAAATACGGATTCAATCGTACGCATCACCAGGTTGACTTCCTCGTCGGACTGCTCGTAGGTATGGAACCACACTACCGCAAGTCCGCCGGGGTTGAGCTTAGCGCTCATCGCATTGAAGAATTCCCGGGTAAATAACCCCGAGACTCCCGCGACCCAGGGATTCGAGGGCTCGGAAATGATCAGGTCATAGCTGTGCGGCACGGCACGCAGAAAACTTTGCGCATCGTCCAGATGAGTACGAACTCGCGGGTCGTCGAGCACCCCGTAGTTGAACTCGGTGAAGATCGAATCCGCATTCAGAACACCCGGGGATATCTCGACGATGTCAACCCGTTCTACCGGGTGGCGCGTCATCGAACCGCTGGTGATTCCCGAGCCGTGTCCAATGACTAAAACGTTACGCGCGTCTGGTACCAGAAACATGGGTAATTGACCGAGGAGTACCTGGGTTGGCAGATCGCTTCCCGTCCCTGCGTCTGGCTTGCCATTTACATAGAGATAAGTGCGGCGATCTCTTCTGATGCCGAGGACAGTGTTCTGCGCGTCTTCTTCGAAGTAGTAGCTCTTGGCCCTGGCAGGATCAACCACATAATAACGCTTCCACGCGTCGAAACTAGAGGCCGGGTGTTTGGCCCGCTTGGCGGCGCTGGCCGAGGCATCGGGCCCCGAGCGCATGCGCAAATGGTTCGGCGCGAGATTGATCGGATCCAGCCAGCCGAGTCCTAGCGTGAGGTAGGAAGCCGCGACCATCGTCATCACCACGCCAGCCACGAGACGCCTGGAGCGCGGGACCTCTGCAGCCACCAGCAGAACCGTCAAGCCCGCAACCAGGTTGAGCGCGAGGTTAAAATGAAACGCACCGAGCAATCCCAGCCCCGGTAACAGCACGAGACCCGTGAACACCGCACCAAGCACGTTGCCCACCGTGTTCCAGGCGTAGGTCGAACCCACGCGATAACCGATATCGGGTGAACGCCGGGCCTGGATCTGGGCCACCAGCGGAAACGCGAAGCCGAGCATGGTGGTTGGCAACAACAGGAACACGAGACACAGACCAACCTTGCCGAGCTGATAGAGTTCGAAACCGTATTGAACATCCTGGAGTTCAATACGGAGCAGGCCAATGAGATAAGGCAGCCGTGAAATAAAAGGGGTGATCGCGAGCAGGGCGACAACCACCAGTAGCTGACTGATGCCGAAGACCCACAGCGGACGCTCGACGCGGATACGCGAGATGATCGCACTGCCAAGGCTGATTCCGGTGATGAAAGCCATCAACATGACGGTGAAGGAATAGGCTGACGAACCGAAGGCCAGCGCGATCACGCGCGTGAAGAGTACCTCGTAACCGAGCGCGGCAAAGCCGCTCAGCGCAAGCGCGATGAGGGTTGCCTGGTATTGTGCCTTGCCATAGAGAACCGGGGCGGGTTGGGTCACGGCTGCGTCATCTGCACTGGCCTGCGGTACCTCGCTTCTCGCCGGTTTCAGGAGCAGTGCGGCAGCAACCAGGTTAAGCAGGGAGGCGAGAGCCAGCGAGGCGTAGACCCCGAACAGGGGCAGGGTGATGAAACC
>Ga0164315_10004689_pt1 | contig 10619 bp, 11 predicted proteins | sample GuaBasSedimGuay6_FD_113737 | JGI IMG/M metagenome (GOLD analysis project Ga0164315, IMG submission 113737) | Subseafloor sediment microbial communities from Guaymas Basin, Gulf of California, Mexico - Guay6, Core 4569-2, 0-3 cm | ecosystem: Environmental > Aquatic > Marine > Hydrothermal vents...
ATCGATGCCATTGACAGCATGAGTAGCAAAACAGCATTAATCGAAACTGCATGGCGTAACAAAATGGCAACCTTTGCCAGCATGGGGGCTGGTGGAAAACTTGATCCTACTCAGGTACGCACTGATGACCTAATGGACACATCAATGTGTAAGCTTGCCAAACAATTACGCGGTCACTTGCGTAGGCGTGGTGTGGGTCGAGGTATTCAAACAGTCTATTCAGTTGAATCACCATTGCCGCCTTTACCACCCGAAGCAGTTGGGCGTGGTCGACCACGAGCTGTCAATGGCACCGTCAGTTATATGCCATCTATCTTCGGTCTGACATTAGCCGGTATGGTCATTAATCATATTATTGGTGATGCCCGACGTGTCTGATCCGACCAATGTTTTAAATTGTGATCAACAACGACAAACCCAATTAGCTACCTTACTTAAACCCTACGGTATCGAAATTGAGCATATTGCCGACAATGAAGCTATTAAAGGTAGTTTCTTTGGTGAACGTGAGGCTGGTTTAATTGGCAATAAACTTTTATTGCGACATGACACCCCTGTTCACTCGGCTCTACATGAAGCTGGCCATTATATCTGTATGGATCCAGATCGCCGGGCCAAACTCGATACTGATGCTGAAGGTGACTATGATGAAGAAAATGGGGTTTGTTATTTACAGATTCTGTTAGCCGATCATATACCCGATGTCGGCAGGAATCGGATGATGGTTGATATGGATCGTTGGGGATATACCTTCCGACTAGGCAGTGCTAAAGCCTGGTTTGAAAATGATGCTGAAGATGCCAAGCTATGGCTAATAAAACACAATATTATTGATGGTAGTCAACAGCTAACATGGATTTGTCGCAATAAATAAGAATATCAAGCTAAAATTTCTCTGTCACTCTGATAAATTCAAATAAAATCATAATCTTAGCCTGCAAACAACTGCTTACCCTACTTTGTAGGGGTAGACAACATATATTAATTCAATCATTAATAGTCGTTCATTTGAGTTGTACAGGTAATGTAAAACAATGGAAAAAACAGACAATATGCCAATCTGGGTTTATTTTGCATTTTCGAGTATTGCCACCAGAAAAGGTGCCTTATTAATGATTTGGTCTTGTATAGCTTTTTCCATCTATTGCATTCCTTGGTCAATGTATATAGAAAGCGAAAGCTGGCTGATGAAAGCATTTCTAATCGAAGACTGGAGTTGGTTTGCAATGATGCTACCAATGACAATCTGGTACTGGATTAGTCTAAAATGGGTAGATAATAATACTGGATGGGAAATACAAGCTAGTCAGAATGGTAGTTAGTCTGAGCTCATTCTCTAACTTTTAAAATACAGCCTTGCCTGCTCACAATCTTGTTCAATCTGTCTCATTAGTGCGGCTAAATCTGCAAACTTTTGTTCGTCACGCAATTTATGTAAAAAATGAACTTGGACATGTTCTCCATAAATATCACGATCAAAATCAAATAAATGTACTTCTAACAAGGCTTTTTTAGCCCCCACTGTTGGGCGAACTCCAACATTGGCAACACCTTGAATGGGCTCCCCTTCCACACCAAATAGTTGCACAGCATAGACACCATTTAATGGTACTTTACGACGATGTAAATGAATATTTGCTGTTGGGAAGCCCATCGTGCGACCACGCTTATCTCCGTGAGCAACTCGACCACTCATACGATAAGGACGGCCCAGTAGTTTTTCCGCTAACACAAGGTCACCTACTTTTAATGCTTCGCGAATTCGAGTACTACTGACACGCATTTCATCAACGGCAAAGGTATGCATATTGACTACCTGAAAGCCATGTTGCTTTCCTGCTTGTTGAAGCATAGCGAAATCACCCTGACGATCTTTGCCAAATTTAAAGTCATCACCGACCACTAAATAACGTACATTCAAGCCATCAACAATTAACTGCTGGATAAAATCTTGCGCTGTCATTTGTGCCAGTTTTTTATTAAACCGCAACACACATAGCTGTTGGATCGAGTAACACCGTAAAGCCTCAACCTTTTCGCGAAAACGACTTAACCTTGCAGGAGCCTTATCAGGAGCAAAAAACTCATTGGGTTGTGGTTCAAAGAGGATCACTACAGCTGGCAAACCAAGTGTGTCACCTTTCATCGCTAATTGGTTTAAAACAGCCTGATGACCCAAGTGAACACCATCAAAATTACCAATCGTGGCAACACAGTCTGTGGCTGATGATGATAAGTTATGTAAACCGCGAATGATTTTTTGCATGTAATAAATTTAGTCGTTGTATTAAAAAAAGGACAGCCTAACGGCTAACTACAAAACAATCCAGCAGGCAAAATTAGACTGTTTAACTTATAATACACGTTGATTGGATTTTTGTTTTTTGGCTGACAAGGTACACACAGAGTGGCAAAACGAAAAAAACTGGATTATGAAGCAGCTGTAACCGAGCTAGAATCGTTAGTAGAACGTCTTGAACAAGGTGATATCAGTCTCGAAGAATCACTGAAATTATATGAAAGTGGAGTATTACTGACTCGCGATTGTCAAGATGCCTTACAAGCTGCTGAACAAAAAGTACAAATGTTATTAAAACAATCTGGTCAATCTACACTGGTTGATTTTGATCCCAATACATCTGAATCGTGACCGACAGTTTTTCCCTTTCCAACTGGATGGAACAACGGCAGACTCGGATCGAGAATGCGCTTTCGAAACGTCTGCCAGATACTAGCAACAATTCAGCCAAAACATCCACTCAGCTTATTACTGCTATGCGTTATTCTATACTTGATGGCGGTAAACGTTTACGAGCTTTATTGGTTTACGCCACGGGTGAAGCTCTAGGTTCGGACTTAGACAAACTTGATGTCCCTGCCAGTGCTGTTGAAATGATTCATGCTTATTCTCTGGTGCATGATGATATGCCTATTATGGATAATGATGATTTACGCCGTGGGAGGCCAACTTGCCATAAAAGGTTTGATGATGCTACAGCCTTACTGGTTGGTGACGCCTTGCAATCTTTAGCTTTTGAAACATTATGTGATGATGCTCTTTCACCCATTCAACAAACTCAAATGGTGAAAACACTTGCCAGACAATCAGGTGTATTGGGTATGGCTGGTGGGCAGGCAATTGACTTGGAATCTGTGGGTGAAACATTAAATATTAATGATTTGCAAAGCATGCATGAACTCAAAACGGGCGCATTAATCCGAGCTAGTGTTCGCTTAGGGGTATTATCATCGACCCAAACGGACGAAAACATTTTGGCTAAGCTCGATATTTATGCTTTTTGTATTGGTTTGGCATTTCAGGTGCAAGATGATGTGTTGGATGTGATTGCCGATACTAATACATTAGGGAAAACTCAAGGTGCCGATATCGCATTAAACAAACCAACCTATCCTGCTCTGCTTGGTTTGGATGCTGCTCAGGAGAAAGCTTCGGGTTTAATTGATAATGCTTTGGCCGAGCTTGATAGCTTGCCATATAATACTGAAATACTCGAAGCATTAGCTCACTTTGTTGTGGATCGTTCTCACTAAATATGACGACAGAAATAGACAATTTTTTATCTCTCATTGATAGCCCTGATGATCTGCGAAAGTTAGATAAATCACAACTGCCCCAGGTTGCCAAAGAGATTAGGACTTTGATTGTTGAGAGTGTGCAGCAAACCGGTGGCCACATTTCATCTAATCTTGGTGTAATTGAGCTTACCTTGGCATTACATTATGTATTTAATACGCCAGAAGATCGTTTTGTCTGGGATGTCGGTCACCAAAGTTATGCCCATAAAATTATTACTGGTCGGCGTGACCAAATGCATACTATGCGTCAACCAGAAGGATTGTCCGGTTTCCCAAAGCGAAGTGAAAGTACATATGATGCCTTCGGTGTTGGCCACTCAAGCACATCGATTAGTGCTGCTTTAGGCATGGCAGTCGCTGCCCAGTTAGCTGGTGACTTACGTCATAGTGTTGCCATTATTGGTGATGGTGCACTAACAGCTGGCCAAGCCTATGAAGCTCTGGCTCATGCTGGGGATTTGAGTGCAAATTTACTAGTCATACTTAACGACAATGAAATGTCTATTTCCAAGAATGTTGGTGGCATGTCCAACTATCTAGCTCGATTATTATCTGGAAAATTCTACGCCTCAGCTCGAGAAGGCAGTAAAAAAGTACTGGAAAAAATCCCATCTGCTTGGGAGCTTGCTCGCAGAACCGAAGAACATGTTAAAGGCATGGTTATTCCAGGTACATTATTTGAAGAAATGGGCTTTAATTATATTGGTCCAATTGATGGCCATGATTTGGATACTTTAATTACTACTTTAGGTAATTTACGTGAACGCAAAGGCCCTCAATTCCTACATATTGTGACAAAAAAAGGTAAGGGCTATGAACCAGCTGAACAACAGCCCGGTAAATACCATGGTGTCAGTCCGGCTAACAGTAAATCTTCCGGCCCAAGTTACACCCATGTATTTGGTCAATGGCTGTGTGATATGGCAGCTGAATCAGCAGACTTGATCGGTATCACACCTGCTATGAGTGATGGTTCAGGTTTAAATGACTTTGCACAGCAATATCCTGATCGCTATTTTGATGTTGGCATTGCTGAACAACATGCGGTCACACTTGCAGCAGGTATCGCCTGTGAAGGTAAAAAACCTGTGGTGGCTATATATTCAACATTTTTACAACGTGCTTATGATCAATTAATTCATGATGTCGCCATCCAAAACTTACCTGTTTTGTTTGCGATTGATCGAGGTGGCCTTGTTGGTGCCGATGGTGCGACCCATGCCGGCAGTTTTGATTTAAGTTACCTTCGTTGTATTCCTAATATGTTGGTCATGGCGCCAGCTGATGAAAATGAATGTCGTCAAATGTTAACCACTGGTTATAAACACAAAGGTCCAAGTGCAGTTCGATATCCTCGTGGTACAGGAATTGGTGCTAAGATTGAATCACAGTTAACCACACTTGAGATTGGTAAAGCAGAAATCAAACGTAAAGGCAAAAAAGTTGCCATACTTGCTTTCGGCAGCATGGTTCAACCCGCTTTAGAAGCTGCAGAAACACTTAATACAACCGTTGTTAATATGCGATTTGTAAAACCGCTGGACACTAAAACAATTGTAGAAATGGCCAAAAGCCATGACTTGATTATTACCATTGAAGAAAATGCTCATTTGGGTGGTGCTGGTAGTGGTGTAGCCGAGTTTTTGTTATCAATCGGCAATAATATACCCATAGAAATAATGGGGCTACCAGATAAGTTCCTTGACCATGGCGATCATAAACAAATGCTAGCTGATTGCAATTTAGATGCTCAAGGCATCATCAATAACGTCAACCAACATTTTCCGGCATAATAACCTGTTAGCCATCCATCATAATTCCCTAGTATAATAGTCAACTATGAGTGCAACCTATACCTTAAAAATTCTGGCAGATTTTGCCTCTGCCCATACCCTGCGTGATTACCCAGGTGATTGCAGTCGCATGCATGGTCATAATTGGAAACTGGAAGTCGAAGTTACGGCTACTGCTTTGAATGAACATGGTATGGGTATGGATTTTAAAACCATTAAAACTGCTGCACGTGAATTAGCAAAAACACTGGATCATCGTTACCTCAACGATATTCCACCATTTGATACTGTAAATCCAACAGCAGAGAATATTGCTCAATATTTTTACCAGAACTTGAGCACTACATTAAACATAGATACAGCTAAAATATCGGGTGTTACCCTGTGGGAAACCGATCGAGCTTGTGTACGTTATAGTGAGGACTAAGAAAAGCATGACTACTGATAAAAAACCAGATTGCTGCGACGAAATTGAAGATGTACAAAATATTGCTGATAAGCGCCATATTGCTATCGATAAGGTCGGTATTAAAGATATCCAACATCCAATAAAAGTCAGTGACCGTACCAGTGGTGAACAACATACTATTGCTACCTTTAATATGTATGTGAATTTACCTCATCAATTCAAAGGCACACATATGTCACGTTTTGTTGAGATATTAAATCAGCATGAACGTGAAATTACCGTTAAATCATTCCGTGAAATGTTGAGTGAAATGATAGAACGTTTGCAAGCTGAATCAGGTTATATTGAGATGGAATTTCCTTATTTTGTAAATAAAGAAGCCCCTATCAGCAAAGTAAAAAGCTTGATGGATTATCAGGTTGGATTTATCGGTGAAATCACAGGTGATACTACCGATGTAATCGTTAAAGTGATTGTACCAGTAACCAGTCTTTGCCCATGTTCAAAAAATATTTCGGATTATGGTGCTCATAATCAACGCTCACATGTCACCGTAACCGTTCGTTCTGACAGCTTTATCTGGATTGAAGACATTATTGACCTGGTCGAACAAGAAGCATCATGTGAAATCTTCGGTTTGCTCAAACGTCCCGATGAGAAGTTTGTCACTGAACGTGCGTATGATAATCCAAAATTTGTTGAAGATATTGTCCGTGATATTGCGGCACGGCTTAATGATGACGACCGAATCAATGCCTACACAGTTGAATCAGAAAATTTTGAATCTATTCATAACCACTCGGCTTATGCTTTGATTACCAAAGGTTTCTAGTAACCTCCTTATCCCCAAATAAATAGCCCTGATGATTGAATATCATTAGGGCTTTTTTATGCCTCTCATTTCCTAGAATTTCTTTTTTAAGTCCATGCGTCTGCCTGTTTGATACATATCAAGCTGGCCTAAAAAAGTCATTCCTAACAAAGCACGCTCTGGTTCTGGGCCATCCAGTACCATCGCCCTGATGTTATGAAGTTTGATATCGCCTATTTGCACCTTATCCAAGGTGACTTGATAAGCTACTTCAATACCAGATGCGGTCTTCACCCCAACTTTCTGCCCTTTAAGATAGTCTAGATCAAGTCTTTTTGCTGTAGCAGCATTAAGTGCAATTGCAGACGCACCTGTATCCACTAAGAAATCAACACTATATCCATTTACACTGCCAGTAGTAATGTACATACCATTAGTCGGCCACAAACTTACTACTGGTTGCGCAACTGGGGGGGTATAGTTACTCCCTATATGAGAACCAAGTAGATATTTTTTCTGGACACCATCAATCTCCAATACCGCACTTCTACTAGTCGCTGATATAAGTTTGACGCCTTCTGGACTAGTCTTACCCACTTTTAATATCCGTTGTTGATTATTGATCTTAATCACAGCCTGATTTTTAAATAGACCTTCCACTACGATATTTAGCGTATCGGACCATACGGTTGATGCGTTTAGCAGTATAATGAGCCCTGCAATCCATGCTTTTCCCATGGGCTGATCCTCCTATTAACAATTGCATTTACAGAATAACAGCGAATCAATATGATTACATCTTCTTTACCATCAGTTACTGGCGTCATTCTGGCTGGTGGAAAAGCCCGCCGTATGGGTGGCGAAGATAAGGGCCTGCTTTCATATAAACATAAACCTCTGATTAGTTATGTGATCAATATACTAGAATCACAAGTTGACCAACTTGTTATCAATGCCAATCGTAATATCGACAGTTATCAAGCCTTTGAATATCCTGTTATAGCGGATTCATTAGATAATTTTTGTGGGCCACTGGCAGGTATGCTCAGTGCAATGCAAGCAGTTGATACTGACTATATTCTGACTGCACCATGTGATTCACCTAGCATTTCCCCCCAACTACGCCAAAGGATGATGGAGACATTGCTTGTTGAACAGGCTGATCTCGCTGTTGCCCATGATGGCGAACGTTTACAACCTGTTTTTAATCTAATTCCCTGCCGACTTAAAAATGAGCTTGAAGACTATCTAGAGCAAGGTGGTCGTAAAATTGATCTGTGGTTAGCTCAATATAAAATGGCTGTAGTAGATTTTTCTGATCAGCCCGAAACCTTCCTCAATTTTAATCATCCTGAGGATGTTAGCAATCACCAACCCAAGTTACATTCACCAATTCCTTTAATTGGTTTTGCAGCATTTAGTGGTACTGGTAAAACTACTCTATTACAACAGCTTATTCCTGCATTAAAAGCAAAAGGTCTTGAAGTTGCTGTAATTAAACATGCCCATCATAATTTTGATATTGATATCCCAGGTAAAGATAGTTATGAAATCAGACAGGCTGGAGCACAACAAACCTTAGTCGCCTCAAGCAGGTTAATGGCATTAATGGAAGTTCAGCCCGCTGATTTAGCCGATCCTTGCTTATCCGATCTTATTCCCAGATTAGACACTAGTAAATTGGATGTTATTTTAGTTGAGGGATTCAAGCATGAAACAATTCCTAAAATCGAATTATATCGCCCAACTCTGGGGAAACCTTTGCTCCATCCTCATGATAATAATATTATCGCTATTGCAACTGACGAGCCATTCAAAACAGCAACAACTATCGAACAGCTTGATCTGAATCAGGTTGATGCCATTGCAGATTACATTCAACTTTTTATAGACAACTGGACAGCATAAGAGCACTTTTATGACCAAATTTACTCCACAACCAAGCTGTGCTGATGCACATGAACCAAACAGTCTTAATGTACAGGATGCGCAACAACATATTTCTAAGCTTATATCTCCAGTTACTGCATGGAAACAATGTCCATTGCGTGATGCATTAGGTCACATCTTGCATCAAACTATTATTTCACCTATTCATGTTCCACCTCATAATAATTCAGCAATGGACGGTTATGCGATACACGGTTCAGATATCAATGGTGAATCTTTCACAGTCAAACAAATTGGAACTGCTTTTGCTGGACAACCTTTTAATGGTGAAATTAAACCTGGTGAATGTATTCGTATCATGACTGGAGCAGTAATGCCGACAGATTGCGACACTGTGATAATGCAAGAACATGTTGCAACTGATGACAGTGCCATCACTATTCATGGCAAACACCAGACAGGTCAAAATGTCCGTTATGCAGGTGAAGATCTTAAAACAGGTGAAGCCGTATTACCTGAAGGTCATAAAATCACCCCCGCTGATCTTGGTTTGATTGCCTCTCTGGGAATGGGCGAAATAACTGTGAAACGTAAACTCCGTGTTGCCTTCTTCTCAACCGGTGACGAACTTCGTTCTATCGGTGAAACTCTGGAAGAAGGTCAGATCTACGATAGTAATCGTTATACCCTTTATGGCATGTTAAAACGACTAGATGTTGAGATTTTAGATATGGGCGTTGTTCCAGATCAAAAACAAGCCTTACGAGATGCCTTGCAACTTGCTTCTGAACAAGCTGATGTGGTGCTCACCTCTGGTGGAGTATCAGTTGGTGATGCTGATTATGTAAAAGAAATTTTAGCTGAAATAGGTCAAGTGGACTTCTGGAAAATCGCAATGAAGCCAGGCCGACCTCTGGCTTTTGGCAAGATTAATGACACCTTATTCTTTGGTCTTCCGGGAAATCCTGTGTCTGTTATGGTGACTTTTTACCAATTTGTCAGTCCGGCAATACAACAACTTTCCGGGCAGTCCTATCAAGCCAGACAGCTTATGCAAGTTCCCTGTGTCAGTACAATTAGAAAACGTCCTGGTCGTTTTGAATTCCAACGTGGCATTCTGTCTGAAAATAAACAAGGGCAACTACAGGTCACAATCACGGGGAAACAAGGGTCAGGGATTTTACGTTCCATGAGTGTAGCCAATTGTTTTATTTTATTGAAAGAAGATTGTGATGGCATACAACCCAATACTGTGGTGACTGTCCAACCGTTCTCAGGTCTCATCTAAATGTCAGAAGTAGCACAATTAGCCAAGAAAACCAAAGAATTTAATAAACTAAAAAAACGTCTCCGCCGCCAGGTGGGACAGGCCATTGCTGACTATAATATGATTCAGGATGGCGATAAAGTCATGGTGTGTTTATCTGGTGGTAAAGACAGCTATACCCTGCTTGATATTTTGATGAATCTGCAAAAACATGCCCCGATCAAGTTTGAAATCATCGCAGTTAATCTTGATCAAAAACAACCCGATTTTCCAGAGCATATTCTGCCTGAATATCTAACATTAATTGATATTCCCTTCCATATTATTGAAAAAGATACTTACAGTATTGTTAAAGAAATTGTACCTGAAGGTAAAACTACCTGTGGTATTTGTTCGCGCCTACGTCGTGGTTCTTTATATGGCTATGCCAGACAAAATGGCATTACTAAAATTGCTTTAGGCCATCATCGTGATGACATTATTGAAACAGCATTTCTCAATATGTTTTATGGCAGCAAAATCAAAGCTATGCCGCCCAAATTATTGAGTGATGATAAAACCAATATTCTGATACGCCCACTGGCATACAGCCGTGAATCTGATATTGAACGCTATGCCGATTGGCAAAAATTCCCAATTATTCCCTGCAATTTATGTGGCTCACAGGAAAATATGCAGCGACAAGTGATCAAAGGAATGTTACAAGGCTGGGAAAAACAACATCCCGGTCGTCTGGAAAATATTTTCCGAAGCTTACAGAATATTTCACCGTCACAACTGGCAGATAATAGCTTATTTAATTTCACAGATTTGGAATTGCAGCGGCAAATACCTACAGGCGTAGAAGATGCC
>Ga0164315_10004691_pt1 | contig 10617 bp, 5 predicted proteins | sample GuaBasSedimGuay6_FD_113737 | JGI IMG/M metagenome (GOLD analysis project Ga0164315, IMG submission 113737) | Subseafloor sediment microbial communities from Guaymas Basin, Gulf of California, Mexico - Guay6, Core 4569-2, 0-3 cm | ecosystem: Environmental > Aquatic > Marine > Hydrothermal vents >...
AAAAATTATAAATCACTTTTATCAACCCTGAAGGGGTTGAATATGAATAGCCCCAGGTGCAACCTGGGGAAAAAATCGAACCTTGGTATATTATTATTCGGGAGTTACCTTATGGACTATATTTTACAAAACAACCATACGGTTCGGTTTCTGGGTAACTGACGGGCAAACCTGCCAGTGATTTTTCTAAAGCCGCTTGTACATAATTAAAAGGCTTGATTTTGTCTCCCTTTGGATCATCGTCAATGGCTCCGCTATAGATCAAAAAGCCAGCGGGATTGATGATATATATCTGTGGTGTCATTTCGACTTGATAACTTTTACCAACTTTGCCGTCAAAATCGCTAAGAAGACGATAATCCAACCGGTTGATATCCTTCCATCTAATATTATCTTCAGGAGCCATGTAATAAGTGCTGTTAATTGCTAACCAGATCACCTCCTGCCCCCTATGCTTCCGTACTAATTTATGCATCGTTTTTTGCCGATAATGCCGCTGAACATCCACACAATCCGGATTAAACCACTCTAGCACTATATGTTTACCCCGAAAATCAAATAAACTGATTTCTTCACCACCTGCCTCTTGCAGGGTAAACTCTGGTGCCAGGAAACCTATCCTTGCAGCCTGCGCCGCAGGAGCCCACACCATTAATAAAAGTAAGAAATAAAATAGATTATACATAATGGATACCTATTTATTTGCAAATAGAGAATAACCGAACAAAAAGTAAAAACAATTAAACACGAATTATGTCATATACATTTTACTTATGACCCATTAGACTTCAAGCTATTCGCTATTCGCCATTGGATATTGTTGAGTATAAAACATATTGGATATACGCGATGCTCAACTTTTTTTAAGTTATTGTATTGAATTTTCAGCATTAAATTTTTGGGTAGTCCTGTAGAAGTAGTGATGACATCCAAACGGATGCTATCCCTTCTTAGGGATAGTATCCGTCAAATCACTACATGTACTGGACTACCGATTTTTGTTGGATACCCGCAGCGATATCCACCCTACTATAAAAATCAATGAGTTAGAAATTAAAGTTGAGCATCGCGTGGATATTATACTTTACACTGTCACACAAGTAATTCAATTTATGAGCGGTGCTCAGTATATACACAATTGAATGTAACTCATTAATTTATTAATTATAAATAGTGATTATTTATCATAAAATAAATCACTTGGCTTAAATCAATATTAATTAACTACTGCATTGCGCTGGTTGGTGAAGCTTTGGAATTTATGTGATGATTTTTTGACCTTTCGCTTTGTCAAGTTTGGCTTGCATTTTAGCCTTGTGCTTATTATAGTTAGCCAGTATTGATTGATTTAAGCAGCCTCCCATCAATAATAAAAAACTTAGCAATATCATTAATAACAATACCTAGTTATAACGGATTTTAGGAAACCCCGTGTTTGTGACATTGTTGAATTGAAAAGTGTGGACTTGCGAGTAAATTATTGAAGTCAAATGGGCACCCTTCATTTATCCCGAAAAGGGCTTTCGCTACGGATTGCCCCTACCATAGAAAATGGGCATGTAGGGGCAATCCTTTCGAGGCAAAAGTTTTTGCGCGCAAAAACTTTTGCCTCGAATATGGTTGCCCCCAACATTTTTGAAGGGTGCCGTCAAATGATTGAAAAAAAGTTGTCACTGTCAATTTTTCTGCGATGGTGTTGTGAGTCCCATCTTGAGAGGATATTTAGGAGTGTGTCTGTTGGCGCGTCACAAGAATATTTACAGCCAGAAATTTTTCGCCACCAATATGACATAATTCATTGGTTTTATCTTTGCTATATTGTATTCACGAATAGAAAAATAGGGCAAAACCTTGAAGGTTTCTAACTGAAATTATTATTCTTACAAACTATAGGAAAGGTATTTACCGGATACCTCAAATGGCCGTAAAAATTCTTGCTTGGATTTTTGTTGGGGGAGCCGGTGAGTTCTTTAAACCGTTCAAATATATGGTACGAAAAATGCTAATATAAAAAATTGTTTAATTTATCAACGATATAAAAATATAAATAACAATATCAAAAACTTGCCAGGATAACCGTTTCAGGGATTGGTTATTTTTTCGGCTACAGTGTGGGAACCGGTTTGCAACCGGTTCGGGAACGTTTGAGTTTGGTTACCTTCGCCCTGAAATGTTGCCGTGGGGTTTTCTACTTGTTAAATTTTACTTTTTGATAAACTGTAAGCCTTAAATGATTAGCAATATTTGGGCCATGTTCCCATTACCTCAATGCTCAAAAGCATTATCAGGCCATCGTCAAAGTATGATGTCACTTATTGATTTAATCAACATAAAATAGCCATTTTTCTACAAAAAAACTTTATAATCAGTGTGTTACTTTCAAGTTTGACGATGCCCTGAAAGCATTATGAACAAGGTTGCAAAACACCATCTGGTAAAATTAAGACCAATTCAATATATTCGCTAATAACAAATAAAGAACGGATGTAACTACTCAGCCCCAACGGGGCGAATTATTATAGCCTGGGGCAACGCCCCAGGTGCTCGTTGTTATTCTTGTTCCTAGGGCGCTGCCCTAGGCTTTAATAAAGCGCCCTTTCAGGGCTGAGTAGTTACGAACGGATAACGGATTCATATCAGGATAATTACTTTAGATTTCGGCACTTAGAAATTAAAGTTGAGCATCGCGTCATTTGACATAATTGATTGTTTTTACATTGTAACTACTCAGCCCTGAAAGGGCGCTTTATTAAAGCCCAGGGCAGTGCCCTGGGAACCTTTTTAATGCATGCGCCCTTTCAGTACCTGGGGCGTTGCCCCAGGCTATAATAATTCGCACACTTCGGTGCTGAGTCGTTACTTTACATTAAGCTTATTCGTTATTCGCTATTAGAAAACAATAGTAAACGTATTAATTTCATGTTTTGAAATGGCTAGTGCAGGATCGCTCCAATCTTCGGACCGCCCCCAGCCAACAGCCAACAGCTTTTCGCGCCAAAAATTTGGCGCGAAAGCAGTTGTCTGAAAGCTTGTCTGAGGCTAAAGCCGACTAACCCTCTTTTGTAGTGCCCTTTAGGGCACTTGAGCTTTTAGACAACGGCTTTAGCCGTTGGCGTTGGGGTGGTATCGAAAATCCCCCAGACTGTCTGAAATAAAAGGAGCTACTGCCCCTGCCCAAGGGCACAAACCACCGGATGAAACTCATCAAATCTTGATTTTACGCAAAAGTTTTTGCATCGCTCCAACTGGGGCAAAGAAACGAAAAATCAAAAAAAATGGGTGAGTTACATACCAAAATCGCTCCAAGGGAAGGGAAAATAAAAGCAGCTAAGCAAAAAGAAATTTCTTGGTATTTTTTCCCTATACCTAGCGCTCGCTAAAATTTTTGGCATTGGCTTTGACAGGCTCATAAGGCCGGTTTCGACAAGCTCAGCCAACGTCGTTGCCTGAGCTTAAAAAGGCAACAAAAGCTAAAAACTGAAAAACTAATTAATTATTATGATATTTAAAGATTATTATAAAATAATGGAAGTTGCATCAAATGCAAGCCCTGAAGAAATTAAGCAAGCCTATAAAAAACTCGCCCACAAATTTCATCCTGATATAAGTCACGAACCCAATGCTGAACAACGGTTTAAAGAAATCAATGAAGCTTATGAGGTACTTAAAGATCCGCAAAAGCGGGCTACTTATGACTCCCGTTTTAAGCTTATTCTGCCTTACACCTACGCTTGGTTTGTTGCCAAAAAAGACGCTTGGATGCGTACCAATGCCCAGATGCGTGCCAAAAAAGATGCGGGTATACGTGCCAAAAAATTATTGGATCGTACCAAGAAAAATACCGGGGTCTATATTAATAAGGATAACAACGTGAAATCTACCCAAAAGTCTCCCTTAATTTTAATGGGTTTTTTTGTATTTATCTTGTCAGCTATAATTATAGCTGTTATTTTCGCGGTGGAACGTTTCAGCCAATGGCAAAACCATCAACAAACCATCACAGCCCTCTTGCAAAGCGATAACGATAACGATAAAGCTAAAGAGGCCATTGAAACTTTGGAACGTTCAGATGTTGAAACCCAGCAACAAATTCTCAAAGGTGAACAGGTCAAAAACGCGGTGGTTCGTTTTTACCTCCAACAGGCTAACCGTCCCATCTTGACTCAATTAGAAACTTATGACGACACCATTGAAACCCACATTTTAAAAGATGACGACGTTTATCGCACATTAAAGGCCCATTTTTACGATAAAATAACTCAGGAAATAGATGCCGATAATTTCAACAACGCACTTTTATTGCTGGATGCACTCAAGCAAAAATATCCCTCAGATAAGGAATTATCTGAAAAACATGAAGCCATCAAAAACCTGAAACCACAGCGGTTAGCCGAATTGGCTCAGCAATATACGGCCTGTTTGAATCAAGCACTGGTACCATTGCTTGAAAAAACACAGTGTATGGCTGAAGCACAGCAACAAATCAAGCATATTGATATTGAACATACCTTGCCCAATGTTCCCAAACTACCAGCAATGTATGTTGAAGAAATCAAGCGTGCCTTGATAGAGAACAATTATAACCACGTTGATAAATTGCTATTGGATTGGCAAAACCTATTACCGGCCCCGTCAAAACAACGTGATACGTTACGGGAAAACTTGGCTATTCACCGGCAAAAAAATAGCATCATCGCCGATCTGATGGGCAGTGATAAAAACAAAATTATCAAAAGACTCAATCAACTAACAACCGCTCAAGCATTGCAAAAAGAATTGCTTGAAAAGCCTCAAATCCAAAATCATTTATTGGACTACCATCTCAAAGAGGCACTGACACTCATAACAATCAAAGAGGGCAGTGTCAATATTTCAAGCCTGACAAACCGGTTGGAACAGCTCCGCGTGGCAGCAGCGCGTGAGGTAAGTACCCAGACTGAACCCGTTCAATCAACACCTTTGCAAACGGATTTAGAGTCAATATCGCAACCTTCGCCTGAGCAAACCAGCGAAGTGACTAACCCCCTACCACCAACAGCAGGAACGACTGAAACGAAACCTTCGCCTGAGCAAACCAGCGTAGTGACTAACCCCCAACCCCCAGCTGAAACGACTGAAACGAGCGAAGTGACTAACCTACTGCAAGAGTGCCAAGCGCATTTTGAAGCTAAACGCCTCACCACCGGTAAAGAGGGTACCGCGCTGAATTGTTATCGAAGCGTTTTAAAACGAGAACCAAATAATCCAGAGGCTTTAGAGGGTTTAAAAGCCATAAAAAATAGTTACCGGGATTGGGTAGAATATGCGTTACAACAGAACCAACTAGATAATGCCAAAATTTATATCGTCGGTTTGAAAAAAGTGGCTCGAAACTCACCGGTTTTCGCACAGTTAAAACAGCGTTTAAAGGAAGCCATAGCGGCACAAAAACTGGAAACACTGCAACCTCAACCGGCATATATTGCCTATCCTTCTTCTCAAGGACCAGATATTTGTGAAGGGTGCAATTGTTCTGATCTTCTTAAGCAATTGTCAATGGGAATCAAGCCTTTGACACCTGTACAAAGGGAATTTTTACAAACCCAGTGTGATTGAAATCGGGAATGGGGTTCTACACAAAAGTTGACAGCAAAGCCAAAAAAAACTTTTGCGTATAGACGTTCAGAAAAATATTTAGGACAAAACCTTGAAGGTTTCCGGGGCAAAACCGTAAAGCGTTGCAAAAACCTTGAAGGTTTCTAACTGAATTGGGGCAAAACCGTAAAGCGTTGCAAAAACCTTGAAGGTTTCTAACTCAAATCGATTTGGCAACGTCATAAAATCTTAATTTGATAGGAGTCACCTGCTAATGTATAACACTAACCATTTGATTAAATCGGCACTATTTATCGTATTAGGCCTAACGCTATTGACTTCGTGTTCCTCCCCAAAAACCCAACTTTCTCCAAAAGCCCCCGCCGATTTTGAGGTAGCCATGCGTGCCATGGCGAATGACTTATTGGAAACCGCCCTCAATCACAAAGAATTATTGGAAAGCCAGGGCAAAATCACAGTTGCGTTAGAATTATTTGTGGATGCTAAAAGCGGTGAAGTTGTCAAAAACATCAGTCGGCGGATTGAACAAATCATACTCAAAGAAAGTCAAACCAATTTTGACGACTTTGCTATCCGCAGTTCTACGCCGCAAAATCCACGTAACGCTCAATATACCATCAGCGGTGTCATTGATTTTAATCTCCCTAAAAAACCGGGTTATCATCAGGTTTCAGTGTTGATGTCCAGCTTGAAAACGGGAAAAGTATTAGCGGATTCAAGTGGTTTTATTTCACAACCGGATTTTAACTATGCGCCAACATCCAAGCGTCAAAACAGCCCTAGACACTTGACGGATAAGTTGCCGATGCCCAAACATCAAGACAGCCCCATGCACTTGACGGATAATTTACCGGCTCCCAAGTATCAAGACAGCCCGATGTACTTGAGTGATAAACGCTTTGAAAGCATCAAAACTATCGCGGCAAGTATCATCGGAAAATTGCCCAATAAAGAACGCTATGATGCTTTGAACACTGATGCCTTGCTGAAAGAAGCGGAAACGCTTTATGATAAGCAAGATTACGATCAATCGTTTCTTTTATATTATTTAGCGCAAGAACGTCCTGATGGACAGTTGGTAAAAACGTATGCCGGCTTATATCAAACCACTCGCCAATTGAAACATCAGGCCGCCGCTGAAGAGGCTTTTGATAAGTTACTGGGAGCCAGCCTGAAGGAAAATAACCGGTTGAATCTGAAATTTTTATTTTCTGTCAATTCAACTGACTTCATCAATGATGACGAATTGAAGGATGAATATTCATTTTGGTTGCGTCAAATAGCCAAGCACTTTCAGAACAACAATCGCTGCTTTCACATTGTCGGCCATAGCAGTACGGCTGAAAATCAGGATTATGACCAACAATTATCCTTGTCACGGGCAAAAACAATTCAACAACTGATGGGCGCACATTTCCCAAAAATAACGCAAAGTTTAAAAGTGATTGGTAAAGGCTTCAGTGAAAATCTGGTTGGTACCGGCACTAACGATGCGCGGGATGCGGTTGATCGTCGGGTTGAAATTGTAGTGGTTGATTGTTCGCAAATTTAATGCGCTTTCATATCTATTTAAGAGATGATTTATGAACCTATAATTTAACTCTTATTCGTTTCAGGCGAACCTTGCATGTCGGCTTCGGTGCAAGGTTTACCTAGAACGCATGTTGAAAACCAGTGTACAACGAATCCAAGAAATCAGCGAATTTAACCAGTCGAGTACCAAAGGGCGCATTCCCAAAAACGCAAAGGGTATTATCAATCATACCTTAGTACTTAGTACAACGGATACGCGAAATAAACGGATAGGGCTGCTCCTAGTACACGATCGCGGAAGGATCGATACCACCCCAACGCCAACGGCTAAAGCCGTTGTCTATACGCTTCCGTCGGCTAAAGCCGACTAACCCTCTTGTAGTGCCCTTTAGGGTACTTGAGCTTTTAGACAACGGCTTTAGCCGTTGGCTGAGGTGGTCTGGATCCTTGCGCTATCGTGCACTAGATTTATTAACTCATGTTATGCACTGAACTTCCCTTCCAAAAGATGCGATGCGATAAATCCCAAAGCTAAAAGCGAAAAAACCTAAAGGTGACTGAAAATCTAAACGAAGGAGGCTTTAGCTGACCTTAGCTGTTAGCTTTGGAATTTATCCCAAAGCTTGTGGAAGCTGAGTGCGTAACATGAGTTATTAATTATCCGTCAGACAACTTTGCATTGATGGAGATATTGCTGCAACTTTTCTAAGTTCAAACTCAATATTTTGATGAATCACAAGACATCAAGGTGAATTTTGCCTTTATCCGTTCATTACGCGTATCCGTTGTACTTAACTAACTGTCCGTGAAAATGGGAATGCGCCCAGTGCCGAACCCATGGGTGTGACCTCAATTTGATGTAGGAGGCCGGCAACGTCTTTTGGTTGCCCACCAAAACTTCCCCAAAGGTGGGCAATAAAAACACATTGGGTGGCTACACCTACACCTTTACATCAAATGAAGGTCACACTCGAACCCATCATTTCTGAGATAAAAGTACAGCAATTGTTGTACTGAATTCGTTTATTTCTGGAATTCGTTGTACTTATAGAATTCGCTGTACTTGCTATTTAACACTCGTGTCAAATAATACCAATGGATTTATTCGAGCATGTGCGTGAACCAAAAATTGACAAAGAATCACCGCTGGCTGCGCGAATGCGCCCTCGCACCCTGGACGAATTTATTGGTCAGGAACACATTATGGGGCAGGGCAGTTTACTCAGGCGGGCTATCCAAGCCGATCAGCTTTCTTCGCTGATTTTTTATGGCCCCCCCGGCACCGGCAAAACTACGTTGGCGCGAATTATTGCTAATACTACCCACGCACATTTTCTGGCCCTTAATGCCGTTTTAAGCGGTGTCAAAGATATTCGGGAAGCCATTGCGTCTGCTAAAGAAAAACGAGGCCTGTTTGGGCAAAAGACTATTCTGTTTATTGACGAAGTGCATCGTTTTAACAAAGCCCAGCAAGATGCCTTACTGCCTCATGTAGAAAACGGCGTAGTGATTCTAATCGGTGCTACCACCGAAAACCCCTATTTTGAAGTGAACAAAGCCCTGGTTTCTCGTTCGCGCATTTTTCAACTGCGCAGCTTAACCGAGGCTGATTTACGCGCCATTGCTTGGCAAGCCTTGGCCGATAAAGAACGAGGCTTTGGCCAGTTGAAAGTGAATCTCTGTGCTGAAGCACTGGACCACTTGGTTAACGTCGCGAATGGCGATGCCCGCGCCGTGTTAAACGCGCTGGAATTGGCGATTGAAACCACGCTTCCCGATGCGTCTGGTTTGATCAATCTCACCATTGCCGTTGCCGAGGAATCCATTCAACGCCGAGCTGTTTTATATGACAAAGATGGCGACGCGCATTTTGATACCATTTCGGCCTTCATCAAATCGTTGCGTGGCTCTGATCCGGATGCAGCCCTCTACTGGTTGGCGAAAATGGTTTACGCTGGAGAGGACCCGCGCTTTATTTTTCGGCGGATGTTGATTTTTGCCGGGGAGGATATTGGCCTAGCCGATCCGAATGCGTTGCCAGTGGTAACAGCCGCAGCCCAAGCTTTTGATTACGTGGGGCTGCCCGAAGGTCGTTATCATCTCGCCGAGGCCTGTTTATACCTCGCCACAGCGCCCAAAAGTAACTCCGTCTTGGCTTTTTTTGATGCGCTGCATACTGTTGAACAAGAACGAGAGGCCGAAGTGCCCAGCCATCTCCGCGATAGCAGCCGTGATGCCAAAGATTTTGGGCATGGGGCCGGCTATTTGTATCCTCATTCTTATCGCAATCACTGGGTTGCCCAGCAATATTTACCTGCCAGCCTGCAAGGGCGCGCTTTTTATCAGCCCACCCGTCAGGGCTACGAGGCTGCTATCCACCAGCAAGTTGCCCGCCAGAGAGAAGAGCAGTTGGCTGCTATGCTTGAACCGGCGGCTGGGCTTGATTGGACGGGTGAGAAAACCGGTGCCGGCCCACCGGCTCAAAGTCGTTGGCTACAGCGTACCTTGAGCAATGTGGGGCAACAATTGGGCCAAATACGTGACCAAGTTTTGGCGTTGGCTCAAGTCGAACGGCATGATTTGGTGTTAGACTTGAACGCCGGCCTCGGCTTACTCACTTGGGAAGCTACGCGGCGGGCCTTAGCCGGTGGCGTGTGGGCACTGGCAGCCAACGAACGCACAGCGCAAGCCCTTATCCAACAGGCCGAAAATCTGGATAAACTGGAACGCCCGGTTATTTTGAACGGTGCCGTGACAGATTTGCCGCTGTTAATCAAAAAGGCGTTACCCGCACCTGCGGCTGCCTTGCATTATGATGTCATCATTGGGCGCAACGTCTTCACCCAGTTGAAAGATAAAAGAACCGCCGCGCAAACCATTCATTCTCTGTTAAAACCAAACGGGCGGTTAGTGCTGGCCGAAATTGTGCCGCAACACACTCAACGCTTACACCAGTTAGTGGATTTATCTGGGCTGCCTGCTGAACAGGCGCAGCGAATGATGGCTGCTGAGGAAACCATTTACACCAATTCCCAAGACGCGATGGTGAATTGGGATGTTGCCGACTTGCAGCAGATTTTTCAGGCAGCCGGTTTTTCTCAAATAGACGTAAAAACCGAAGTCATGACTTCTAACCAATATATTGGGGCCGAGCAAATTGAACGCTGGTTTGCGCTGGAAACGTCAGGCCGGCAGCAGCGAGCCACGTTTGCTCAACTTATGCTCAAAGGTGGCATTAACCCGCCAGAATTGGCTAAATTAAGTGCTCTCTTTGAACAACAATTACTCAATCAAGCAGTCTCTTGGCAATCAACGATGGCGTATTTAATATTTAATACTCGATGATCAAGTTTTTCCACCTCTTTAAATATAACTACAAGGATTGCTTATAAAAAAGGATAAGATCGTGACATACGTTTAGTTCAAACTCTTATCTCACCTTTTTTCAGTGACATAAAAACCTCGATTGAGACGAAAAAACGTTTAAGG
>Ga0164315_10004692_pt1 | contig 10616 bp, 15 predicted proteins | sample GuaBasSedimGuay6_FD_113737 | JGI IMG/M metagenome (GOLD analysis project Ga0164315, IMG submission 113737) | Subseafloor sediment microbial communities from Guaymas Basin, Gulf of California, Mexico - Guay6, Core 4569-2, 0-3 cm | ecosystem: Environmental > Aquatic > Marine > Hydrothermal vents...
GATAATTTACCAAGGGATGCCAAGAAAAATGCTAAGTGTAAGTTTCAGGATTGGTTGGATATTCCTAGAAACTGTGGAAAGGGTTCTGATGATAAATACTATGGATGGACACATAGAGCCATTTATGGTTTTGGTAAAGGTGATACCTTTATCATCATCATTCCAATCCCAATCTTTATGTGCCATACTGTCACCTGCAACAGTATCACCTTTACCAAAACCATAAATAGCTCTATGTGACCATCCATAGTATTTATCATCAGAACCCTTTCCACAGTTTCTAGGAATATCCAACCAATCCTGAAACTTACACTTAGCATTTTTCTTGGCATCCCTTGGTAAATTATCTAATGACCGTTTATTTGGTGCTATATCAGTCATCAATATAGATTTGCCCGATATGTGTTTTACCTCGTACTCTTCGTTTATAAACTCTTTAAATCTCATAATCTACCCCACATATAGTCACAATCGTGACATCTATACCTGAACCCACCAGGCAACCCAAACTCTTCATGATCTGTCACATTATCACCAAAACACATGGGGCATTTCACATGGGTTTCATGAACTTTTGGATTCATGAGATTCTTTAATAAACACAACCATTTCTTAATCATTATATACCTTTACAATCAGTGCATCAATATCATTCTGATTTTTAATACCATTATCAAGAACTAATTCGGTTACTTTTTTAATCAAATCACCTAACTCTTTACCTTGTCTCAGGCCAGTGAGTTTCATTACATGATTACCATCAATAACCTTTACCACCTTTGATGTCACCTTGTCACCCCACTTCTTAGTAATCTTTTCCATATTGGAAATGGTAGCATCAAAGGTTTTCTTATTAAACATCCCTGTACGACAAGAATCATCACAATAAGACACTGCCTTTAAAACTTCCCAATTTTCATCATTCACAAGTTTGATAATCTTGGATGGTTTCATTTCATTCCCTTTAAATAACTTCATATGGTTAATTGCAGAGAATAAAATGGAATCCCTTTCTTTGTTGGAAAGTTTCAGTCTTTTGGCAATGTCTTTGATAATATCAGCACCTTCTTTGTCATGACCAAAATAAGAGTGCCTGACACCATCAGAACGTAATTTATGGGTAACCCCCTTACCAATATCATGGAATAGAATGGCAAGGTTAATAATGGGGTCTGCAACCTTATTTTTCCTGAGTGCAGCCATTGTATGTTCAAAAGGTGAACCAGTACCACCATTTTCATAGGCTTCAGGATGCCATTTAAGTGTTTCCTTAAACCCTTTAAGTTTGGTGAGTTCAGGTAAGATAATATCCAGAATACCCACTTCATCAAGAGTGAGAATCCCTTGTGCAAATTTATCACCGGATTGTGATGCCATTTTAACCAGTTCATCCTTAACACGTTCAATACTAATATCCTTGATACCCTCTTTATTTGCAATGATGGCATCCTTAGTGTCTGTATCAATATTAAAACATAACTTAGATGAAAACCTACAAGCACGCATCATACGGAGTTTATCTTCTTTGAATCGTTCATGAGGATTACCAACAGTTTTAATGATTTTATCAAAGATAGCATTTTTACCATTGAAATGATCAATAATATTACCATCTTTATCAACTGCCATTGCATTAATAGTAAGATCCCTTCTACCTGCATCAGTTTTGAAATCAGATACGATTTCCACCTTATCTGGATGTCTACCGTCAGAATAATCTGATTCTGACCGAAACTGTGCAATTTCAAACTGTTCACCACCTTGATTAACCACAACGATACCAAAATCCTTGGACTTTCCAATATCATAAGTCTTGAAAATTTTATCGAGTTCATCAATGGGCATGTTAGTGCTGATGTCAATATCATGTGGTTTGTCACCTAAGATAAGGTCACGCACAGCACCACCCACGATATATGCATCATATCCTTTGGAGTTAATTTTATTGAGAATATCAACACCATTCTTGATCATATTGTCAGATTTGATATATTTAGACCACCTTTTCTTGATGTCCTTCTCTACTGATTCATTTAAGTATTTTCTGTATCTCATTCTATATATCTCTCATACCACTCAAAGAAGAATTCCTTGTCAGGAAACTTAGTACCGTTTTGGTCAATATACTGTTTGATTACCCTATTATAGTCTATATGTTTTAGTCCTATGTAATATTTACAAGTCAGCATTATTTCATTTTTTGAATCTATAGCCCCCATTATATCACCTTTTCGGTAGGTAGTCAAGACATCTTTATTCAGAGATTTTATGAGATCTTTTTTAATTTTATTATCCCCAGAGTAAATATCAGTCGGTAGTGATTTCAATACCTTATCCAAATCCTCTGATTTCGTTTTCATAAGAATATCTTCTCTGTATTTGAGATAATCTTTCTGGTATTTATCAAAAAGGTTATCTGACAGGGCACCGTTATACAAATCCTTAATTTTATCCGACCATAACAGTTGATATTGACCCGCAGGGAATATAATGAACACATTTGAACCATAGGCACCCGCTGTCATCAAATTACCTGAACAGAATATAGAATTTGACCTTGCATATGTCTTGAATTTCTTATAAAACAGGTCATTAAGGATATTATGCCTATCCATTTCCATATCGGTAGGTTTTCTATCAGTCCTAACTTTTTTTGATAGGATGGATTGACCACTATCTCTACCAGAATACATCAGATCATCGGCTTTCTTTAAATAACTATATCCACCTTTCACCAAATCATTGATACAGGGCATACAGTGTGTATATACTGTCTGGACACCCAACATGGCCTGTTTAGCATGTGGATTATAATTCTCTTCATTTAGGTAGTTTTTATATCTCATTATCGTTTATGTGTAAGTAAATCGTTCCAGGTGTTTTCCACTTTCTCTAATGTGCATTTCTTAGTACCAAACAGTTCATACCAGTTCAAAATGATGTCATTGTATATCATTGCCCGTAATGCTATGTATTTCTTACCGGACAACATAATTTCATTCCCTGAAGTTATGGCATCCTTCATTCCGTCCGTATTATAGGTTTTTAAGAGGTCATCTTTTCTTTTACTAATATCCTGATCAAGAATGTCAGAATATAGAAACATATCAGTTACTTCTGTACTCCATAAGAATGAGTATTTTCCTATGGGAAATATAAGATTTACCTTTCCATAAAAACTGGCCTCGTTTCGGTCACCTGTCACGAATATTGCATTGGATCTAAACCGTGTACCGAATTCATCAAAGAAATATTCATCCACTTCTGTATGGACTTTTCCTGATGTGCTGGTTGGATTCCTATTAGTTCTTATTGTCCCTTCATAATAGGAATCTTTATGATCTCTACCACTATACCATATTTTTAGGTTTCTTCCGTTGTATTCTGACAACCATTCGTTAAGAAATGACTTACATTTCTTATTGATTTCATTGATGATTTCAACAAAGCGTTCCTTTAAAGGTTCTCTGGATTCACTAATAATGTATTTCTCTGTTAGATTAGGCATAGTATTTTAGTAATGTTTCGTACCACTCCATATTGATTGAATAGTATTTGTCACAGTTAATGATGCACTCTGATACACCACGAACAGGTGATTTAAGATATTGATTTAGATTTGTTGTTTTGTATTCAGATAATTCATCTCTAATAATTCGCCATGAAACATCGTCATCATAACTCCATGCCCAGTTATCATATTGTTCATATAATTCATATACATCATTATTCCAAACATACTTAAAGTTTCCAATAGGAAAAATAATAACAGGATGTCCCCACCTATCAACATCTGCCTTTGATTTGGATGTAAATAAACCCTCTGTTCTGAAATTCCAACCAAAATGTTCCTTTGAATAATCACCAAGTCTATCATGCAATTCAAGCCCTATAACCCTTGGTTTTCTATTCTTTCTTACTGCCCTTATTTGCATGAATTGTGGTACTGCATTTGGTTTCACACCACGAACTAATAGATTCTTTGCACCTTTCAATTCTTTGATATAAGGTTTACATTTCTTATCAAGAGCAGTATGTAATTGATCCCAATTATCAGTACTAAAAAATTCTGATTCTTTTAAATAGTCTTTATATCTCATTTCATTATATATACTTTGGGGTCTTTAACCCCTGTTATGCTTGGTTTATCAAACAACCTCCAAACAAGAATATACCCATTTGAAGATGTAAACCTTCCCTCTATAATTACCTTTCCTTTATGCGTCAAGCGGTGACAATTTGGACATATCCAAGCTATATTTGACTTATGATTTTTACCACCATAACTTTTTGACTGTATATGGTGTTTATCCAATGACTCAAAATCACGCTTACATATTTCACATTTTTCTTTCATTTTTATACCACAATGTATCACAAGTACCACAATGTAGGACATCTCTACATTGTCAATCATTTCAATATGTTATATCACTTTGAACCCTAGAGAGTACCATTATTATTTCTTGATTTTTGATAAAATTTCAGGTGATAGATTTGAATCCAACATTTCAGAACCACTAAAATATGTGACCTCTACGGGGATATATTTTAGTTTGAGTATATCTGCCGCCTTAATCCGGTGATTGCCCTCTAATACATACACATCACCATTAGGCATAACACCTATGAGTGGTTTGTTGTCCTTATCAAACCCATTTTTCTTGATACTGACAAGTAATGGTTCCAATTTTTGCATATTGACGTGTTTATGTTCATCATTATATCCTTTAATCTTGGATAAAGTTTTGACGGGCAACGTAATATCTCTGATAATACCTGTTGCAGAACCCATTACTTTCTTGGATTTAAGAACACGCTCTCTTTCGTATTCAAGCCAGTCACCGCCAGGATTGTCAATACGCATACCTAACTTCTTTATTGTATTGATAGGCACAGGTTTTAATTCCTGTTCTAATATTATGTATTCTTGTAGTCTCATTTGAATATCTTATATACCAAATCACTTATCTTTTTGATATAAGGTTTTTTGTTTGTATCATCAACCATATCACTTATAAGATTTGTTACTTGTTTTATTAATTTTATTCTATTATTATAAGTTTTTGGTTGTGTTTCTTCTTTGTTTACTTTATATCCTTGATTTTCTATAGCTTGCATCAAATTAAATGTTGTATTATCCAATTCATCAGTACCATTATCCATCTTTGACATTTTAATGATATTACTCATAAACTCTTGTTTGAATGTGTTTTCTGTTATCAAATATTTTTTATAATTCATTATCTTCTCTTATATTGAATAATCGTAAGCAAATCGTTCTTGTAAATCCATAAGAAGTCTTTCTGCTTCCCTAAGTTTCATCCCTGAAATAACACTAAGAATAGTCCAATCACCATCTGGATCTATTTTCTGTCTCTTAATTTCCTTATCCAAGGCGGTGTTCAACATCTTGTCAAAACCTTTTCTATCTGCATTTGATACTGTCATATCAAGGTCTTCAATCTCTTGTCCTACACTGTTTGGTGTTCGTTTTTCTTGTATTAAATATTTTTCAAATTGCATAATAATCTCCTTTCATAGTATTTATACATAAACAAAAAACCCCTATACACCAAAAAGGCATATAGGGGTGTTATAGGAACATAATAGAAAAACTCTCTATTATGGGGAGGGAGGAGACTATATTTCAATAGACATAACTTCATCTATTGCACTTTTGCCATTATCTATGGCTGCCAGAATATCAAACACTTTATCTGACCATCCTGAAATCAATACTACATTATTATCCCTAACCTCAATAGGTGTATTACCATACCCATTAAGATCAAACAGATACAGTTTTGCATCAGGATTAACTCTGTTATGATAATCATTCCATAACCCCTGTAAGGTGTCAGAATCACTCCATGAACTGTTCCATAACTGACAATCAGTAAACATCATGATACGGTCAAATTTGAAGTTTTTCTTATTGCATGCCCATTTAAGAACCTTGTATCCATTAGTTGAATACCCAACTTCTCCATTACGTCTGTGAATTTCATCGGCATTTCTCAGGATATCAGTGCTTGGGAAATTGACAACTTTCCAATCATCACCAAACATACCAGCAACTGAGGTTTTACACTTGGAGTGCATCATCATTGCCAGAACCGTTCCAATATCATACAGTGAGATTACAGATCTACCTGACACAGAATGTTGCATACTACCCGAAACATCGGTAGCAATCAATACATTCTCATTGTCAAACATGGGAATATTCTGAATACTCAGTTTGATTGCTTCCTCAAGTGCCTCAAGAACCATGGTAAGGTAAGGTGATTCAACTGCATTTTCAGGTTTATCCCACATAGATCCACCGTATCGACAAGGATCTGAATCAACCAACATCCGGTATGCACTCAAGAATCTGAATGGTAACTGTTTGGAATTACTGACAGCCACAGGATTACTCAGATAATCACAAGCCTTCTGCATACATTCTCTTGAAACACCCTCTTGTAACATATTACGGAGGTTTCTTAGGGTTGCCATGTATCCCATTTTCTTGGAATTAATCATTTCTTCCCATACGGCTTTCTTAGATGTTGCAGGTGAATCCTGTTTTCCTGCCTCAGACATCTGTGTTTCCCATGTACAAGCGGTATCAAGAGTATCATTAGCAATATCAGAAAACAGTTTCTTCTGTTCCTTATTAGAAGGTCTTGGATGAGTAAGAAACAATGCATCCCTAAACCTTACGTCGGTTTTTCGGTTATACTTACTGAAATGGTATTCAGTGAATTTATCGGATTCAAAGACATTTCTGATACCTTTTTTAATCTGGTTTGACAATTTACCGAGTTTCTTTGTATCAGTTCTGTTGTTACTTTCCTGATAATAAGACAGAAGTTCAGTAATTTCGTCCACACGTTGTACTACACGTTGGGTAAGTTTGGATATTAGATTGTCACCTGTATGAATCTTGGCCAGTTCAACCACCAATACAAGGGGAACACTACGCAGATACATCTTTTCCCGTGCATATACAGCCAGTTTTGACACAAATTTAGGACTGCACTTTTTCACCAAGTTACGCAGTCGTTTGACTGTATCAACTTGGTTTTCATAGAATTTGTTGGATAATACAGTAGTACACACTAATGTGTATAGTTCCAGTTCATCTGACATTTTATATGCTACTGCATCTTCACTGTTTATTGTTTTATTTGAATTTTTCTTTGTTTTATTGAATTTAGACATTTTATTCTCCTTAGAATTTAGTTTTTTTTTACGCTAAAGGTTTATTTTCACTAATTATACACTTTATATTAGTGAATGTCAAATGTTAATTTCAGACTTCATAGACAATATCAATATTTTTAAAATTGTTAGTGATAAACTCGGCATTAAAGATACCGTTTATCATGGAACACTTAATTTCATATGTTCCATGGGGAATGACGGCGGTTACCAGATAATCATATTCACCTTGATATTCTTTATTATCGGTGGATACAACAAACATATTACCATTAATGGTACATTCAACGTCATCTATACATAAACCAGGCAAAATGATTTTAAGATTTACGTTATCAAATTCCCATTTTATGTCGGATTCATAGTTTTTAAAATGGTTTTCTGTTTTCTGTTTATAATTACTCACATTAAAGATTTTTTCCAATAATGAACCATAATCACTATCAAGATAATCTTTTGGTATAAATGTTTTTGTGTCTGTTGTTTTATACATAATTTTCCTTTTAATTCAACCTGTTAGATATAATTTTATCGTCTTTCATGACGAACTGATAATCCGGCACAACCTCACTGAACTCTATTTTATCAAAATATTTTTCACTGATACCTTGATACCGGATCATGTCCTCTAAATACATACATTCTGCCCTAACAATAATGATACTCGACATTATTCTCATAACAGATTTGGGGTTGGAATCTATCAATGATATTGATATTTTAAAATTCCCTCTGTGGTAATTCGATCTGATCATACCTCACACGCACCACCGCTGCACGCTAGTTCGGTGACCTGTTGTGTAGAATCTATCATTTCGTATTCCGGTAATTTGTCCCAATCAATCATGTCAGGGAATTCTTCAATATAATCGTTGTATTGTTCCTCTGTTATTGACTCAAGTGGTGCATTTTCATACACATGGTCATCTTTAGGAAAGAATGACAACCCACCAACACTATCCCAATTATTCCAGACCCAATCGGCAACGGCAAAGAATTCATCATCAGTATAATAGATGGTCTGGCTTGGGTTTCCGTCACAGAAATAATCCCTGTAGATTTTCCACAGTCTCAACTGTTCCAACGCAGTGATTTGATCGTTACACACACAGGTTTCGGGTGATTTGATATAGAAATCAAATACATATTTCTCACCCTCTGCAATATAAGGGATACCCTCATCAATCATCAACTGTGATAATGGATCTTTTCTGTCATTCCGAACCCTTCTGATGTAGTATTTACTGTATCGTGGGTGAATACCGGATGACGTACCACATAATATACTAACTGTACCAGACGGTTTGACTAATGTAATATGATTTGATGCAGGAATACCTAATATTTTGGCAAATTCCTTATTAGTCTGTTTTGCAACATCTTTAAGTTCCTTCAACCATCGTTTTAACTCAGTGAAATCATCACCATTTTTCATGTCATGTTGTCCTGACATTATTACATGATCCATAATACCAGTAAGAGAAACACCTAATAACCTTTCCTCTTCTGAATTGGTTTTCCATATTTTTCTCAAGTATCGGTAATTTGTCAAGGTACTCTGGAACGTACCGATAATAGTGGCAATTCTTATCTTTTCTTTCAGGGTATCGAGATCATCATTGATATTGATAATCACTTCTGATAAATTACAAAAACCACCTGTATCTCTCAGGATTGCTTCACCACAAGGGTTAACAATATAATCACCGTCATGTTCTCTACCACACTCTTCTGACTTCTTTTTCAGGGCAACCTTGTTGATGATGCCTCTTTCACCTGACTTGGACTTATACAATGTCCTCCATTCCTTACTGAATGATTCAAGATCTGGTTTTTCTGTATAGGCAACAGAGTTATTTGCAAGGGCTCTTTGTGGTTCCTGAATCCAGAATTGACCGATTTTAGCTCTACGCATACGGTCATCTGTAAGATTTGACAAAGAAATACACGCAGCACGTCTTACTGACCCTACAATAACGGTATCGGCAATTTTACAGATCAAATCATGGCATTCAATACTTCTGAGACTTCTACCCTTTGCATTTTTGAATAATCTAACAACAAACTTAAATAATCTGTCTAATGGTTCAGGGCCAGAAGCTCTACCACCAAATGTCTTTAATCTTGCACCCGCTGGTCTGATTTTACTTAAATCCCACTGTGGAATCTGACCATTATACAACATTGAAATCAACTCTTTAAGTGCGGTTGCCCACCCTATCTTTGAATCCCTAACACTAATGGTAGTATCAGTGGCATACATTTCGTCATCAATATCAGGAAGTCTGTTTATGTACTGTCTTTCAACAGAAAAACCAAACCCACAACCATTCATCAAGAGATAAAAACATTCGTCAAACACCCGTGGATGGGTAACGGCAATAGCACTACAATTGAAACCTGCGGCTTCATCACGAGAAAGGGCTTTACCTGCCGTCATCAGTGATCTCATACTGGGCATAACCTCAACATTTCTAATTGCATCACTAATATAAGACAATGCTACATCAATATCTGTATTCCCCTCGTATTCACTAGAAAACCTGTCTTTCCAAAACTCAATGTATCTATCTATCGTTTCATCCCATGTTTCTCTCCTGTTAGCATCCTCAATCCATCTTGAATACTTACTAAGATGGATGTAAATCTGCATTTCTTTGGCTATGTCTATCATTATTACTCCTTAACTTTTCTACACACTGTAGAACCTTCTATTCCTTTATTTCGACCATCTTTTGTGTTTATACGGACATTTATCCTGAACAACACAAAAATCACAGTAATCACGTTGGTCATCACCAGATAACCGGATACAACCATGGTGATGCGCTGTATCTGTTGTATCCCATTTACACGATATAACCGTGTCACGGGCAATTATAGTACACAATTCTTGTATTAGATCTCTTGTTATTGTGTCGTTTTTATCGGCTCTGTCCAATAAGATTTGATACTCTTTCTCATCTAATATGTATTTCATATTGACACCTAAAGACAACAAGAGGGTATTATGGCATGATTACCATAATACCCTCTTTATTGATTATCGACCTGTAGAGTTAAACCCTGCAGACCCTCTTTCTGTTTCGGACAATTCCATTTTTTCTACAAATTCATATGGTAATTTGGTGGTGATCAACATTTGTGCAATTTTATCACCTTTTTCAACCAAATAGTCATCTAATGTACTGTTATATAATAGAACACCACACATTCCACGATAACCAGTATCAATTGTGCCTGGTTGGTTTGCCACCATAATACCTTTTTTACCCATACCTGACCGTGATCTTATCTGGGCCTCTGTATTTGCAGGTAATTCAATACTAATATCTGTTTTGATAAGTTTAACTTCACCAGCAGGTAACCATGTATCTTCAACTGAATATATGTCATAACCAACA
>Ga0164315_10004693_pt1 | contig 10616 bp, 5 predicted proteins | sample GuaBasSedimGuay6_FD_113737 | JGI IMG/M metagenome (GOLD analysis project Ga0164315, IMG submission 113737) | Subseafloor sediment microbial communities from Guaymas Basin, Gulf of California, Mexico - Guay6, Core 4569-2, 0-3 cm | ecosystem: Environmental > Aquatic > Marine > Hydrothermal vents >...
ATCATAAAAATTATAAATATGGAAAATTTTGAAATTTATAACCCGGTCAAAGCATATTTCGGGAAAAATGTTATTCAGAAACTGGCACAGGAAATAAAGAGTCGTGGAAAGAGGATATTATTGATCTATGGCAAGGGATCGATCAAGCAGAATGGGATCTACGATGCCGTGATGGAGCAGATCAATATAAACGGGTCGGAAGTTTTTGAATATTCAGGCATTAAGCCCAATCCTCTCATTGAGGATGTGAGGGCAGCAGTGTCTCTTGGCAAAAGCAAGGAGGTTGACCTTGTCCTGGCCGTAGGCGGGGGCAGCGTGATCGATTCTGCCAAGGTTACAGCAATCGGCATTGCCGGTGATGCTGATCCCTGGGAATATGTAAAAGGGAAAGAAACTCCGCATGGTGCTGTTCCCCTGATCGCCGTTTTAACCCTGGCTGCTACAGGAACGGAGATGAACTGCTTTGCCGTGGTTCAGGACAATGCCACCAATGAAAAGATAGGCTTTGGTTACCCACCAATGTACCCGGCAGTTTCATTCCTCGATCCGGCATACACTATCAGCGTATCAGCCGAATACACATCCTTCGGAATAACAGATCTCATTGCCCATGCCCTGGAAGCTTATTTTGGCAATGGGGATGCAAGCCTTTCCGACCGCTTCGTTTTTGGGATCATTAATGAAGCGCTGGAATATGGCCCGCAGTTGATGAATGACCTGACCAACTACGATCTTCGTGCCCGTATCATGTATGCTGCTACCATGGCCCTTAACAACCTGACTGCTTACGGGCGTAAGTCGGGAGATTGGGGTGTTCACAGCATCGGGCATGTGCTGTCTGTCCTTTATGATGTCCCTCATGGGGCGTCACTATCAATTGCTTACCCGGCATGGTTGAGGCTTCAAAAAGACAAAGCCGGGGACAGGATCATCCATATGGGAAAAAATCTTTTTGGAGTGTCATCAGTCGATGAAACCATCAATGCCCTGGAGGATTATTTTACCTTAATACAAAGCCCGGTAAAACTATCACAGACTGCTTACGGAAAGTATGACCAGGACCTGATCATTGCCACCTTTGCAAGCAACAGAGTGGGTGGCATGCATCACATGATATCAGTATCAGATCATCAAAAACTGCTGGAGCTGATGTGGTAAATCATCATTCCTTCAGTACTTTTATCAGCACCATGCTGCCGTCTTCCATTATTATCCTGCAGAAATAGATTCCCGGATGGAGGTCGATCATATTGATCTTCCTGTCGCAGGGTGCAGGGCATTGCAAGAACTCATCCTTAACAATATTTCCGATAATATCAGCCATCTTTATCGAACGCACTGCTTCTTTTGAGCTGATCATTAGATAATCATTGCACGGATTAGGATAAACCTTCAATATTTCAGTATTAAGCTCTTCAATACCAACAAGCACAGTGATATAATTCACTTTTGCGATGGAATCAGATCCTCCGGGGCCGGTTGATTTCAGGCTGACCGTATAATTGCCGGAGTTCAGGTAGGTATGTCCGGGATTTTGCATCGCAGAGGTACCACCGTCGCCAAAATACCATGTCCATTGTGATACTGTACCGGAGGTGAGGTCGCTAAAGTTCACCAGCAACGGGAAGAAGCCTGATAGCGGATTACCGCTGAAATCAGCAACAGGCGGAGGCAGGTTAGAAACAGAGATATAATTGGGCTTGACCTCGGCATCGGATCCACCGGGCCCGGAAACGGTGAGGCTCACCGTGTATGTACCGGCACTCACGTATTGGTGGACCGGGTTCTGGACAACCGATGTTCCCCCATCCCCGAAGTTCCATGTCCAGGTATTCACAGTGTCGACAGACATATCGGTGAAGACCACATTCAACGGAGGAGCACCAATAGTTGGATACCCGTTAAATCCTGCCGTAGGGGCGGGATAATTCACAGTGATATAATCCGTCTTAACATGTGTATCGTTTCCTCCCGGCCCTGTAACGGTAAGGGATACAGTATATAATCCCGGGATCCCATAATCATATTGCGGGTTCTGTTCGCTGGAAGTTCCCCCGTCACCAAAGTCCCAGCTCCAGGTATCGACAGAGTCAACTGACAGATCGGTGAAGTTCACCGTGAGCGGTACTATGCCGGAAGTTACGTCTGCCATGAAATCACAGGTAGGCGCATGATAGTTTACTGTGATGTAATCTGTTTTAGTGATCGAGTCACTGCCTCCCGGTCCAACAACAATAAGCTGTACAGAATATACCCCGGGGGTGGTATAAGAATTTACCGGGTTTTGCAATGTAGAGGTATTGCCGTCACCAAAGTCCCATTCCCAGCTTGTGACCGTGTTTTGTGAAAGGTCAGTGAAGTTCACATCCATTGGAGGGAGTCCGATAGTGGGGCCCCCGACAAAGTCAGCAACAGGTACTGAATAAGGTGAATAGAGGTCAGACGTCCATACATTTCTGCCAAAAGTAGCAGCATAGAGCTTGCTGTCGGTAGGTGTTGCATCATAGTAGATCTCGAGTTCTGTAACAACTACGTTTGGCAATCCGTCACTAAACGGTATCCAGCTTCCTCCGTCACGCATCACATAAACCCCTACATCCGTTCCTGCATACAATTCAATACCTGAATACTGATGGTTCTGGATCACGCACATCACAGGCAGCGGAGGCAACCCCGATGAAATATTAGTCCAGCTTGTACCACCATTTGTAGTTTCATATACTCCATTGCTATTATATTCTCCCATGGAAACCCATACATGATCGGGGTTATCATCTTTTACTGCAATATAAGTTATATTAGAGGATCCCACCGGAAGATTTGAGGTGATATCTGTCCATGTTGTGCTGGCCCCGCCACCGTTGGTAGTCCGATATATGTTGCTATAGGTGGCTGCGTAAATATAATTATGGTTGCTGGTTGATATTGCCATATTCTGGAAATCAGTAGTGCCTCCCTGGTTACTGATCTGTGACCAGTTATTTCCATAGTCTGTGCTCTTCCATACTTCAGTGAACCCAACATACAACATATTGTTGTAGAGAGGGTCGATCAGGTAAGGAGTACACCATGCACCCTGGTTCCCGCTCGTGATCTGCGTTGCGTTAGCCCAGGAATCATATGTTCGAAAAATGTTTCCAAAATATAAAGCCCCATATTGTGTATTCTCGTTTGTATAATCAATAATACATTCAAAGCCATCTCCCCCGATCACATCACTCCAGGTTCCGCTTAACCTCGCCTTTGTTCCATTATCCTGCAGGCCGATGATTATCTCATCTGAAACTGTTTGAGCAATCCCCATACGATAGATTTGCCCGATGGCCATGCCATCCGACAGGTGCGACCAGATACCTCCTCCATCAGTGGTTTTATAAAGACCACCATCATTTGCTTCGAACAGGGTAGATGTCCCATTCTGAAAAGCAAAGAAATGTTTGTCGGCATGTACAGTCTGAATACCTGTACATCCTGACCAATGGTTAACGATGTTGAAATTTAATCCGCCATCAGTGGATTTCCAGGAATTCACTCCTCCCACATAAACTGTATTGGCGTTATTTGGATCAACAGCAATAATAAGGTCATAGGTTCCCTGTCCATTGTTTGTCCCCGTTCCGGTACAACTCCAGTTAAGCAGATAATTGCCGGAAACAGATCCATTCAAGACCTGAGGATATGAACCTCCGCTGTTTGTTGATTTGTAAACACCTTCCATGCCACCATTGGTGTTGCATACCAGGGCATAAACCCATGTGGGTTGGTTATAGCTTACAGCAAGCTCTGTTCTCCGCCCTGAGTAAGTGGCAATAGCGCTTCCCCAGTTTGCACCTGAGTTTGTTGAGCGGTAAATGGATGTGGTTGTCCATCCTTCCGTTGACCCATAAATTGTGGTTGGATCGCCGGGCTTAAATTCCATATCAATGAATGCCGGGCTGCCTGAAACTTGTGGCCAGGTTACCCCGCCATCAGTTGTTTTGTATACCCCGTTTGTGGTGGCAGCATAAATGGTTTGATATGCTGAATTCGGATCCATCAGCAGGCGATTTACCCTCCTCTTTTGATTTACGGTAAAGGTGAGGCCGGTAGTTGTCCACGTGGCTCCACCGTCAATCGATTTTAATACCCCTATGCTGTTATTGTCGTTGCTTTGCTGACCGCCCAGGGACCACATAGATCCGCCATCACGGTCGCCTGTGGCAATATACAGAATGTCAGGACCTATGGCAGGATTGATGACCAGAATATCGCTAACACCGAGAACAGGAGTAGAATCATTCAGGTTTGTCCATGAAGATCCATCATCATTTGTATACCAGATACCACCGGATGCTGTGCCCGCATAATATGCACTTGAGCTTCCCGGCACGAAAGCAACGCAATTAACCCTGCCCAGGCCGGCATATCCGGGATTGGGAACCGTACTTGGCCCCATCGTGGTCCAGTTGCCACTCATACTCTTGTTATCAGTAATGGTTTTATAGTATTCATCAAGTGCCTTTAAGTCGGGAAATGCACCTGTTTGGGGGTTAACCCTGCTCTCCCAATACCATTCCCAACGCTTGAACTGTTTATAATAGGGTGCCTTTTCTTTTTCCCCGTCGAGCATATAATACCCGTTGTCAACATTGAAGGGCTCCCAGTAATCATAAAATGCTTCCTGTATTTCAAAAAAGTTCAGGGTACCACTCTCCAGTTTATCCTTCGGAAGGTTTTGAATCCATTCCTGTGAGCGCAGTGTCCCAAAAAGAAAAAAAATGACGAAAACTAAAAGGGTAAAGTTTTTCATGCCTTTGAAGATTTGGTCGTTTTTGGGCTATAGTGAAGTATAATATTTTATGTATACGTATAGTATATATATAGGTTACTTCAATTACAAAGTTAAGATGAAACAAAATAGAAAACAACTTACAGAAACTCAGCACGAAGTTAAATGTCTGAAAAGTAAGGTGGTAAGTGTTTTAATATGATATATTGCCGTAAAAGGTGCAGAAATAAAAAAAGAGGCTGTCTCAAAAGGTCTGCTCAAGGTCATTTCGAGCGTTAGCGAGAAATCTGTATTACTGATAGTCAGCATAATAGATTTCTCCCTTCGGTCGAAATGACTTAAATATCTGACTTTTGAGACAGCCTATTTTTCTATTCTTCTTCGCTTTGTTCTTCGTAAGCTTTCAGAAGCTTATCCTGTACGTCGGGCGGTACCTGTGCATATTCAGCAAAGGTCATTTCATAGGAAGCGCGGCCGCTGGTCAGCGAGCTGAGGGCAGTTGAATACCTGTTCATCTCTGCCAGTGGTACACGTGCCTTAATTGAACCTCCGTCCATACCCATGATGATGGCGCGACGACCCTGCAGGTCGGTCATTACTCCGCCCATTTTATCTTCAGGAACCATAATTTCTACGTCATAGATAGGTTCCATGATCTTCGGTCCTGCTTCTTTAAACGCAAGGCTGAAGGCATTACGGCCTGCCAGCTTGAAGGAGATCTCATTGGAGTCGACGGAGTGCATTTTCCCGTCGTATACCATAACCCTGATATCACGGGCGTATGAGCCGGTAAGAGGCCCTCTTTCCATGCGTTCCATGATACCCTTAAGGATAGCGGGCAGGAACCTGGTATCGATCGCTCCACCAACGATACAGTTATAGAAAATAAGTTTTCCACCCCACTCAAGCTCAATTTCGTCCTTACCCCTGACGTTAACGGTAACCTCAGAGTCACCCTTGATAATGCTAAGCGGGTTAACAGAAGACATTTTAATCTGTTGTTTAAGCTTAAACTTTTTGGGTTCAGGTGCTTCTTCTGAATAGGGCTCGATAAGCATATATACTTCACCAAACTGGCCTGATCCACCTGATTGTTTTTTATGCAGGTAATTAGCCTGGGATACCCTGGTAATAGTTTCCCTGTAAGGTATCTTCGGGGTATGAAACTCGATAGAGATATTATACTGGTTTTCCAGGTGCCACTTCATGATGTTGAGGTGCAATTCTCCCTGGCCTTCTACGATAAGCTGCCGCAATTCTTTTGAAAAACCTGCGATAATGGTAGGATCGGATTTATGCATCTCGTTGAGTGCCACACCGAGTTTTTCATCATCCGCCTGGTTCTGGGCCTTTATGGCTGTACGGAATTTAGGGTTAGGAAATTCAATCGCTTCGATCTCATCATCACCACCTTTTAGTGAATTGAGCGTATTGCTGGTATGTGTATTCTTTAATTTTATGGTTGCGAAAATATCACCGGCATATACCTTATCAAGCTTTTCACGGTTTTTACCACAGAAAGCAAATATCTGTGATATCCTTTCCTTGGTGCTGGTATTGGCATTGTTCATGTCCATGCCTTCGGTGATCTCTCCGCCATAGAGTTTCAGGAAAATAACCTCTCCAAGATGAGATTCTATGGTTGTTTTAAAAACAAAAGCAGTGGCAGGGTCTGAAGTTTTGCATGACAGCTCTTTTCCGCCTTTGGTCGTAATGGCCGGCATTTCATCCGGTGAAGGGGCATTTTTTGCAATAAATTCAAGCAATCTGTCAACGCCCATATCATGTTTTGCGTTGATACACATAACCGGGAAGAACCCCCTGGTATTAAGGCCTGTTTTAAGCCCGCTTCTCATTTCATCTTCGCTAAGTGTTCCGTTCTCGAAGAAGATCTCCATCAGGGCCTCATCGCTTGCAGCAAGGTCTTCGATCATTGCTGCCTGCATCTCTTCGGCATTGGCTTTTTCATCTTCAGGAATATCAAGGATCTCGGCTTTTCCACCATCATCGGCGTACTTATACATCTTCATCTTAATGAGGTCGATAAAAGAATTAAAGTCGAGGCCTGCATTTACAGGATACTGAACAACAGTGATCCCTCCGCCAAAACTTGATTTCATCTGAGCGATGGTCTCATCGAAGTTAGAGTTTTCATGCTCCAGGTGGTTAATGGCAAAAATGACAGGTGTGTTATTTTTGTTTGCATGGCGCCAGGTGATCTCTGTGCCAACCTCAACACCATTTTGAGCATTTACAACAACCACGGCAGTGTCAACAACCTTGAGGGTTGAAACAACCTCTCCTACGAAGTCGTCAAAACCGGGAGTGTCGATGATGTTGATCTTGGTATTCTGGTACAGGGTATATAATACTGTTGAGAAAATAGAATTCTGACGTTCAAGTTCGATATCCCTGTAATCGGAAGCAGTATTCTTATCATCAACGGATCCTCTCCTCTTGATCAGGCCCCCTTCGAACAACATACTTTCAACGAGGGTGGTTTTACCGGATTTAGCTCCGCCTAAAATGGCGATATTCTTAATTTCATTCGTTTGATAGGCCTTCATATGGATTCTATTGTCTTTAGTTACTAAATTGCCCGAAATGGCATGCAAAAGTATAAAAATCTGATTAATAATAAAAATAAGCAGTTCAAATAATCAGGGGGACAAGGGAAGTGGTTATCAGGGGCTTAAATGTGTCAGATGGATACGATAAGTTTCATGGCTTTTTCCCATCCTGTTTCATCTAATCTGGCACCGCTAATTTCAATGATCTTGCCGGCAAGAATAGCACCTGTCTTACCACATTTATCAAGGGACCAGCCACGGCTCAGGCCATACAGGAACCCGGCAGCATAAATGTCTCCGGCTCCGTTGGTGTCGACAAGCTCGACGTCAATGGCATCGATGTGGAAAACATCCTCTCCACTTTTTACGAGGGATCCTTCCTTACCGATTTTTACAACTGCTATTCTGCAAAATTCAGCCAGCTCATTCAGGGCTTCAATGGGTTCTTTGCCCGTGAAGGACTTAGACTCTTCCTCATTTGCAAAAACAATGTCGACATATTCTTTCACTATATATCGCAGGAATTCAAGATTATCCTCCACCACGTTGTAGCTTGCAAGATCCAGGGAGATATCCATTCCATTTTCTTTTGCCAGTTTCACCGCCTTTTCAAGAAGTTCATTGTTCTGGACAATATAGCCTTCAATATGAAAAATATCGTGTCCGCTAAAATGATCCGCGTGCAGGTCATCTGCATCCAGTTCAATAGCAGCTCCCAGGTGGGTTGCAAAAGTTCTTTCCCTGTCGGGGCTGATCAATGCAACTGCCCTTCCCGAATGTGTATCGCTTGTTAGCAGCACAGGTTTGATATTACTTTTTTCCAGGTCTTCTTTGAAAATCCGGCCATAATCATCTTTCCCGATTTTCCCGATAAAACTGGTCTCAACTCCCAGTTTGGCTAATCCATAAATAGTATTTGCTGCCGAGCCGCCACTGGCGAAAGAAGAGGGGAGATGCTCGCATGCTTTTCTTATCATGCTTGATTTTTCTATATCCACCAATTGCATGCTTCCTTTGGGAAGGTCAAGTTTTTCGAGCAACTCATCTTCATCAATAAATACAATGATGTCTACGAGTGCATTTCCAAGGCCGATGATCTTTGTCATATTATCTGTTATAATGAAAGTCCAGTCGGCAAAATTAGCATTTTGCTTGGAACAGGGTTGCTAACCTTAATAGGGTTGGCAACCCTATCTTGGAATGGAAGCAATATCCTTAAGTGCTTCGATGGCGGCATCGATATGTGCTTCGGTGTTGAAAGGGCCGATGCTGAGCCTCACGGTACCATGCATGTCGATGGTTCCAATGCCTTCATGTACCAGCGGAGCGCACTGAAGCCCGGTACGGCAGGCAATGTTATAATCTACATCGAGCAGGGTTCCCACATCTCCTGAATCGAATTTATCAATGTTCATGCTCAGTACTGCATTCCTGTTTGCCGGGTCTTCAGCACAGTAGAGTGTAATATTTTCGATATTCTGAACACCGGCTTTAAGCTTTTTCCAAAGTTCCATTTCCTGTGCATGCAGCTTTTCAATGCCATGCTCCAGCACCCACTGAGTTCCTGCGTAGAGGCCTGCCACCCCAACGGTGTTAAGGGTTCCGCATTCCATCCTGTAGGGAAATTCTGTCAGGTGGGTTTTTTGCGCAGAGCGAACACCTGTTCCTCCGAAGCGGGTTCCTTTCACCGGCAGGCTTTCCATAACATAGGAGCCCCCGATACCGGTTGGCCCCAACAGGCATTTATGGCCTGTAAAGACAAGGGCATCAATGCCCATTGCTTTCATGTCAATGGGAATGGCGCCGGCACTCTGGCTGGCATCTACAACAAAATATACTCCGGCTTCTTTACAGATCTTACCCATTGCTGTTACATTCTGTACGGTGCCGATCACATTGGAACTGTGATTCACTATCACCATTTTGGTATTTTTCTTAATGGCCTTTTTTATGTCATCAGGATCAACATAACCATGCTTATCAAAGGGTATATGGGTTACTTCAGCAACACCGTTCAATTGGAGGTGATGCAATGGGCGAAGCACCGAATTATGCTCCAGCATGGTAGTAACAACATGGTCGCCTTTTTCGGCAAGGCCCATGATGATCATATTCAGGGAGTCGCTGGCATTATAGCTGAACGTCAGCCTGTTTGGATCGTCTCCGTTAAAAATGCCTGTCAGCGTTTTACGTGCGTTCTGTATGATCTCTTCAGTTTCTATGGCAGCATCAAAGCCAGAACGTCCCGGGCTCACACCATGTGTACGGTAAAAACTGTCCATGAACTCATATACCGCTTCAGGTTTGGGGAATGAGGTGGCTGAATTGTCAAGATAAATTAAATTGCTCATAATATTTTAATTCTCTTTGATTGGTTCTTTTTCATTTTGAAGGACGATGGCATCGGCAACGATCTCTGCCAGGGTTTTGATCTTCACATTTAGCTTATAGGCCGCATTGGTCTGTATCAGCTGGTCGACACAATTATGGCAGGGGGTTGCCACCACCACTGCACCGGTATTTTTTATTTGTTCAGCTTTGAGCCCGGCGATGCCCATGCGTCTTTCATTATACTCACTCATCGACAGCTGTCCTCCTCCGCCACCGCAACAGAGGTTATCAATACCTTTTGGGGTCATTTCAACAAAGTTCTTTACGCATTTTTTAAGGATGTAACGTTGCTCTTCATAAATACCTCCGCTCCTTGCAAGGTTACATGGATCATGCAGGGTGACGAGTTCCTGATTTTTTTCCGGATCTACCTTAATCCTGCCTTCACGGATATATTCTGCCAGGAGTTCCACAGATGTTTCTACTTCAAAAGAAAATTCCTGTTCGAGGTAATTGGGTGCTTCCCAACGGAAAGAGCGTGTACCATGACCGCATTCGGCCAATATGCATCTTTTTGCTTCAAGACTCTTCATCTCATCCACCATCCGCTGCGCGATAATCTGTCCCTCTTCAAGGTTTCCTGAAAAGTAAGCATAATTGGTTACATCATACATTTTTGTGGACAAGGTCCAACTTTCCCCGGCAGCATAAAATACCTTGGCCATCGCTGAGATCGATAAAGGAAAAAATTTGGGTTCCCTGGGGTTCAGGGTATACATAATGTCTTTTCCCTTTTCATCCAGGGGGATGATGGCATTATCGTCATCTACTTCAAATTGCAGTTCTTCTTCCAACCATTTCAGGGTATCAATAAAATCCTGGGTAGAGATGCCCATATTGTTCCCGGTTTTGATGGCTGCATCAACGGTTTTTTGAAGGGTTTCAGG
>Ga0164315_10004694_pt1 | contig 10616 bp, 9 predicted proteins | sample GuaBasSedimGuay6_FD_113737 | JGI IMG/M metagenome (GOLD analysis project Ga0164315, IMG submission 113737) | Subseafloor sediment microbial communities from Guaymas Basin, Gulf of California, Mexico - Guay6, Core 4569-2, 0-3 cm | ecosystem: Environmental > Aquatic > Marine > Hydrothermal vents >...
AAGCCGTACTCTCTCCATCATCATCTGCAGACCAACGGCGCTGGTGTCTACAGTCTTCTGTCCGGTAATTATTGCTTGCCAGATGGGTGAAGAGGCTGCCGGGACACCCGGTGCTTGTCCTGTTGCTGCCGTACCACCAAGCTGCTGGATCTCTGCTTGCAGACGACTTTGATGTTTTGTAAAGAACTGGTGCAGGATCTTGATGCCGGACTTTTGCGATGCCTCAGAAGGATTACGTTCCACTGAAAGACGTACTCTCTCCATCATCATCTGCAGGCCAACGGCACCTGTATCTACAGTCTTTTGTCCACTAATTATTGCCTGCCAGATGGGTGCAGAAACTGCCGGGACACCCAGTGTTTGACCTGTTGCTGCCGCTCCACCAAGTTGCCGGATCTCGGTTTGCAGACGATTTTGATGTTTTGCAAAGAATTGATACAGCATCTTGATGCCAGCTTTTTGAGTAGCCTCGGAAGGATTACGTTCTACTGAAAGACGTACTCTTTCCATCATCATCTGCAGACCAACGGCACCGGTCTCTACTGTTTTTTGCCCGCTGATTATCTCTTGCCATACGGGTGATGAAACTGCAGGAGGTGCCAACACTTGTCCGGTTGTGGCTGAGCTAATGGGCGTTACGGAGCCACCCAGTTGTTGTATTTCTGTTTTTAAACGTGCTTGATGCTTGGAAAAGTACTGATGCAGTATTCTGGAACCTGCTATTCGCGAGTCCTCTGAAGGATTACGTTCTACTGAAAGACGTACTCTCTGCATCATCATCTGCAGACCGACTTCACTGGTATCAATCTTCAGAGAACCATTTATTATCCGTTGCCAACAAAGATCACCATCACCGGGTAAACCAGAAGCAGATGCTACTGCTTGAGCAGCTGCCATCATCGGTACAGCACCACCAGACAACATGTTTATTTCTGCCTGATGCTGGCTTTGATTCTTGACGAAGTATTGTCTTAATAACTTTGAGCTGGCCAGCCGGGTAACCTCTGTCGGGCTTGCCATAATATTTTGCCTGATTCTTTGAATAAGCATCTGCAATGCGACAGAGCTGGACTGGATCGGAATCTCACCATTGATCAGTCGCTGCCATGCTTCATCGGTTTCAGCAGGCAGGTTTGTTGCCTGACCGAGTTCATATGAATGCGTGGCAACTTGTTCAGGCTGGACAACTGCTGCAGCGGGTGCAGCAGCAGGGATATTAGGTTCATGATATTCAGGTGCAACGCCTGTCCGTTCACTGATCTCTCTGGCTTCTGCACTGGTAATATGGGTTAGCTTTGCAACTGCCTGAATTGTATGACAGCTGCGTAATGTCTCTACAATAAGTCCTTCCATCTCTGTAGTGAAAGCTGAACCAGCAGGAGCCCAGATTTTATTAGATTCGCTTGCATCAGGCCCAGGTACATGTAGATAGGTTCTCATCCCTGCAAATGGGAGGTGTCTGAGAGTGATTGTATGTTGTTCCTTATCCTTGCTGGCGCGACCAAATATTTTTTTCTTTTGCTGCGGGCCATGATGTACGGTGATATCAATGCGGTTAGATGGTTCATCAATATCCGCAGACAGGACATGCCAATCACTATCAAGCTTCAGTAGCTGTGATATTAGCTCGATCTCTTGCATAGATTAATGTCTCCCCGTCTGTCAGGCTCTAGATAATGCAGTCCTTATCTCTAGTTAAAGCCACAAATGTACCCTGCTTAATAATGCATATATTTTATATTTACTACGCGGAGAAATATGGTCGGTTAGATTCTATTGGCATAGTGCAGTGCAACATTGCCGCTGTCGTTTTATGTTTCTGTTTCAATAGCTTATATCCCTATCCTTATATACCGCTTGTAACCTGCATAATACTATTAAAGCTTATTTTATCAAGCATATGAAATCAGACGATTCCGTGATTGATATCACATTTTCAGAAAATAAAGTGTGCCCAGCATCAAAAAAGTAATTTTCGTACTATGAATTGATTGAACTAATTGCTAGATGGTAAATATATTTTGTCCTGATTTCAGTCATCATTATCTTCTGAAAGCGATTGTTCCATCTCTTTTTTTCGTAGTTCTACCACGGTGGCAAAGGCCAGGGCGACACGGGGGACATTTTCAAAATAATCTGTCAGGTCTTTATATTGGCCCTTTAAGAACTGGGTTGTCTCAAGAGTACGGACATAGGCAGTTCTTACTCCACCTGTAAAATATCCCATTTCGCCAATAGGTTCGCCAGCGCCGACTTTCGCGATCGGGATTTCATTACCTGCATTATCCAGGCGGAAAACCTCGACAAGCCCGTAGGCGATTATGTACAGGGAAGGGTCTTCTTCTCCTTGTATAATGAAGGTTTCATTGGCTGGATAGCCTACTTCCGTGAATAATTTGCTCATTGCAGCCAGCTCAGTGGATGATAATGTCGCGAAGATGGGGCACGCCATTAATCTGGCAACGCGTTGTTTCCGAATACTGTTATCAAGTTCTTCCTGAGTCATCACACCTTCTTCAACGAGCAACTCACCAATACGCTTATTCTCGGTGGCACCTGTGAAAGAAGAGTGGAATTGTTTTTCTACAGCATTATTGACGGCACCCTTGGACACCGCCAAGTATTCCCCGATTTTGTGTTCACCCGTATCGTTCAGATCATCTGCAGCCAAAATATGTACCTCCTAAAGCACTTCTTTCTATAAAATCAAATCCTTACGACCCAAAGTTTAGGTTAAACTTATGAGTCAATCAATGTTTTACCAGTAAATAGCCCGGTAAATACCCTAGAAAATACATTAGTCAGGCCGATTAATATTTGCGAGGGTATTTTTCAATATATTGACGGGCAAGGGCATTCGCCTCAGATAATTGGGTCTCTGTTAATTCTGATGTCACTGCGGCCAGAGTACCGTCCTTATCTTCAATCCCCTGTGAGATGGCCGATCTCATCCAGGCATAGGCCTTGATGGGGTTCTGTTTGACACCATGGCCAGTAACATACATTTGGCCGATCTTGTATTGCGCCAGGCCAAATCCATTTTTTGCCGATTTTCCATACCAACTCAATGCCTTGCGGTAGTCCTGTTTGAGCCCAAGCCCCCTGTCGTACATCACCCCAATCTTATATTGTGCATCAGGGCGTCCGTAAGTAGCTGCCTTGCGAAACCATTTCAGGGCTTCTTTCAAATCCATAGGCACACCATGGCCCGCTGCATACATAGATCCCAGGGCATACATGGCACGATGGTCACCATTTTCAGCAAGTGGTAGAAACTCCCTGGCCGCAGTTTCGTAATCACCTTCTTTATAGGCATCACCGGCGGTCTTGAAATCGGCATTTACTGCCAGGCTTGTACAAAGGAGGCTCATACATAGCAGGGCAATAGCCATAATGTAATTTTTGCCAGGTTTTCTCATACGCCAAGCATACTGAAAATAATTCATTCCATCATCCTGACATATCAAAAATCTCCATTTATATGGTTTTTACATTTTTCACTATGTATCTGTAGGTCAGGGTTTTCTTGCCTTTTGCTGGCAGATTGATAGTGAATTCCATCTGTTGCTGATGTTTGCGTTTATAAGTGTGTGAACTTTTGATGATTTCCCATTCACCACTCATGGGTTCAATGATATTGATGGTCGCTGCCTTCCTTGAAATTTTCAATGGTCACTTGCATGGTCTCGACCTTGTCATGCAGGATGATCTGGTTGTTGCGATTCCGTTTAATGTTTTTTCTTTCATGATGTGTTTTTCGTTGGGTCACAACCACATCTCGACTATCTCCTACATAGAGTTTCATTTTTTGATTGATTGGTGTGTACGCAGGTTTGTCCTCACCCAGAAAAATACTGCCATCGTGTCCGTCATTCTGATAGATACGCATCTTGCCACCCCACAGGGCATGCTTCCCCAGCTGGTTATTCTTGTTGTTTTCCAGTACGTAATGGATAGGGATCCCCACATTGGTCTGTTGCTTGTTTGGTTCCCAGGGATGTTTCCCGGCATCAAAGGTAAAACTCTTGCTGATCTTCACCTGGTTAGCCTGATAAAAAAGCATACGTTTGCTTTCACCATCATTGATTGATTTTTCGAAGCCTTCGCCATAGTCCAGTTGAAACCTTGCCGGGCCCAGCGACTCCCCTGAAAAATTCCTCAGGATCATATATGAAGAGATATCCAGTTTGGTCTCTTCCTTGTCGGTGATCGCTTCATAGCTGACCAGGCGATCAATATTTGCTAACAGATAGCTGATCCTGATCTTCTCCTGTCGTGCTTCAGGGCTGTATATGTCCCAGACCAGAGACTGCGAGTTTGGTGGATAACTGACATTGATCAGCCTGGTATCTTTTGGGTGTTGAATGATCTTCAGGCGAATGGAGTCACTGTCGACATGTACAGCCTTCCATGAAAAATCAACCTTGTTGATGCCCTTGTGTAGATTGAGGATACGCTCTTCCTCAACCAGGGTTGCCTGTGGGTTATCCAGCCGTACCATGGTATTTTCTCGATCAGGCAGGGTGACCAGTTTGATGCGGGCATATGCCGGGCTGGTGAAGGCCAGATTTGAAAAGGCCAGGGTTATGAAAAATATTGATAATGTTTTTTGAAATTTCATTTAAATTCTCCTGAAGTGTTGTTATCTGTTTTGGCGTTCGCCTTCATATTGGGTCAGCGTGTAGGCCAGTGTGGATTTACTCTGAGGTGGAAGTTCGACCGTATATTTCACCGAATCAATATCAACCTTGTGAAACTTGCCTTTGTTGTTCCGGGCATTATCAATGTCCCAGTATGCATTACTGAAATTTCGCCATACTTCGACACTGATTGGGATATCTCTGTTATTTTCCAGTTTGATTTCCCATTGCTGAATGCGGTCAAAGCCTGAAATATTACCCTTATTATTAAACTGGTAATTTTCTGTTTGTTCCGACATCAGTACAGGTTCAATTTTAACTTCACGTGCTGCACCAAAATCCAGTTCGACTTCCTGATTCACAGGGATATATTTACTGTGGACCTGTCCGGTGTAAGCCAGTGATTGTTTGTCATTGATCTCACGGAATACTTTAATCTTGCCATCGGGCAGTGGTTCATTACCTAGTTGATGTTTTTTGTCGTTGCGAAAATAGACCAGGCGATGGGCAGCGTTTCCATAACGCTCCGCTTCAAAACGATACAGATTACGAATCGGGATATCCTTGATGTTGAAAGAGGGCAAGCGTTTGCCCCATTGATTAGGAATATTTTCCGTACCGGCAATAGAGTACATAAAATATTCTGACAATCCTTCCTTGATTATATCCTTTGGTGCGACCATATCATTCATCTGCATTTTTTCTTCAGCCATATCCATTTCCCTGTAGGCCTTTTGTTTCATGGCACCTACAGCCATTGTCATGGGTAAACGACCTCGTGAGCCATCGGGTTTGTTATAGGGGGTATCACGACGTGCCAGCGCAGCAATTTCATCCAGTAAATGAATCTTGCCAACAATGACGCGTGTAGAGGCATTCTCATAATCCTCACCACTGTAATTGCGGATGGTGACATAGCCCTGTAACTGCAGATGTTGTTCATCTTCAGACAGTGTCCCCATATAAAAGGCATGCCAGTTGATGCCTGATGTGAAAAAAGTGATTTCCACAGGAACAGGACCGGCGATGTCTGATTCAATCGTCCATATGGCACTGCCTTTCACACCCTTGGGATAAGAGACTTCCTGTAACCTCACCTGGCCCGCATGTCGCGGTGCACGTAACTGCACAGAGGTGGGATCGATAAGCGTGTTCTCCCAGCCAAATTCCAGTCTGTTCAGGCCTTTTTTCAATGTCAGAGTACGTTGCTCACGCACCAGTGTCAGATCGGCCGAGTTATAGATAGTCAATTGGGTTTTATCGCGATCTGGCAGGGTCACCAGGTCAATCTTGGCATGACTGATGTTGCTGATACCCAATCCGAAGATCAGGAAAGCCGTGGAAATAAAGTGACGCATGGTTGAGTCCTCTTCTATGTTGTTGTGCCTGTAATAACGCAGGCAAATCAGAAAAGGGTTAAGGACACCTCTATTAATTGTACTAAAGCATAAGATTCGCTGAGCTCATCTAATCTTTTTCCTTGCACTTATGTACAGGATGTACTGTATGCTGGTTTTGCAGGACGATTATATGGATGTAATCGGTTGATAACGTTTGGAACAAGTTATCTAGCAAAAACCGGTCACGAAAAAATCCTAATTAATAGATGTACCCTTGAATAATTGCTGGATACGAAATCAGAAGGCCTTAACCAGCATTAACACGCCACTGATGAACATGATGGCCAGAGTGTAGTTTCTAAAACGTTCAAGGTGAATATTCAGCAAATGCATCCGAGCGAAATAAACGCCTATTACGGCACCCAAACCAAGTAATATCCCGTAGATACCCGCTTGCCATGTTAATGCACCAAAAATGGTATATGTTGTTAGTTTGGTCAATTGCATAAGCAATGAATTGAGCGATTTGGTTGCCACCAATTGTTCTTTTTCCAGGCCATAACTCAGCATGAAGGGGTTAAGAACAGGTCCGGTTGCCCCCACTAAGCCAGAGAGGAATGAAGCTGTGATGCCTAATGGAAAGAACCATCGGCGTTGCATGCGGAAATGAAACCTTGTCCTGGAAAATTTATATTGGAGTACATAGGTAATGAGGAACACACCAAGAATTATTTGAATCAGTTCAATCTTAATCTGGGTGAATGACCAGGCCCCCAGCGCCGCACCCAATAAACTACCTGGGATGAGATAGCGGATGACCTTCCAGTCAATAAACCGGTAAAAGAAAAATACGCGGGAGGGGTTGGCAATGATCGATGCAATTGAAATGACTGGTGGGACAAATTGTGCACCCAGCAGGAAACCGATGACTGGTATGAGTAAAGTGGCTGCACCACCTGCTGCTGCGGTACTAATCGCCCAGGCCACAGTGCCAGAAAGGAATAAAATCAGGTAAATCATGGTGCTATATTAACAGCCAGGGAAATAGTGAAACAAAAACATATAATCATGCCCTAATAATCGTTATAAAAGTGTGATCTAAAAAAAGGGTTAGTACAGCTGGAGTAAGTCAATGTTTGGTCTTGGAAAAAAATCAGTAATGCCGGCCGCCAATGAAGCCTTGCCTGGGCGTCAGGAGAAAATGCTCGTGTCGAACCAGCATTTTGTTAAAAACACAGCAATACAGGAACCTTTTCCTGATGGCATGAAGATAGCCATGTTTGGTCTGGGTTGTTTCTGGGGTGTCGAGAGAAAATTCTGGGAAATTGATGATGTCTATTCAACAGCCGTGGGATATGCGGGTGGCTTAACACCTAATCCGACATACGAAGAGCTATGTACCGGGATGACAGGCCATAACGAAGTTGTACGGGTTATTTATGACCCGGAGAAAACCAGCTATAAATCTTTACTCAAAATCTTTTGGGAATCTCATGACCCGACACAGGGAATGCGACAGGGGAATGATACCGGGACGCAATATCGATCAGGTATATATACCTATGGAGATGAGCAGTTGGAAGTAGCCAATAAATCGGCAATAAAATATCAACAGGCATTGATCGAAGCTGGTCATGGACAAATCACTACGGAGATACTATCCGCCCCCGAATTTTATTATGCCGAGGATCATCATCAGCAATATCTTGCTAAAAATCCTAGGGGGTATTGTGGTTTAGGTGGTATGGGTGTCTGTTACTAGATTATTTCTGAACCAGGGAAACTTTTATTATTTAGATTAGTCATTTCGAACCTATAAAGGTGAGAATTCTATCGTAGGCATTCCGAACACTTGTGAGGGATCTTTTACTCAATACTAATTTAAAAGCAAGATCCCAAGGTCTCTCACTTCGTATCGAGATGACAAGATGAGGCTTGATTAGGAATGACAGTCTAATCCCTGATCAATGGCTTTTTAGACTTGTAATGCTGAAATACGTCCATGTATTTCCGTGTTGTCGTTCGTGTTCAGGCTTTGCCTTTCGAGGTCTTGGTGTTGTCAGCTTTTTTCGATGTCTTCAGACTCGATGACTTGGTTTGTGATGAGTTTTTATTGTCAATCGGGTGCGGATAAATCGGTATCATGCTGCCAGATGAGGTCCTTACATATCTTGTTTTATTCATAATTAATTCCGTCCTTTTAACCTGCTGATGGAAATGCTGCTGCATATTTATTGACCCATTCTTCAGCGACACGTTCATCGTTAACAAATGGACCATCTTGATGTCTCTTGGTTCTTAGATAGGTCTCAATGTGACAAATCTGTTCAACAACACGAGCACGGTGTACATCTTCGGGTGTTAGCCACATGCCTATTTCAAAATGGTCGTCCATAGTTCTGACTAATACGACCTTACCGCGAAAGATCTGTACCTCGCCCCTGAGTGGAATTGATATTTCAACCTTGATGCCTGGTTTCAGATATTTTTCTGATCTAAAACATAGACCAATGGTTTTTTCGTGCTCGGGGATGTGATTTTTTTCTCTGTCAAACCAGAGTCTTTTACAACTTAAAGGGAATGCAGATGGATGATGTATGAAACCTGACAGCAGCCCATCATCAATCGTCGCAGAATACTGTCTACCACCTGGCGCAGCGGGTCGGCCATGTCTGGAAACCTTCTGATACGCTTGAGCCATCATATGTGCCATGGTGAAACCTCCATCAGCGGATTGTTTTTAAGCTGTTTAGTGTATTTGTAGACCATTAGAACAAATAAATCAAGTAAATATCTATAAATAACCGATAGTTAGGATAATTACTTAAACTAATTATCATAAAGATGACTTAACTTTCGGTGTCTAAATCTCTGAATAATATAAATTTACGATGATAAAAATCATGAAATTACGCCCGACTTATATTAAAAATAACTATAAAAATCAATATGATATAGGTTGTTCAATTCTTTTGTGTCATAATCCTTCGCCAATAATTTGAGCGCTGAATTTAAGCAATTTTCTACTCGAATTAAGAATTATGGCGGGAAGTGTGATTTGGAGTTAAATATATGAAATACGTTCTACTGATTGTAATCGCCCTGGTGATAGGCACTGTAGCATTTGTCTTTGGCTGGTTTGGTAGTGATAGCGATAATCTTGTGGTGAGTACACCTGTCATTCAGACTGAAACAGCTGACGAGATTATGGATGCGAGTGAAATCGCCGAAGAAGAACGTTATGTAGCGATTCTGGCTGAATACAAGAAACTGGAAAAGGCACGAAGGAACCTGGATAGAAGATTAGCGCGAATTAAAGCCGTCATGTGGAATGTTCAATTACCAGCCGAACAAGCTGAGGAAATAGTCAGTAAGATCAGAAAAGGCTATGCACTTTTAAAGTCAAAAAAGCTGCTTGGTGCATTTTCTGGCTTACAGGCTGTCAGTGACGAGCTGGCACGCGTAGAGTTTGCGTATCAGAACCTGGAAGGCGTGGTAGAAGAAATTAAAGCAGCAAAAACAGGGGCTTGAACGTTATAAGCTGATTGAATAGTCAGTTCCCCAACTCTAATCAGTTAATCTCCGATAATAATAAAGTAGTAATCAAACGTAGGCCCATCTATTCAGACACGTATTTTATGTAATGCCTTATAATTCAAATAGTTTCCTATAGCGAAACAATCAATCAATAAAATAACTATTGTAAAATATAAGTAAACAGCTATATTTGTACATTCTTGTCACAGCGTGTTGCCAGTTATAAAAAAGCGCGTCAATAGGTGGCAGGAATTTCCCTAAAAATGGTCTGAAATGACTATTTCAAAGCGCACAGGACGTGCGCTTTTTTTTATATCTGATTGCCAATAGTTTCATTTAGCTTCATTAAATATAACATTTTCCCTACATAATGTTGCGCCGCACAATATTGTCGTGTATATTGCACTGCAATAACTATTTATAACTGGAGAATTATTATGAATGATCAAATTGAAAATTTAGTAGCACCTTTAAAAGAGCTTACAGCTTTAGCCGTTAGTAACATCGAAAAACTGACTGAACTTCAGCTCAAGAGTATTGAAGAAAGTGCTAGTGCAAGTGTTGAGGCATTAAAATCTGCAACAGCAATAAACGATGTTGAAGGTTTTCAGTCTTACCTTTCTGCACAAGCTGAATCTGCAAAAGATATTGCTAAAAATGCTCAGGCAAGCGCACAGACAATCGCTGAGCTTGGTAAAAGCTACGCAGAAGAAGCTGGTAAAATTGTCAAGGATGCAATGCCTAACAGCTAATCATCTATCTTTGTAACTAATCCTGTATGGGGCTAATTCTTCACAATAGAATTAGTTCTGGGAAAAGAAAAAAGCCGCTAATCGCGGCTTTTTTTGTGTCTTTATTTTATTCGTATAGCTTCAAACTATATTTTTTCAGCTAATATATTTGCACCACTTGGATTTACACAGGTGAGTCTGCCCTGTTGTATTGTGTTTGTGAGGACTTCACCGGAATCAATGTCAATCTGCGTGCGTATGAAATTCGGGGTGTAGCCAAAATATCTTGTTGTCCCGGTTTGTTCAGTCTTCGAACTGCCTTCCCATAAAATCGGAAATGCTTTATTGATATATTTTTGCAGGTAAGT
>Ga0164315_10004695_pt1 | contig 10615 bp, 8 predicted proteins | sample GuaBasSedimGuay6_FD_113737 | JGI IMG/M metagenome (GOLD analysis project Ga0164315, IMG submission 113737) | Subseafloor sediment microbial communities from Guaymas Basin, Gulf of California, Mexico - Guay6, Core 4569-2, 0-3 cm | ecosystem: Environmental > Aquatic > Marine > Hydrothermal vents >...
ATACAGACCAGTAATCCGCATCCAGGACATATGGTAAGTGAAAATCACGCCGAGTATATTATTCCCGACGTTTTCGTCGGCAAACAGGCGGGTAGGTGGCAGGTCAGCATTAATCCGGAAAATGCACCTAAGTTAAAGGTTAATACGGGTTACGCCGACCTCATTAAACGCAGTGACAAAAGTGAGCAAAATACCTACCTGAAAGACCATTTGCAGGAGGCGCGCTGGTTTATCAAGAGTTTACAAAGCCGAAATGACACCTTAATTCGCGTGGCGCGCGCTATCATCGAACGCCAGCAGGCTTTTCTTGAATACGGGGAAGAGGCGATGCAACCGATGGTACTTCGTGATATCGCAGATTTACTCGAAATGCACGAATCGACCGTATCGCGTGTAACCACGCAAAAGTATATGCATACACCGCGTGGTATACTGGAATTCAAGTATTTTTTTTCCAGTCATGTTAGCACCTCGGACGGAGGCGAATGTTCTTCCACGGCGATAAGAGCGATTATCAAAAAATTAGTTGCCGCCGAATCCCCCAACAAGCCCTTAAGCGATAATAAAATTACTCTTTTGTTGGGTGATCAGGGTATAAAGGTAGCACGAAGAACGATAGCCAAATATCGAGAGGCGATGCATATTCCACCATCTAATGAACGAAAACGTCTCTTCTGAGACACTAACGACTCGCAGCAATGCGAGTCAAGCAACCGAAGGAGGTTACTGATGCAAATAAGTCTGAGCGGTCACCATGTAGAAATTACGGATTCGATGCGAAATTACGTCAATGAAAAAATTGACAAGCTGGATCGGCATTTTGATCAGGCGCTGGACATACATGTTGTCTTAACTGTTGAAAAGCTGCGACACAAGGCCGAGGCCACCTTACATGTCAGCGGCACCAGTTTGCATGCCGATAGCGTACAGGAAGATATGTATGCAGCCATTGACGGACTCGTAGATAAACTTGATCGACAGGGTAAAAAACATAAAGAAAAATTAAATAATCATCGCGTCAAGGGAGAAATTCCCGAAGAGGCATAATTGCAGGGGCGGAGCAATAAATGCTCCGCCTTTTTTATTAACCCGGCGACTATACATGTTGTCGAGTTAATAGAACTTGCATACTCGAAGGATTGGGATAAGATTCGCGCATATTCAAGGCAACCGGACTCCAAAGCTTTTCAATTCATGACAATCTCAGCACTTTTGTCTCCAGAACGTATCTTCATTAATACAGATATCTCGAGTAAAAAAAGGCTCCTGGAATTCATCTCCGACAACATTGCCGACCAGTTCAATTTATCCCAGACCACAATTTATACCAACCTTCTCGATCGTGAAAGACTCGGTAGTACAGGACTGGGTAATGGCTTTGCCATACCCCACGCCAGGCTAAATAACCTCGATGCAACCATAGCCTGTTTCATCAGGCTCAACCAGCCGGTAAAATTCGAGGCGCCCGACAATAAGCCAGTCGATCTGGTGTTCGCCATCATCATCCCTGAAAAGGCGACGGATGAGCATTTGGAAATATTGTCGTCACTGGCGAAGATATTTTCACAGGCCGAAACTTGCGACGCGATTCGTAGTGCCGGCTCCAGCGATGAAATTGCCCGTGTTATCCAGATGGCCGAGCAATGAGGCCCGCCCTCGAAATTCGAGAGTTTTTCCACCGCTATCAACAAAAATTACAATTAAGCTTTAGTTCGGCCGAAGTAGGCCTGGAGCGTGAGATCAAACTCTCACGCCAGGCAGGCGATACTTTCGAAGCAGTTGATTATTTTAATGTTATTCGGACATCGAGCGTCGTCGTCGTGGGTTACCAGGAAACCCGGTGTATCAATAAACTGAGTCAGGATGAACAGAGAAAATTACTCCGGACACTGTTTCAGGGACCGGTAAGTACGGTAATAATGAGTCAGGGTAACCACATGCCGGAATCCATGATCCAACAATGTGAAGATCATAATATTTCGGTATTTCAATCCACTCTCAGCGACTCGGAATTAATCGATAATAGCCGCTACCTTCTGTCGCATGTACTGGCGGAACATACCGATGAGCATGGCGTATATATAGAAATCTATAGCCTGGGCGTGTTTTTAACCGGGGAGAGCGGCGTCGGTAAAAGTGAACTCGCGCTCGCCCTGATTACCAGGGGGCATCGTCTCATATCGGATGATATTACCCGGTTTTCAAGGCTATCGCCTGACCTGATCGAAGGCCATAGTCCCAGCCTGCTGAGTGACTTTATGGAAGTTCGCGGCCTGGGTATTGTCAACATCCGGGCGATGTTCGGAGCCAATGTTTTGAAAAAAAACAAGGCTTTACGGCTCATTGTCAAAATGGTCCAGTTCACCAGCGATAATTCCACCCAGTTTGATCGCATTGGGAACAGCCCGCAAACCCGAAACATACTGGGCCTCGACATACCGGAGGTCACCCTGCCGGTCGCACCCGGTCGCAACCTTGCGGTTCTGGTAGAAGCCGCTGCGCGTAACTACCTGTTGAACATAAACGGCTACAATGCCGCGGAAGAATTTATTAAACGCCAGAATCAGGCGATCCGGGAGAATGAAAGAACTCTATGAATAAACTCTACATTGCTGGTTGAGCGGATATCAGGAAGTGAAACTGGTTATTGTCAGCGGCCTCTCGGGATCAGGTAAAACTGTCGCTCTGCATACGCTCGAAGACGCGGGCTATTTTTGTGTCGACAATCTTCCAGTGGGACTGTTGCCCGACTTCATCGACAAAATGACCCACTCCAAACCGGCACTTTACGACTTGATCGCGGTGGCAATCGATGCGCGCAGCGGTGTCGACGACATGGATCGGTTTGACGACATAATAAATGAAATCAGGGAACTGAAAATCTCCCTGAAAATATTGTTCCTAACCTCTGATATTAAAAAATTGTTGTCTCGCTTCAGTGAGACCAGGCGCAAACACCCCCTGTCGAAACGAGGTTTGCCATTAGTCGAGGTGATACAACTGGAACGGGTCCTGTTAAATAATATTTATGCCAGTGCCGATCTCATCATAGATACGACGACATTTAATGTTCACGAGTTGCGCCAAACCATTATAACCCGGCTTTTATCGAGCACTGGTGCCGACCTGTCGATATTGATTCAGTCATTCGGGTTCAAGCACGGTCTACCGGCAGACACCGATTTCATATTTGACGTTCGCTGCCTGCCTAATCCTCACTGGGAGGAGCGATTAAAATTGCTCACCGGTAAGGATGATTTGGTGATTCAGTATCTGCAGAGCTTTACCGAGGTAAACGACATGTTCGATTCGATCAGCGGCTTTCTGAAAACCTGGATTCCCAGCTTCGAAAAAGAAAACCGCAGCTACATGACCATTTCAGTTGGTTGTACCGGCGGCCGCCATCGGTCGGTTTACCTGGTTGAAAAAATCGCATCCGAGTTACTGCAAGTACCCTACAACGCCTCGGTACATCACAGAGACCTGTCATGAGTGTCGGTGTGTTGATCATCGCCCAGAATGAAATTGGCCGGCAACTGGCCGCGACAACTGTCGAAGGCGCTATAACAGGCATCATACGAGGCCAGTAATCATGATTTCTAAAAAAGTGACTATTATCAATAAGCTTGGCTTACACGCCCGCGCCGCATCCAAATTAGTCAATAAGGCAAACCAGTTTGAAAGCGAGGTATTCATCGATAAACAGGGTAATCGAATTAATGCGAAAAGCATCATGGGGGTGATGATGCTGGCCGCAAGCAAGGGTACTGAAATCCTGCTCGAGGTCGACGGTGGCGACGAAGAAGACTGCATGATTGCGGTTGTTCAGCTAATCGAAGATCGATTCGAGGAAACCGAGTAATACAACGCTTGTAGTGTCCGGCGCACATCAGGGTTCCCGGGAAGGCATTGGGACATATACATAAACAGCTGCTTGAAAAGCCAAAATCCCTCTCAGATTCCTTCCCTTCAAATAATATGCAGGCTAACAGATAACAAACTGTCTGTTACACTCCTCATGTATTTAAGCCACAATCAGAAGCATGATTGAAGACAATATCGAACGATTACGGCAAGAGGTATCGGCAGCTCTCGAAGCCGATAGCGGCGAAGCTATTTCAGAAATTCTGCACACGATTAACATTGCGGAAACTTCCAGCCTGCTCGATTCGCTGCCCTCTCAACAACGCGACCTTCTCTGGCCAAACATAGAACCTGTTTACCTGGGCGCGGTTTTACTCGAAACCGGAGATGAGGTACGCGACAATATTTTAAAGGAGCTCAGTCCAAGAGAAATCGCGACCATCATCGAAACCTTGCCCGATGTAGACGACCAGGCCGACATCATTCTTTCGCTGCCCACCGAAAACCTGGTCAAGGTTTTACACACCCTCGATGCCCAGAAACGGGAAAAGCTTGAGTCAGTATTATCCTATAGTGACGATACCGCCGGCGGCTTGATGAACATCGACCAGATCACTATCCGTGCGGATGTGAGCCTGGATGTTGTACTACGCTATCTTCGAATCCGCGGCGAAATGCCCGATCATACCGACCAGCTATTCGTCACTGACCGTTATGACCATTATTTAGGTGCGCTCTATTTGCGTGACCTGCTCACGAACGATCCTGATGTTATGGTAAAAAGCATCATGCGTAGCGACATCAGCGCGATGTCCGCGCATTTATCCGATACTGAAGTGGCACGTGAATTCGAAAATTACGACCTCGTCAGCGCCCCGATAGTCGACGAACAGCACAAGTTAATCGGCCGCATCACCATCGATGACGTGGTAGATGTCATCCGCGACGAAAGTGAACATTCGATCATGAGCATGGCCGGCCTCGGCGAAGATGAGGATATCTTTTCACCCGCATTGACGAGCGCAAAGCGACGCGGTGTATGGTTGGGAATAAACCTGCTAACCGCATTTCTGGCCGCAGCGGTGATTGGATTTTTCGAAGATATTCTCGACCAGGTGGTTGCCCTGGCGATCCTGATTACGATCGTACCCAGCATGGGCGGTATCGCCGGCTCGCAAACCCTGACCCTCGCAATTCGCGGACTGGCCCTGGGTCAACTTGGCAGTTCAAATTACAAGTCTTTGATAAAAAAAGAAATATCTATCGGAATTCTGAATGGTCTGATTTGGGCCTTAGTGGTCGCCGCCTTTTCTATCATCTGGTTTGGAAACTTTAATATTGGTGCCATTATTGCCTTTGCTCTAATCGTAAACCTCGTCGCCGGGGCTTTCGCCGGCGCAGTCATTCCAATCCTGTTACGCCAGATGGGTATAGATCCGGCGATTGCCGGCGGGGTGGTGCTGACTACGGTTACCGATGTGATAGGGATAGTCGCGTTTCTCGGCATGGCTACCCTGGTGCTGGCTTAGGCCCTATAACATTGCGGCGCCGAATACTCCGCTTGCATCGCCGTGTTGGGCAGGCAATATTGGTGTGACAACGGTGTCGGAAAATACCCAGGAAAGGAGCCTTGCCGGCAACTGCCGATAAATCTCGTCGATATTTGACATACCCCCGCCGAGCACGATTACGTCAGGATCGACAATGTTAATCACATGAGCGAGCGAGCGGGCCAATTGGTCGTAGTAGAGATCCATCGCCTGCTCGCAGTTCTTATCTCCCTGTGCGGCCGCCTGCACAATCGCCTCGCTACTCAGGGCAAGACCAGTTCTAATTTGAAAGTTATGCGCGAGGCCGCTGCCCGAAATATAGGTCTCGATACAGCCTGTTTTACCGCAGTAACAGCGTGGTGAACCATCTGACTCGCTTACCCATGGCAAGGGATTATGACCCCATTCGCCTGCAATTGCATTGGGGCCAGTCAACAATTGCCGGGCTACCACCAGCCCTCCTCCGGTACCGGTCCCCAGTATCACGCCAAACACGGTCATAAAGCCCTGTCCGGCGCCAGTCATGGCCTCCGACAGGGTAAAACAGTTGGCGTCATTTTCAAGCTTGACTGAACAATCAAGCCGCTTTTCGAGATCGCTACGCAAAGGTCTACCATTCAAGCAACTAGTATTCGAATTTCTCAACACGCCGGTGCTCGGAGACAGGGCGCCGGGTGTTCCTATACCAACGGTCGGCCTGCCACCTAAAGTATCGCGGGCTTCATCTACCAGATCCGCGATCATAACGAGAATAGCCTCGTAGTCCTGCGCGGGTGTGGCGACACGCTTTCGAAAAACCGTCTCCAGCTTATCGTCCAGAACAGCGACCTCGGTCTTGGTACCGCCGAGATCGATACCCAACCTCAAGCTCGATTGCCTGTTTATCCTGTTATCCATTTTCCGCATAAAATTATGATTTTTTTCGATTCTAAACTGTTCGATATTCTGAAGCAGTAATAGGTTTGTGCATTATTTACTAAAAGCCATTGCCAGCGCCATTTTTACTGGTTTATACCCGTTTATCCACAAGTTTTACCCGGCCAGTCCACAGATCAATACACAATATAGGGTAGTTGAGGTGAAATCAAAACACATTATATTGTGTTTTCGGGAATTGAGGTGCTATAATTACAACACAACTTAACTAGAATACTTCACGGACTAAAAGCAACTCGGTTTCATAAAAATACAATCACTTGGCAGTTAAAGTTATAAATCACTTTAACTGCCGACAAGGATCGAATTGCCGGCCACATTGGCAGTATGAAACCAGGTTCTGGCGAACACCGCTTAGCGAGCCGGCTAAGTTTTACAGAGTTGATAAAAAAGTAAAATTTTGAATGTCACGGAATAAAATTTAAATGCAAAACATAGAATCACCTCTTACCAGGGCACCCATGGCCCCGGAAAAACCGCTCGGCACAATAACCGAGGGACACGGCAGTTCACTGATCACTAACTACAAGGTAGTTCGCCGCAATGGTAAATTAGCCGGTTTTGACAAAAACAAAATCGCAATTGCGATGACCAAGGCATTCCTCGCCGTAGAAGGAGGTCAGGCGGCTGCTTCCACACGAGTTCACGAAACCGTAGAAAAACTCACTGACCTCGTAGTCGAAACCTTGACTAGACGCCAGCCAAACGGCGGCACCTTCCATATAGAAGACATCCAGGATCAGGTTGAACTGGCAATGATGCGCAATGGCGACCAAAAAATTGCGCGCGCTTACGTGCTGTATCGTGAAGAACGAACGAACGCCAGGGCTCTGGAACGCATCGAAGAACCGGATAGCCGGGATATCGATGAAATTGTCGATCTCAGTGTCAAGCTAAAGGATGGCAGCACGATTCCACTAGACACCTCACGCCTGAAAACCATTATCAGCGAAGCCTGCAACGGTCTTGAGAGCGCCGACGCGGATCGAGTTTACGCGGAAACCATGAAAAATCTGTTCGATGGCGTTCCGGCAAAGGATGTCAGTCCCACATTAGTCATGAGTGCCCGTGGACTAATCGATCACGAACCGGAATATTCGCAGGTCGCGGCACGATTGCTGCTGGATGAATTGCGTACTGAATCACTGACTTTTCTCAACGATGGCGTACCCACCGCCACCTTTGAGGAAATGATCCAGCGCTACCCCGAATACTTCAGACATTACATTAAAAAGGCGGCCGAGCTCGAATTGCTAGACAAGGAGTTGTTGAAATTCGACCTCGATAAACTCGGCAAGGCCTTGCAGTCGCAACGCGATCATGCGTTTACCTACCTGGGATTGCAGACTCTGTATGACCGTTACTTCATTCATTACCACGATCTACGCTTTGAGTTACCCCAGGCATTCTTCATGCGAGTTGCGATGGGTCTGGCGATCAATGAAGTTCATCGTGAAGAAAAGGCAATCGAATTCTATAACTTATTATCGTCATTCGATTTCATGAGCAGCACACCTACCCTGTTCAATTCCGGCACCTTGCGTCCGCAATTATCCAGCTGCTATCTAACCACTATTCCTGATGACCTGGATGGGATATTTAGCGCAATCAAGGACGATGCCATGCTTTCTAAATTTGCCGGAGGACTCGGTAACGACTGGACCCGGGTGCGAGCGATGGGTTCACACATCAAGGGTACCAACGGCAAATCGCAGGGCGTTGTGCCATTCCTCAAGGTGGCAAACGATACCGCCGTGGCCGTCAATCAGGGCGGCAAGCGTAAAGGCGCGATGTGCGCCTATCTCGAAACCTGGCACCTGGATATCGAAGATTTTCTTGATCTGCGCAAAAACACGGGTGAAGAGCGACGGCGTACGCACGACATGAATACGGCTAACTGGATTCCCGATCTATTCATGAAACGCGTCGCCGAGGAACAGCAATGGACCCTGTTTTCACCCAACGAGGTGCCCGAATTGCACGAATTGTACGGGTTGGAGTTCGAGGCCGCTTATATTGCCTACGAGGAAAAAGCCGATAGAGGTGAGATGAGTTATTACCGGCGTATAGCCGCCACTAATTTGTGGCGCAAGATGCTTGGCATGTTATTCGAAACCGGGCATCCATGGATAACCTTTAAGGACCCATGCAATATCCGTTCACCGCAGCGTCATTCCGGCGTGGTGCATTCGTCAAACCTGTGTACGGAAATTACCCTGAATACATCGGACACTGAAATCGCGGTATGCAACCTGGGATCGGTCAACCTGCCGCAGCACGTAGATGAAAATGGTTTGAATCTGGAAAAGCTCGAGAAAACCATCAACACCGCAATGCGTATGCTCGACAACGTAATCGATTACAACTACTACAGTGTTCACCAGGCACGCACTTCTAACCTTCGCCATAGACCGGTAGGCCTTGGCATCATGGGATTTCAGGATGCACTGTATATACAGCACATCCCCTACACTTCGGAACAGGCTATCGATTTTGCCGACCAGTCCATGGAGGCGGTCAGCTATTATGCGATCCAGGCTTCGACTCAACTGGCTGAAGAACGCGGTGCTTATTCCAGCTACCAGGGATCACTCTGGAGTCAGGGCATTCTTCCCATCGACTCAATCGCCAGTCTAAAGGCGGCTCGCGGTGACTACCTGCAGCAGGATGAAAGCTCCTGTATGAACTGGAGCAGTCTGCGGGAGCGGGTGATGAATACGGGCATGCGCAATTCGAATACGATGGCCATTGCCCCAACCGTAACCATTTCAAATATCTGCGGTGTCAGTCAGTCGATCGAACCGATTTACCAGAACTTATACGTTAAATCGAACCTGTCCGGTGAATTTACGGTGGTAAATCCCTACCTCGTCAATGATCTCAAATCTCATGGTATTTGGGACGAAGTCATGGTCAACGATCTCAAATACTACGATGGCAGTGTACAAAGTATTGACCGGGTGCCGGACGAGTTGAAGGCGATCTATTCGACTGCTTTTGAAATCGACTCGCGCTGGCTGGTCGAGGCTGGTTCTCGCCGTCAAAAGTGGATCGATCAGGGCCAGTCGCTAAATCTTTACATGGCTGAACCCTCGGGCAAGAAGCTCGATAATCTCTACAAGCTGGCATGGGCCCGCGGACTGAAAACTACTTATTACCTGCGTTCGCTTGGCGCCACATCGGTAGAAAAATCTGACACACGAGAGCCGGAAGTCACCCTGGCGGAGCCTGAACCCAAGGTCTGTTCCATTCTTGACCCGGATTGTGAAGCATGTCAGTAATCAACCAGATCTGTACCGGCAACAACATTAAATCAGGAGACCACCATGTTTAACTGGGATAACCCGTTAGCACCGCCCACACCGAAGATGCCGGAACCAGGTCTGGAAGCTTCTATTGCTAGCGTCGAATCCACCGACGGTTTACGCGTTGGTCTCGACCTGCGCCAGGCGCCAGCTACCGAGTCGGAAATAACCGATATTCCAAGGCCTGTTATCAGCCCTGTTGTTGCCAAGCCGATTAACGCCGACGACAAACGAGTGGTTAATGGCCTGGCCGACATTAACCAGTTGGCGCCATTCAAATATCCCTGGGCCTGGGAATATTTTTTAAACGCCAACAAAAATCACTGGACACCCCTGGACATCAACATGACCCAGGATGTACATGACTACCAGCACAAGCTAACCCTGGAAGAACGTCATGTTTATGAAAACGTACTGTCCTATTTAACTACCTCGGATATTCTGGCAATGCGCAACATCGGCCTCGCGGTAATGGAAAAAATGACCGCCCCCGAGTTACAAATTTACCAGGCTCGTCAGGTTTATGAAGAGGCTATGCACACCTGGACTTATCAACATTGCATCGAATCGTTAGGCCTCGATCAGGGAGAAATATACAACCGCTACCGCGTCGTTCCTGAAATTCACCACAAGATTCAGATGTGCAACCAGAGGCTTGACTCGGTATTACGCTCTAATATCGATTTGAATGATCGTGACGAACTGGAGAATTTCGTCCTTGCTTATACTTTTTTTGCCGGGGTTTTCGAAGGCACCTGGTTCTATAACGGCTTCAGTCCCATTTTTGCATTGCAACGCCGGGGCCTGATGAAGGGAACCGCTGAACAATTTCAGTACATCATGCGCGACGAGGTTTTACACGCGTCGTTTGGGATACGCGTGGTCAAGCAAATCATCCTGGAAGAAAAGGTAAAACTCGACCCGAAGCTGATCCAGCACATGTGGGAAGAAGCGGAAGCG
>Ga0164315_10004696_pt1 | contig 10615 bp, 6 predicted proteins | sample GuaBasSedimGuay6_FD_113737 | JGI IMG/M metagenome (GOLD analysis project Ga0164315, IMG submission 113737) | Subseafloor sediment microbial communities from Guaymas Basin, Gulf of California, Mexico - Guay6, Core 4569-2, 0-3 cm | ecosystem: Environmental > Aquatic > Marine > Hydrothermal vents >...
TACCCCGGCTATCATACGACTGGTGTCATACACCCAGAGCGTGGGGCCAAGTCCGAGGGTTCGGGCGAGGTCTTCGAACCCGGCATTTTGCAAGATCGAAAAGGAGTTTCGTGAAAGGACTTCGAGCACCACTGCAACAATGAGCGGCACCATGAGCAGGGCAATAATCTGGCCTGCCCGGTAATTAATGACGTCAATCGCTGCCGTAATAGGGCGTTGCCAGGGCGTCATATCTTCTGGCGTTTCACCCGGGGCCTGGGCACGACGCTCCGCAATCAGTTCGTCCGCAATCTCGAGATCTTCCGGATTTACCTCTTCTTCAGCCATGCCCATTCTCCCCTATAATGCTTGTGCCCATTTTGGGTTCTTATTATTTAAATAGGGCTTAGCCCCTTACAGAAACTTCGAAGCGAGGCCTTGACGGGCCTCGCAACGAAGTCTTTTTACTTCAAGTTTTTATTACTTCAGTGTATCTGCATGTGCGCGACCCAAACTTGCGTTCGAGGTCTGTGCACCCGCCCAGAATGGTACCACTGTGTCGGCGAAATCCTTTTGTGACTGCCACACTTCTGCGAAGAACTCGTTTTTATCCGCAGCGGCTTGTAGCAACTTTTTAGCGGCCGCCATGTACTCTGTGAAGTAATCCGCTGGAGTATCTTCCAGGATAACACCGTGATTATCCGTCAGATCTTTCAGTGCCTTACCGTTCTCATAGATTCTGTAGGACAAGGATTTTGACAGAGACGCGTTTGCCGCAACTTCCAGTGCTTTCTGCTCAACCGCGCTCAGCGACTTGTAGAAATCGCCATTCACATACATGTCCGCGTTTACGGTCACCTGGTGCAGACCTTGCAGGTAGTAGTGCTTTAGCACTTTGTGGAAACCAAAGACGGAGTCTGGCTTGGGGCAGCACCACTCGGCTGCGTCGATCGTGCCTTTCTCAAGCGCTGGCAGGATGTCGCCGCCGCCCATGGCAACCGCTGGAACACCGATTGCAGCGTATGCGGCACCAACCATGCCCGGAGGTGCACGGAAGCGTAATTTACGGAAGTCATCCATCGACTTGATCGGATGTGGGAACCAACCGAGTGCCTCAGGGCCCACTGGCTGCAGCATGAATCCTTTGACGTTCACGCCCATTTCATCCCACAGGCGGTCATACAGCTCCTTGCCACCACCGTACTGGAACCAGCTCAGGAACGCGATGTTATCGAGTCCTACACCGGCACCCGCTATAGGCGCGCCGAACAGGTTAGCCGCAACGTGCTTGCCACCCCAGTAATGTGTCCAGGCAAAACCACCTTCAACCAGACCGGAGTCAACGGCATCAATGATGTCTCGGGGTCCAACAACAGCGCCTGCTGGCAGAACTTCGATGGTGAGCGAGCCATTAGTCAGCGCTGCGACATCTTTACCGAACTCCCTCAACATAACGACTTCGTCAGCTGAGGTGGATAGCACCGACTGGATACGCAAGACCTTGCCTGCCGCCATGGCAGACGATGCCATGAGGGCCAGGGCTGCTGCACTGGCAGCTATATATTTTAGTTTGATCATATCTACTCCTCAAATTAAGAAAGCCTTCGTTATGTTATGCATCGCGAGGCTGAAGGCAGCGCCCCGGAGCTTATTGGGCCGGCGGTCCGACCCGAGTTCAATGCCGAAATTCAGAAAAACTTAGTTTAAATGAGACTTCTGGTCTCGATATTACAACTTTTTCCGGTTGAGTAACAGAGCTAAATACCCATAAATTTCGGTATCCCAAAAACCGAACTTGTTGTAGCTATTCAGAGTAGAACCACCTAACAGATTCGCTAACGGGTCTTAAACGAGAATATTTGTTCCATTTTAACGGTACTTATTGTATCGTCGAATCGAAACATGTAACGATAAGGGGCTCGTGGATCAATTCGACTATATCGTCGTTGGCGCCGGATCGGCTGGCTGCGTGCTCGCCAATCGGCTGTCGGCGAATCCGGCGCACAAGGTGCTGTTAGTCGAGGCTGGGGGCAGGGATTTAAACCCCTGGCTGCACATACCGGTCGGCTATTTCAAAACCATGCATAATCCCGATTTCGACTGGTGTTACCTGACCGAACCGGACCCGGGTATCGCCGGACGTCGGCTGCAGTGGCCCCGGGGTAAAGTGCTCGGTGGGTCGAGTGCGCTCAACGGTTTGCTCTACGTGCGCGGTCAGCCGGAGGATTACAATCGCTGGGCCGAGCTGGGTAATCCTGGCTGGAGTTTTCGAGAGGTACTACCGTACTTCAAGAAATCGGAAGACAATGATCGTGGCGCCGACGAGTTTCACGGTGTGGGTGGGTTGCAAAAGGTGTCGGACCTGCGCCTGCGACGACCGATTGCTGAACATTTTATCCAGGCCGCGACCGAAATCGGTATTCCTTTCAACGAGGATTACAATGGTGCCGAGCAGGAGGGGGTCGGTTATTTTCAACAGACCGCGTATCGGGGTTTTCGCTGGAGTACCGCGAAGAGTTTCCTCCGACCCGCCAAAAAACGGCCGAATCTCCGGGTGTTGACCAACGCCCAGGCAACCGGGCTGATCCTGGAGGGAAAACGGGTAACCGGGCTGCAGTATCGGCAGGGCGGTCAGCAACGCTCGGCGATGGCCAGTGCCGAAGTCATCCTTAGCGCCGGCGCGATCAATTCGCCGCAGATTTTGCAGTGTTCCGGTATCGGTGACCCCACACAATTGCAACAGGCCGGTGTCGAAGTTTTGCATCCATTGGCCGGCGTGGGCAAAAATCTGCAGGACCATTTACAGATTCGGCTGGTGTTCAAAACCAACAAGCGCACCCTGAATGATGAACTCAACAATCCTTTGAAACAATTCAGGGTCGGGCTACAGTATGTGCTGACCCGAACCGGGCCTTTGACCCTGGCCGCCAGCCAGGTAGCGATTTTCACTCGGTCCAGCGATGCGGTGCAGCGTCCCGATATCCAGTTCCACATGCAACCCCTGTCGGCGGACAAACCCGGTGATGGCGTGCATCCGTTTTCCGCGTTTACGTCTTCGGTATGCCAGTTGCGTCCGCATAGTCGCGGTCACGTGGTAATCAAGTCGGGTGATCCGCTGGCCTACCCGGAAATACATCCCAATTATCTCTCCGACGAGCGCGACTGCGAGGTCGCCGTCGGCGGTATTAAAGTCGCCCGACGTATCTGCGAAGCACCGTCTCTGCGAAATTGTGTCATCGATGAGTATGTGCCAGGTCGGCAGTTTCAGACCGATGCGGAACTGCTCGAGGCCGCGCGTAATTACAGCCAGACAATCTACCATCCGACCGGTACCTGTAAAATGGGGGTCGATGCGGACGCGGTGGTCGATCCGGAGTTGCGTGTACATGGACTCGTTGGATTGCGTGTAGTCGATGCGTCGATCATGCCGGAGATCGTATCCGGCAACACCAATGCGCCGACAATCATGATTGCGGAGAAGGCAGCCGACATGATTCTGGGGAAAAACTGGTAATTTGGTTGCAATACCGTTTAAAATTGCAAAAATGAGACTCTAAGTATCACTATAACAAACGAATGACTATCGAGTATTTTAAGAAAGCGGAAAAAACCGCAGCGACCGGTGAGGACGATACGCGCAAAATCGTAGCTGATATGCTTGGCGCAATCGAGGCGGGCGGTGAAGCCAAGGCGCGTGAATACGCGCTAAAACTCGATGGTTGGGAGCAGGAAGTAGTCCTCAGCCGGGCCGATAAGGATGCTGCGATCGCACTGGTCCCCGAACAGACCAAACTCGATATCCAGTTTTCGCATCAGCGGGTTAAGGCCTTCGCCGAGGCGCAACTGGCGAGCATGGGTGAGTTCGAAACCGAGTTGTCCCCCGGTCTTTTTGTCGGGCAGCGTCTGGTTCCGGTTAGTACGGCTGGTTGTTATGTTCCTGGCGGGCGCTATGCGCATATCGCCTCGGCGATCATGAGCATTACCACGGCAAAAGTTGCCGGGGTCAAACATGTCGTCGCCTGTTCGCCGACACATCCGGATCGGGGCGTACATCCGGCGATCATTTATGCGGCCGATCTTGCCGGTGCCGATACCATCCTCGCCATGGGTGGCGTGCAGGGGATCGCTGCGATGGCTTTCGGATTGTTCACCGGCCATGCCGCCGATATCCTGGTTGGCCCGGGAAATCGATTCGTTGCCGAAGCCAAGCGCATCCTGTTTGGTCGTGTCGGTATCGACCTGTTTGCCGGGCCGACTGAAATCCTGGTGATTACCGATGAGTCCGCCGATCCCGAACTGGTTGCCTGTGATCTCGCCAGTCAGGCCGAACATGGCCTCGATTCTCCTGCCTGGCTGGTTTCAACCTCGCGCGCGGTTGCCGAGCAGGTGCTTGAATTAATGCCGAAGTATATCGAACGGCTCGCCGAACCGAATCGATCGACAGCCGCCAGCGCATGGCGTGACTATGGTGAAGTAGTCGTCGTCGGCAGCCGCGAAGAAGCGGTTGAAGTCAGCGATAAATATGCGCCGGAGCACCTTGAAGTGATGTGTGAAGATCTCGACTGGTGGTTAAAAAGCTTGAGTAATTATGGGTCATTGTTTCTCGGTGAACAGACCACGGTTTCTTATGGCGACAAATGCTCGGGTACCAATCACATACTGCCGACCAAGGGCGCGGCGCGCTACACCGGGGGTTTGAGCGTCAGCAAGTTTATCAAGGTGCTGACCTGGCAACGCATGAGCGAGGAGTCGAATCGTGATGTCGGTGCGGTTACCGCGCGAATTTCAAGATCCGAGGGCATGGAAGGCCACGCGCGTTCGGGTGATGACCGCTTGCACAAGTATTTCCCGGATGAGGAATTTGAACTAGGCATCAAGTAAGATCTGTTTATGCCCGCTATTCTTGATCAATTCAAACTGACCGATAGAAATTTTGTCGTAACCGGTGCGAGTTCGGGCATTGGCCGCGCCATGGCCGGATTTCTCTCCCGAGCCGGGGCTGGTGTGGTGCTGGTGGCGCGTCGCGAGACCGAGTTAATTGACGCTGTAAACCAGATAAACTCCGATCAGGCTGCCTACGTGGTTGCCGACCTGGGTCAACGCGACCAGCTCCCCTCAATAGCTGCACAATGCAAATCATTGCTCGCAAGCGGCCATATCGATGGCGTCGTCAATGCCGCCGGGCTCAATCTGCGTGAGGATGTCGATACTGTCTCGATCGAAAGCTGGGATACAACCCTCAACCTGAATCTGTCGGTGCCGTTTTTCTTTAGCCGCGAGTTTGTGCCCGAAATGCGCAGTAATAATTATGGTCGCGTGATCAACATCGCATCGTTGCAATCGACACGCGCCTTTCCCAATGGCCTGCCCTATGGCGCTTCCAAGGGCGGCATAACCCAGCTGACACGGGCCATGGCGGAAGCCTGGTCGCGTTTCGGCATTTGCTGTAACGCGCTGGCGCCCGGGTTTTTCCCGACGGAATTAACCGAGCCGGTGTTTTCAGATCCTGACACCAGCACCCGGGCGGCGCAACAAACAGCAATCGGGCGTAATGGTGAACTCGAAGATCTGGCCGGGGCCACACTATTTTTTGCGTCGCCGGCATCGGCTTATATTACCGGTCAGATCCTGGCGGTAGATGGAGGATATACGGCTAAATGAAAGCACTGGTCTATACCGCAAACCAGGAAATGACCTACCGTGAGGAAGCGGAGCCGAGTCCGGTCTCGGGTGATGCCCTGGTCGCCATTGAATCGGTCGGTATCTGTGGTTCTGACATGCATGCCTACCTCGGGCACGATGAACGTCGTGTGCCACCGCTGATTCTCGGTCATGAAGCCGTTGGTACCGTGCTCGAGGGTAGCAATCCCGGCCAACGGGTAGTGCTGAATCCACTGATTACCTGTGGCGTTTGTGATCAATGTATGAGCGGACGTCAGAATCTTTGTGCCGAGCGTGATTTGATCGGCATGTACCGCGCGGGCGCGTTCGCGGAGAAGATTGCGTTGCCGGAAGGTAGCCTGATTCCGCTACCGGAGGGAATGCCAGGCGAACATGCGTCGCTGACCGAACCCGGGGCAACCGGATTGCACGCGGTACGACTGGCGGAACGAGTAGTCAGCAGACCCTTGAGTGAATCACGGGCGCTGGTCATCGGTGCGGGCTCGGTTGGTTTGTTGACTGCGTTGATACTGCAGGACAAGGGAGTTGAAAATATCATCATCGCAGAAACCAATCCGCTACGCCGTGAACTGGTAAAACAGTATTGCGATTTCGAGTTACTCGACCCGCGGCAGCAACCACCGGCGGTACAGGGATTTGATTGCGTGTTTGACGCGGTTGGTGGTGCGCTGACGCGCGAGCAGGCGATTCAGGCGACGAAATCAGGTGGCGTCATCGTACATATAGGCCTGATGGATAATGAAGGTTCTATGGATGTGCGCTCGATGACCCTGCGCGCAATAACTTTTATCGGTACCTATACCTATACCCCGGTCGATTTGCGCGCCACGCTGGCCAAGCTTCACAGCGGTGCGTTGGGCAGTCTCGGCTGGATCGAACGACGTCCGTTAGCGGCCGGCGCCGAGGCCTTTACCGAACTACTGCAAGGCCAGTGTGCGGCGCCAAAAATCGTGTTACTGACCGGGTAATAGCCAGTCGCGCAAGCTTTAGTGCCAGAAGATTTTCGTGTCTGTGCCGAACGTGGACCGGTTGATTCCGCCCCTGCCGGGGTAATTTCACTAACAACTCGATCTAAAATCAGTGTTGGTATTTATCAAGGTACACTAGTCAGTAGTCAGAGAATTTTTGGTTAAAAATTAGATAGATACTGCACAGGTTCGATTTCACCCCTAGAAGTCATTATTTCTTGTGGCTAATATTTTCCGAATATTTGCATTTAGGAAATGTTGAACAAGACAGAAATGGCCCATGCTTTGACTCACGTTTGACCAATTTACCTGAGCTACACTTGGGGCACTCCACAGGCTTTGTGAACTCGCAGTCGGGATAATTAGAGCATCCATAAAATGCGCCAAATTTCCCTGCTTTTCTAACAATCTCGCCAGTATCACACTCAGGGCATGGATTATGTCGTTCAGGAATCATTGAGATTGATTTTACTCTGTCTATTTTTGCAAGCTCGATTGCGAAGGGAGAAACTTTTCTGCGATTTGAAAAGATGAAAACCCCTTTTTTGGCCCGAGTGATGGCCACATACATCAGTCGGCGTTCTTCGGCATGCGGGTAGCTTTCAGGCTTCGGTATTACTAACTCCATTAGTGGATCATCCTCAATCGTGCTGGGGAAGCCATAAATCCCCGTTTCAGCATTCAAAAGAATGACATAGTCCACCTGCAGTCCTTTTGATGCATGTATGGTGCTGAACTTGAGATCAAGGTTCGGAAACCGAGCTAATTGTTTGGGTTTGAGGTAGCTGTATCTGGCCAGTAAGAAAACCGAGAGTTTGCCGTCATTTGGGAGCGCGCTAAGTTTCGTCAACAGCTCATTAACCTGTTTTGTTTGATCTTCTGCATTTTCATAACCGTAGAGTATGACCTGGTCTTTCTCGATGTCTCTAATCGCGCTAACATTTTTCTTTAATTGATTTTCGTTTCTCTGGACGAAATTAGCCGCTACGTCAACGATGCCTTGAAAGCTGCGGTAGGTTTGTGTCAGGTAGTTCTGTGAAGTTGCACCAAAGTGATCTGAAAAATGAGTCATTATCTCGATATCAGAACCTGTAAATCGGTAAATCGATTGCCAGTCATCACCAACTGCAAATAACTTTATTCTTTCATTTTGATCAAGCAGCGCCTGGATCATTCGTTTCCTGTCCTGAGATGTGTCCTGAAACTCATCTACCAGAATGAATTTAAATGGATGCGGATAACGGTTCGTTTCAAGGTGCTCACAGGCCCCGTTAATTTGGTCTTCAAAATCTATCTCGCATTTCTGCTGCAACCGTTTTGTGTGTTCGTTGTAGATGGCCTCGAACAAATTCAGGAACAATGAAACTCGCCCCTGGTCGGGCAAGTTTCTGGCTTTCTCCCTGAGTAGTTCGATCGTTGCGTGGTTCGACTTAAAATGATGAAGAAACGATATAAAAATATGGCAGTCGACATCTGGATTAAATGACGCGCGAATAAGATGGTTTACTTCTTTTTTTCCCAGCGGGTTGAAAATTACGCCTTGTTCACGCAGCGTTCTTTCTAACCGGTCAAAAACTGTTCCATCAAAAACATGTGCAGAGTGCGTCTCAAAAAGCTTGGTGCCATTTTCAAGATGCGCCTTTCTCTTCCACTCCATTTCGTCGAGATAGCTATCGTCAATAAATGGCGGAGTTTTACCTTCAGCGTTAACCGCAAAATGTTCGTGATATAAATCGGCATCAGGGTAGTAGAAGTCCGGGTTGTACTTGATTATCTCTTCAGGATTTTGCGGGTTAACGTATTGGCGCTCATACTCATATTCGATTCCGTTCAATGCTAACCAGTTTGCGATTCGAGCCTCTTCAAATGATCTGACCTCAGTTCCATCCATTGCTGTAATAATTAATTCCGTGCCCTCTGGAGTCCCGCGTCTTACTGCGCCCATTTCCTGCAGATACTCTTCATATTCTCGTTGTGATTTCACCTTGAATAGATTGGGAGTGGGGTATTTGTCGACTATCAAGAATTCTTTCCATGCTGCCATGAAGCCGGGATCGTTTTCATACAGGTGCCTGATCAGGTCGGTGAACAATTTTGTCTGAGTTTCCTTCCCGCCAGTAGAAAATTTGGATATCGAGGGTCTCGTTCCTTCGACCTCGGCGAGAATTTCGTATCCAAAACTATGGAAAGTCTTAACCTTGAGAGGCGTTCGGTATTCTGGAACGACGTCAAGCAGGTCGAGAAGACGCTGCTCCACCTCGACCTGAGCGTCCTTATTGAAGGCGAGGATGAGAATCTCTTCGGGCCTGGCTAAACCTGCGGCTACCAGATAGATAGCCTTGGCGACGATCGTCGATGACTTGCCTGAGCCGGCGGCGGCGATGAGCAAATTGCGATCTTCATTTATGACGGTCGCTCGCATTTGTTCTTCACTGAGAGGGAATTCCTCCAGTTGCTGGAAAAGGTGAGAAAACTCATCTATCGCCCGATGGATAAATTCTTCATTGGCTTGTTTCAATACCGGGCTGTCTGACTTCCTGATTTCTAAAAACACATCCAGGTTTGATTTGGCCTTCTTGGGGAGTAAGTCTGGATCGAAATATGGGTGGGCCAGGTCTTGCCCGATGTCGGGAATATGGGACACCCAGTTTCTTATGTCATTTTGAGAGATGTATCGATTTGTCTGAAGTGTTTTTTTGATTTGAGTTTCTACTTCTGAAAGTGCACCTTCTCTGCCAAGCACATGAGTGATAATCGTATATTTAGTCCTAGTTTCGATATCCTGACTAAGTGATTTGGCGACTTTTGCCGACAAGCCTTCCAGGTGAAGGCTCAGGTTGCTTGTTGTAACGGTGACCGTATCCCAGATGAGGCCCGTTTCGATCCGTACACCGCGCACGTCGAAATAATCGATATGATGACTCTCGCCACGTCTTCTGCAGAGAAAGGTTTCTTTCTCTGTGGATATGCTCCAAACATCTTTAAAGACGGAGCCGAATATTCCAGCTTTGTATTTCACAGGAATATTTTAGTACTTAATCGGGTTACTTTTTTACGCTGGATCAGTTAATTGGAATGTTGTTTCGATTCCACTCCTAACAATCCCGATAGCGGACGCTTAATAAACTGACATGGAGGGCGACATTCGTTAAGGGTTGTCAGATGCCTGCCCCCGCAGCAATGCACTGGCAGGATGGCACTAGGTTCAGAGGGCAGGCATCTGACAACCCTTAACGTTCTTTGCCGCTGAGATGAAAAGTTTCAGCGTCAGCTTGTACAATTTTATGTAAAGAAAATAGATATATTGGCGAAAGTTACGATAAGCCGATTTTTGTTGGTGTAAATGTTGTAGCAACTTGATACTTGGAACGTGTTTCTATATTTAAATCAATGAGTTACCAGTTAGATTCGATTTCTCCCCTGGCGCCATTTAAGTAATTGAATAACAAAAATAATTCTAGAAAAAATTAGATATCGAAGCGATTGCGCGAGCAAGTAGAGATTAGTGAGCTCTCTGTCTTTCAGCCGTTAGTTCTAACCTTGATAACCGCTTCGTGCCAGTTGGCGAGCAGCAGGTTGCGTTGACTGGATTCCATATCAGCATCGAATTCGCGATCTGCCTGCCATTTGGTGGAAATATCGGCCAACGAATCGAATAAACCAATCTGTAATCCGGCGAGGTAGGCGGCACCGAGTGCGGTGGTTTCGGTTACCCGTGGTCTTTCAACGACAATATTGAGCGTATCGGCAAGAAACTGGCACAACCAGTTGTTTTGTACCATGCCGCCATCGACCCGCAGTCGAGATGGTTTCAGGCCGTCGCGTCGCTTCGCCTCGAGCAGGTCGAAGGTCTGGTAACAGACCGATTCCAGCGTGGCGCGAACCAGTTCGGCGACCCCGGTATCGCGGGTGATGCCAAAAATCGCGCCGCGCGCATCGGGATCCCAGTGCGGGGCGCCAAGCCCGGTAAACGCCGGCACCAGGTA
>Ga0164315_10004697_pt1 | contig 10614 bp, 11 predicted proteins | sample GuaBasSedimGuay6_FD_113737 | JGI IMG/M metagenome (GOLD analysis project Ga0164315, IMG submission 113737) | Subseafloor sediment microbial communities from Guaymas Basin, Gulf of California, Mexico - Guay6, Core 4569-2, 0-3 cm | ecosystem: Environmental > Aquatic > Marine > Hydrothermal vents...
ACACCAACAACAAATCAGTTGGTTATGTTTTCCGATCTTTCAACCAACGATCCTTATGAATGGCTTTGGGAATTTAATCCATCAACAATTACATATCTTGATGGAACAAATGAAACATCACAAAATCCAACGGTAAAGTTTGATGCGGTGGGTACATATGATGTAAGCCTTACTTCAACAAATGGTGGTGGTTCTGACTCCGAAACTAAAAATAACTATGTTATTACATCCTTAGGTTTAAGTGTAATAGTCGTTGCTGTTCCCGAAATTATTTGCCAGGGTGAAGCATCTCATCTTAATGCTAATCCAGATGGAGGAACTGGTAATTTCACATATTTGTGGACCTCTGATCCGGCCGACCCAAGTTTAGTTGGACAAGAAACATTACAAAATCCAATTGTAAATCCTTATGTAACTACTAACTACACTATTGAAGTTGTTGATGGTGCAGAAACGGTTTGGGCCGATGTTGATGTGGTTGTTAATACTTTACCAGAAATAATTCTTGGTGACTGGCCTGAATTACTCTGTAATCAATTGGAACCTCCCGTACAACTTACTGTACAACCAGAAGGAGGAGTTTTTAGTGGTAATATTACTGAAGATGGAATTTTTTCTTCTGAAACAGCACCTTTAGGGTGGAACGTTATTAGTTATTCTTATGTTGATGCCAACTTTTGTGAAAATTCAGCACAAGATTCAATTTTTGTTGATAATTGTGTTGGAATAAGCAATGCGATTGCTAATGAAATCCTAAATATTTATCCAAATCCAAATGATGGAAGTTTTAAAATAGAGTCAGTAATAATTATTAAATCTGTTGATATTCTAACTCAACTTGGTGCTATTAAATATTCTAAAACTTTTAACAGTAATTCTGTTAACATTAATACCGAACTAAGAAATGGTGTTTATTTTGTTAAAGTACATCTAGGTGATGGTAAAGTAGTTACTAAAGAAATACTTGTTAAATAAGATACAAGTCTATTTTAGGATAACATAATTATTCTTTCCGTTCTTTCCAGAGTTGACTGAAAGATTTTGGGGCGATTTTAGGAAATTCTCGTCTAGGTCCCCAGGCCTCTGATGCAAATCGTTTTGCCAAGAAATTTTTAGTTCGACCACCTGTAAAATCAAGAAGTTTGCGAGAACTTAAGGCAATTGTTGACCACTTATTCAATCGTTTTTCAGAAGTAGTTGCTGTACCCTTTTTTACAGCATCATAACGATTTTCCAATAAAAGTTCGTGTAAGGGTATCTTTACAGGACAAACACTTGTACATTTTCCGCAAAGTGATGATGCAAAACTTAAATGCTTGTATTTTTCAAAGTCTTTTAAATGTGGTGTAATAACAGCACCAATTGGTCCACTGTAGGTTGTGTTGTAAGTATGACCTCCTATATTTTTGTAAACAGGACATGCGTTTAAACACGCTCCACATCTGATACATGATAAAGCCTGTCGTTGCGATTCTTGTGCTAACAAATTTGTCCTGCCGTTATCCAAAAGAACCAGATACATTTCTTCAGGGCCGTCTTGTTCGCCTTTTGCTTTAGGACCACTAATTATTGAATTGTATGCAGTTAAATGTTGTCCTGTTCCATGGGTAGCCAGCAGTGGCCAGTAAAGGTCAAGATCTTCAAAATATGGAATAATCTTTTCAATACCTGATATTGCAATATGTACTTTGGGAAATGACATCGAAAGCAGTGCATTTCCTTCATTTTCTGTAACAGCAATTGAACCAGAATCAGCAATTAAAAAATTAGCTCCGCTAACCCCCAAATCTGAATCAATAAATTTCTCCCTTAAAAGTTCACGGGTATAAATAGTAAGTTGTTCTGGACTAAGGTTTGGTTCAACATCAAATTTTTCACTGTAAAGTTCTGCAACATCCTCTTTCGACATATGCATGGCGGGAGTAACAATATGATATGGTTTTTGACCTGCCTGTTGAACAATAAATTCTCCTAAATCTGTTTCGTAAACTTCTACTCCTTTTTTCTCTAAAGCCCTGTTAAGTTCTATTTCCTCGGTCACCATCGATTTTGCTTTGACCGTTTTGCTCAAACTATGCTGTTCTACAATTTTGTGAATTTCCTTAATTGCTTCTTTAGTATCTCGCGCCCATATTATCTTACCACCATTTTTTAAAAAGTTATCTTCAAATTCAATAAGATACTTATCTAATTCATTAATTACTTTGTATTTGATGTGACCCGCCCTTTTTTGTGCAAGTTCAAGATTACTGTAAATATCTAATCCTTTAGCCACAGCATTATCGTAGCGTGAGATATTGTAATTAAGGGTTTTACGGTGATCCTTATCAAAACTTACCTTTTCTGATTTCTTTAAGAATGCTGATTTTTCGTAACTCTCTTTCAAAACTGCTAGTAATTTTAATGTAGCTTATTTATTTTCTCAACTCTTTTATTGTGACGCCCTCCTTCAAATTTAGTAGAAAGGAAAGTCTTAGTCATTTCCCAGGCTTCTTCAAAATCCACAAATCTGCCTGGTAACGACATAATATTTGCATCGTTGTGCATACGTGTAAGTTGGACCTGTTCAACTGTCCAGCATAAACCTGCCCTAACATTTGGGTATTTATTGGCAGTCATCTGTGCACCATTTCCACTTCCGCACATAATAATAGCTTTATCAATAATACCATCGTTAACAGCCTTTGCAACCGGATGAATCATATCAGGATAATCAACACTGTCCTCCGAAAAAGTTCCATAATCTTTCACCTCATAACCCTGATCAATAAGTCTCTCTTTTAGAAATTCTTTCATGGCAAAACCACCATGATCAGATCCCATTGCCAAAACTTTGCCACTATTAGTCATTGTTAATAATTTAAGTTCACAAAATTAATCAAATTAAATTGCTGCAATAAAACTAATTGAAAACTAATGCTTTTAAAATTCAAGCAAATTTCCGTATTTTTTTTAATTACCTAATAATCAAAAATTTAGTACTTATCATTATCGTTTTGTTAATATCGGTGTTACCTAGTTGAAAATATGTTAATAAATCGAGCCTTATTAACATATACAAAAGAGCATTCTTAGCTGATAACTGATAATTGTGTTTTTATAATTTTTTATTGATTGGAAATTAACATCGATTGTTGCTTTACTTCAAGTAATTTTATTAACATTACTAAATATTAACAATATGTTAATTAAATTATAAATTATTACTAATTAAATATTTACACAAATATAAGTGGTTTAAAAGTCACTAAAAACTATTAGTTTTAGATAAATCAAAAAAATATCCATAAAACTTATCAAAGCTGCTAACAGCATATTAATAACATTAAAATTATATTTTAAACATTTATTTATTGTTATGAATTACTGTTAGTAGTATTTTTGAACTCAGAAAATTTCTAATTCCGTCATTGAGAAAATGAACTACAAAGAAAAGATTTTAGAATTAAAAAAGCAGAAAAATGCTTTAATACTTGCGCATTTTTATCAAATCCCGGAAATACAGGATATTGCTGATTATGTTGGCGACAGTTTGGGACTTGCTCAAAAAGCTGCTGAAGCGAATGCTGATATGATAGTTTTCGCTGGTGTTCATTTTATGGCCGAAACTGCAAAAATGTTAAATCCTAATATTCCTGTTCTTTTGCCGGATTTGGAAGCTGGTTGTTCGCTGGCTGCATCCTGTCCTCTTGATAAATTTGTTGAATTCAAGAAAAAATACCCAGATCATTTAGTCATTTCGTACATAAATACTACTGCAGAAATAAAAACCGAAACAGATATTGTTTGTACTTCGGGGAATGCTGTTCAAATTGTAGAATCATTTCCAAAGGATCAGAAAATAATATTTGCGCCCGACAAAAATCTTGGTGGGTATATTAACCGCATTACAGGACGAAATATGGTTCTTTGGGATGGAACTTGTGAGGTTCATGATATTCTTACTGCTGAAGCAATTTTCAAAATGAAGGAAGAAAATCCTGAGGCAAAACTTGTCGCTCATCCGGAGTGTAATGCTGCAGTGTTAGAAATTGCTGATTATGTTGGATCAACTACAGCCATGCTAAATTACACACAATCAGACAGATCTGATAAATTTATTGTGGCTACTGAAACAGGTATAATTCATCAAATGCAAAAAAATTCTCCCAATAAAGAGTTTTTAGTAGTTCCTACTGATGAAACTTGTTCGTGTAACGATTGTCCGTACATGAAGTTAAATACAATGGAAAAACTTTATTTAACTTTGAAAAATGAAAAGCCTTCAATTTTATTGGATGAAAATGTGATCGAAAATGCTAAAAAGCCCATTGAGAAAATGTTGGATATTTCAAAAAAGTTAAATTTGATTTAATTTTACTAAAATGATAAAAAGATTTTTACCCCTTCTGGTAGTTATTGTACTAATGGTTTTGTCTTCGTGTAATCCTACAATTTATTTTACTCAGGATATGAGAAATAATCTTCATGATAATAGATTAGAGATTGAAGATGTGCAATTTTATGTTTCTCGAAAACTTGTAATAAAACGAAATCTGACTTACGACGAAACAAAAATTGCAAGAGGTGAAATTAAGTTTGAGAACGGACAATATGTTGAGGAAATAGTAATTCCTAAAAATACTCCTGGTGTAGCTGTTGATCATAAACGTAATAGAATAGATGTTGCTTTTGAACAAGGATTTAACAGAGATTTAAATTTCATACTAAATGATGAAAATCTTTATCAGATAACTGCACAGTCATGGGAAAATGATTACGGAAGAATTAAATACGACACTCTGATTTATTTTATGGAACCCGGTGGTGATAAGGCATTATTGAAAGTTAGAAAAGACAATATTTATAATTTTCAAAAAAAGAAGAGAGTAGTTAAAGGCAGAACTGTAGGTAGATAGAATTTTATAAAAAATTAATTGTGGTAAGAATACATTATTTTAAAATGATAATGCTGTTTGTTTTTGCAAGCAGTATTTCTTTTTTGTATTCACAGGAAGAACAGAATATTGATCCGAATGGCTACAACAAATTTTATTATGAAAATGGAAATCTTTCCAGTGAAGGAAGTATGAAGGATGGAAAGCCTAATGCTTACTGGAAAAATTACTATGAAACAACTGTCTTAAAATCCGAAGGCAACAGAAAAAATTTCTTGTTAGACAGTCTTTGGAAATTCTACAATGAAGAAGGCAACCTTATGTTGGAGATTGATTATGTCTCTGGAAAGAAAAATGGTTTTCGTACAACTTATCAAGGCAATGAAATATTAAAAGAATATTTTGTTGACGATGTTAAGCAAAAAAATTCCTATACGCTTTATGCAGATGGTAGAACCAAAACTAAAACCCCATTTATTGATGGTTTGGAACAAGGTATTGCCAGAGAATACGATCATGATGGTAATATTGTGCAATTGATTACTTACAAAAAAGCATACATAATTGCCCGAGAAAGAATAAACCGATATGATTCTGACAGTTTACCAAATGGCAAATGGAAGTGGTTTTTCGAAGATGAATCATTATGGCAGGAAGGTAGTTTTAAGCATGGACTTAAAAATGGATATTTCAAGGAATATGATCGCAATGGCGATCTGCTTTCGGCAACTAAATATGTTGATGGAGAGAAAGTTGAAAAGGCAGAAGAACTTGTAAAACTTGATATTAGAACAGATTACTATCCTGATGGAAAAGTTAAAATTGTGGCCACTTACAATAAAGACGGGGTGCCAGAAGGTGTGAGGCGTGAATACAACAAAGAAGGTGAAGTTGAAAAATCATATATTTTTCTGCATGGGAGGTTAATTGGTGAAGGCATTTTTACTGATGCCGGACTAAGAGAAGGTTTTTGGAAAGAATATTATATTGATGGAAAATTAAAATCTAGCGGCAATTATATTTCCGATAATAAAAATGGCTTATGGAAGTATTATTATCACAATGGCCAACTTGAGCAACAAGGTGTTTACATTAATGGTAATGCTGACAGTACTTGGAATTGGTATTATCCCGGCGGTGAATTACTTAGAAAGGAATATATTTTAAATGGACTTGCAGATGGTATGATGACCGAATATGCTCAGGGTGGTGAAATTATTACTCAGGGCGATTTTATTGAAGGTAAGGAAGAAGGTTTTTGGTTTTATGTTGTTGGTGACTCACGTGAGGAAGGCGATTATGCAGAAGGTATGCGTAATGGAAAATGGAAATCCTATTATGAAGATGGAAGTTTGAGTTTTGAGGGTAAGTTTGTTGATGATCTACCCAATGGTGAACATACCTGGTACTGGGATAATGGTAAAATAAAAAAAGAAGGAAAATACAGCATGGGCCGTAAACATGGCGACTGGAAAAAATACGATTACAATGGCGTAGTCTTTATTGTAATATCATATCAGGCAGGCAAAGAAATTAAGTATGATGGAATAAAGATTGACTAAGTAACACTCTTAATTTACATTAGTTGTTTTAGTTTGTAAAACATAAATCATCTGATGGATGTTTTTTAGACCGATTCTTAAGAATATTTTTATATTCGCAGTTCAAAAAATCACAGCACTATGAGAAAATTATTAATTGTAATTACTGCATTGGCCTTTTTCGCTGTTTCATGCGAGAATACTACATCTGAAAAAAAGGATAATACTAAACATGATAAAGTTGTAATAGATGAGATTACTACTGTGTCCATGCTTGATTTCGACTCATTGGTAGAAAGTATTTCTGGAAGGAAAATTTCTATTTCAGGAACTGTTGATCATGTTTGTAAGCATGGTGGACAAAAATTGTTTATTGTAGATGAAAATTCTGATGCCAGAATAAAAATAACACCAAACGACGAAATTGCCGCATTCAATACTGATCTTGTAGGTGAAACCATAGAAATTATTGGTATTGTTGAGGAAATGCGTGTTGATGAAGACTATTTGAGAGAATGGGAAGAAGAAGTTAAAGAAGGCGCAGAGGAAGAAGAAGCCGAAGGGAAAGGAAAGCGTCATGGAGATGGTCAAGGCGAGAGTGCTGACGAAGAAGACCATAGTGAAGAACATGAAGATGTTGATATTGATGCCGAACTTGAGCAAATTGCCAATATGAGAACAAGAGTTGAAGAATCAGAAAAAGGATACTTGTCGTTTTATTCAATTTTGGCAGTTGAGTATCAAATATTCAAAATGGACTAGCACTACCTATGAAATTTAAGTGGAGAAAATGGAACAGGATAATTCACCGCGATTTTGGTTACCTGTTTCTGGGCATGACATTAGTTTATGCTTTATCGGGCATAGCCCTAAATCATTTGGATGATTGGAATCCAAACTACGTAATTATTTCCGAAGACTTTGTTAGCAATCCTGTTACTGAGAGACCTGATAGAGTTGGAGTAAAACAACTCCTAAAAGATATTGATGCCGACCTGATTTACAAAAACCACTATTTTCCAAATGATGAATATTTGAAAGTATTTGTGAAAGATGGGATTGTGATATTTGAATTAAGCACCGGAGAAGGCTTTATTGAACTCAATAGAAGACGGCTTTTGTTCAGGGAGGTTAACTACCTACATTACAACCCAATAAAGTACTGGACTTATTATTCTGATATTTTTTCAGGAGCCTTGATTTTACTCGGTATTACCGGGATCTTAATCCCTAGAGGTAAACAGGGTATTACAGGCAGAGGTGCGTGGATGAGTATTTTGGGTATTGCAATACCATTAATTTATTTGTTTATTTATTTTTACTGATATGACTGAATATACTATCATAATAATATTTGTTCTTTGGTATGTGCTTTCACTGGCGGTATCAGAAACACTTGGTAAAAAAAGAAAAATAGGTGTTGAATGGTCATTTTTCCTAAGTTTTTTATTTAGTCCTGTTGTAGGATATTTGATTAGCAGGTTTAGTCCTGAAAAATAATCCCTAATGAAAGAATTAATAAAATCGTCGATTAGAAAAATTTAAAATTTTTCTAATCTTGACCTTACAAAAAACCTTAAGTACGACCGATTAACAGGCTTAATTATGAAGCAAGTTATTAGTTCTACCTCTAACTGTATTGATGTAGGATGTCATAAGGGTGAAATGCTTGACTTAATGATTAAGCATGCCCCTAAAGGTCAACACTTGGGCTTTGAACCCATACCTTCTTTTTTTAAAATCCTTGAAGAAAAATATTCAGGTATTGCTAAAATATATTCTTGTGCGTTAAGTGATCAGGATGGCGAAACTACTTTTCAATACGTAAAAAATGCTCCGGCCTACAGTGGTATCAAAAAGAGGCATTACGATATTGAGAACCCTGAAATTGAAAAAATAAATGTTAGTCTCGAAACTCTCGATAATTTGATTGAAGTTGATTTTAAAATCGACTTAATAAAAATTGATGTGGAGGGGGCAGAACTTGGTGTGTTAAAAGGGGCAATTAAAACAATTAAGAGAAATAAACCTGTAATAATTTTTGAATTTGGCCTTGGTGCAAGTGATTACTACGGAACTACCCCAAAAGATATTTACAGTTTGTTGGTAGAAGAGTGTGGCCTTGGAGTATTTAAACTAGACGATTGGATAAAAGGAAGATCACCAATGAGCCTTCAGGAACTGGATGACGCCTACAATAAAGAAGGTGAGTATTATTTCATAGCCAGTAAATAAAAAAGGCCGAATCTTGTTTTGATTCAGCCCTTTATTTATTACATAGCAAGCGTTGCGTCGCTGCGTCGCTGCGAGAAAAATATTTACAAAGCAGCCAATACGCTTTCGTAATTTGGCTCTTCAGTAATTTCAGTAACTTGCTGTGTGTAAGTTACATTTCCTTCTTGGTTAACAATAACTACTGCTCTTGACTCAAGTCCTGCTAGTGGTCCGTCAGCGATTTCAACACCATAGTTTTTCCCAAATTCACCTGTACGGAAGTCTGAAAAGTTAATAACGTCTTCTAATCCTTCAGCACCGCAAAAACGTGCTTGGGCAAATGGAAGATCCTTTGAGATACATAAAACTACTGTATTGTCAAGTTTCGATGCTTCTTCATTAAATCTACGTACCGATGCTGCGCAAGTACCAGTGTCGAGTGATGGAAAAATATTTAGAATTACTTTTTTACCAGCGTAATCTTTTAAACTACCCATTGATAAATCATTCTTTACTAAGTTAAAGTCAGGTGCTTTGCTACCTGTTTTAGGAAGATTTCCAATAGTGTTAACAGGGTTTCCTTTTAAAGTTATTTGTGCCATTATTTTTTGTGTTTAATGTTTATGAGGGCGCAAAAATAATGCAATTACAATATGCTCAAATAGTAGCAATGTTAAAAAATGAAAAAATCAGATGCAATTCCATCAGCAAATAATTTCCCTTTTTTTGTTAAGCAATAAATACTAGCATCTTTTTTAATGCTTTTATTGAGGATGAACTTCTGTACAATATTTTCAAACGCTTCCACATACTTCTCTCCAAAAACATTTTTAATATGAACACTATCGCAACCCCAGCTCGTTCTTAAAGAAGTCATTACATATTCATTGTATTGTTGATTTAGGGTTAAAATTTCTTTCTCAAGAATAATTTTATCAATGGAGTCCATCTCAACATACTCTTTCATATTTGCAATATTCCATTGCCTTGATTTGCCTTTAAAACTATGAGCCGAAGGACCAAAACCCGCATAATGTCCACCGAGCCAATAGATGCTATTATGCTTGGAATAATATCCCTTCTTTGCAAAATTTGATATCTCATAATGGACAAAATCATTCTTTTCTGTTTCTTCCAAAAGGATTTTAAAATGAGCATTACTTTCTTCCTCATTCACTGCAGCCATTTTATTTTTACTTATCAAAGTGTTGAGTGCCGTTTTTGGCTCAACTGTTAAAGAATAGGAAGAGAGATGTTTAATGTCAAAATCAAAAAAAGTTTTTAGGTTGTTCCTCCATTTGTTTTCTGTAAGCCCTGGAATCCCATAAATCAAATCAACACTTAAGTTGTCAAAACCTGTCAGTAAAGAATTCTCAATTGACTGAATTGCATTTTTAGAATTATGAACTCTGTTCAAATACTCCAAATCATCATCAAAAAAACTTTGAATACCAATACTTAATCTATTAATGGAAGTGTAGTTTTTTAACTCCTGAAGTTTTATTTTATCAAGATCGTCGGGGTTAGCCTCTAAAGTAATTTCAACATCTTTGCTTACATCGAAGGTTTTATTTAAATGATGAATAATCCTGTTTATTTCATCTATTTGCAAAACAGAAGGAGTTCCACCACCAAGATAAATAGTGTTAATTGTTTCGTTTTTCAGGTAGTTCTTTCTAAGATTTATCTCTTTAATAAGAGAATCAACAAAAACATCTCTGTATTTTGCAGAAGAAAAAGTAAAGAAATTGCAATAGTGGCACTTTTGCTTACAATAAGGAATGTGTATGTAAATTCCTGCCAAAGTTAAAAGAGTTTATCAATGGTATCTTCAAAGTTAAGGTCTTTGGTTTCAGGCTTTACAGACTCATAATATCGTTGTCTCAGTTTGTTTGTTGTAGGACACCCACACAGGTAGTTCACATAAAAATTAACATCATCAATAATGTTTAGCATACTTCCATTTTTATCTGTTAAGTTTA
>Ga0164315_10004698_pt1 | contig 10613 bp, 9 predicted proteins | sample GuaBasSedimGuay6_FD_113737 | JGI IMG/M metagenome (GOLD analysis project Ga0164315, IMG submission 113737) | Subseafloor sediment microbial communities from Guaymas Basin, Gulf of California, Mexico - Guay6, Core 4569-2, 0-3 cm | ecosystem: Environmental > Aquatic > Marine > Hydrothermal vents >...
AATCCGTTCCCGGGATTAACGAGTTATACATATAATCAATCGATTGTAACAATCCAACACGTAAACATGGTAATTCTTTGGTTTGTTCCATTATATTTGAAAATACTTCAGGAATAACCATTACCGTATCAGGACTAACAGTTAAATCAGTATCAGACATTGATATATGTTCATGATCAACTAATTCACTTTCTATCCATGTTGGGGGAACATAATCACCTTTTTCTGCTAAAACCGTTACCTCAAAACCCATTTTTTTCACTACTGTTGCTTGAAAATATATTTCATATATTGAAGCTGCAGGAGATTTAGATTCAGGAACAAAAAACATAAATTTTGATTTTTTTGTTTCTAATCTTTCAATTGCGTCTTCAATAAGTTTAATTTTCTCTAATTCAACATTTTCTACTTCTTTACTCATTTTTTCTTCGCTCATTTTTAATTGTTTTTATATTTAATTATTTTTTCAAATTTTTTATTACCATTTAAATCATTCAATTGAAGGATTTCTAAAGACCCTTTTTTATTATTAATATTATATGGTCTATTTACTTTTATTATTTTTTTTCTAAAAGGTGTTCTTTTATTTAAAACATCAGGATCGGTAGTAATTAAAATATCAATACCATTCCACATCTTACTTTTATCTTCAATAAAATTATATTTACTGAATCTACTAGTCATTTTACTTAAAAAGAATAATGTAGACGGAATAGTAAAAAAATTCTCATGTGAAACTAAACTGAATTCAACGAAATCTTTATATTTGAATAACAAAGTTTTTACATCCAAATCCATCCCTTTATACATTATCGGAGCTGTTCCAAATAATTCAAAAACAAAATCCTCAAACATGAATTGATTATAAACATCTTTTTTTGTTAACTTATCTTTTTCTTCTGATTTAAATAAAAAAGAATCTGCTTTTGCTTCTCCATCTTTATCTGTTTGATAAAACACTGGATTAATATCATCTGGCATATCATCAGGTTCTTTCAATTCTTTAATTACCTCATTACGTTCTTTCCAAGGATAATATTTAAAAAAATCGTAAACATATGGATTATCAGGAATATTTTCTTCTCCAAATTCTTGTACAAAAAATTTATCAAATTGAAGCCACCTAGACCTTAAAACCTCATTTATATCAATACCTATTTTAATTTTTCCCATTTAATTGTTCTGTTTGATAATCTAATTCTTTCTTTAATTTATTCAACATATTGGTATGTTCTTCTATTAAAGATTCATCTGTAATATATTTAGGATTAATACATTCTATTCTTGTGTCATTTTCTTGAACAGGAATAACAATTATTTCACCCTTAAAAGTTGATGGGGATATTCTATCTGATATTTTATTCACGTAATCAGCAATATCAATACTTCTTATTCCAGCAACACCTATATATATTACTAATATTTTTTCTTCCATATTTATTTAATTACAATTAAATAATTTTAATATAGACTAATACGTATTTAAATTAAAAATCTTGAATTTATATAAAAAAAATATTTTACTGTATTTATAGAAAAATAATAATAATTTATAAAATAATATAAAATGGGTAATTACGGAGAAGAAAAAATACCACAAAAAGAAAGCATATCAGATGTTTTAAAAAAATATAAAGAAGAACAAAATACAACTAACGAAAACGTTACACCAACAAATGTTGTTCATGGTACTAAAATACCAACACAACAAGACAACACAATGAATAAAGAAACCGATCCTGATTTAATTACTTCTTATGAAATAGTTAGCTTACCATCAAAAGGTTTATATTATTCACATGGAATATCTGAAGTTGAAGTTGAATATATGACTTCAAGAGATGAAGATTTATTAACAACACCATCTTTAATTGAAAGTGGAACTGTTTTAGATTTACTATTAAAAAGAAAAATAAAAACTAGTGGTATTAATCCCGAAGAATTATTGGCAGGAGATAGAAATGCAATTATACTATTCTTACGTACATCTAGTTATGGTACTGATTATACAGTACAAGTAAATGATCCTAGAAATGATAATTCATTTAAAGAAATCGTTGATTTACTTAAATTAGAATATAAAAAAATAACTGAAAAACCAAACGATAACGGTTATTTTACTGTCAAATTACCAATGAGAAAGAAAACTGTTGAATTTAGATTAATGAATTCAAAAGAAGATAATGATTTATTTAAAAAAGCAGAATCTATTAAGGAAGCATATGGTGAAGAATTTTCTCAATATAGTACAATGAAATTAATTTCATCAATAATATCAATAGATGGTAAGACAGATAGAAGTTACATTGAAAGATTTATAAATGCAATGCCAGCATTAGACGCATATACTATAAGGAAAAAAATATTGGATGTTTCGCCTGATGTGGATATGACATATGAATTCACAGCAAAAGACGGATATAAATTTGAAGCAACTTTATCTGTCGGTCTGGATTTTTTTTCCCCAAACACCTAGCAGGTGACTATAAAAAAATGGTCGATGAAGAAATTTATATATTGACCAAACATGCTAGGTTTCAAGCAGATTATGTGGAAAACTTGCCTATATATAGAAGAAGACACTTCCTTTTCCTATTAGAAAAAGAAAACGAGGAAATAGAAAGAATGCGTGATAATGCAAGATTAAAAAATAAATAACCCTTTTAATAACGATATTTTTAATTAAGTATCGTTATTTTTTTATAATAATGGTAATATAAATTCTAGTAAATGTTGGCTTGTTTTCATACCGAAACCCCAAAATTGGAACATTGATACACTGCCATTTAATTTTATTAATTTGGCTACATCACTAGCATTTATAATTTTATTATTTGAATCTCGATCTTCATTAAATTTATGTAATTTATTTTTTGCTCTTGTATTTAACACATCAAATAAATTAACATCATATTTTTTTATTTTTTTTTCATCGATCAATTGTTGTTTTTCATATTGAATGATAATCTTTTTAGCATCTGAAAATTTATGATATGAAACTAATTTTCTATTATAATCTCTCCATTTTTTTGCTATAATATATTCTTCTTTATTCATAATAAATTTATTTAATTAATAATAGTTTAGATATTACTATACGAAAGAAATCTATAAATGTTACAATATAGTAAAACTATTATTTTAGTATTTATAATCATAAAATAGTATTCACATGGCAAATAGTAAAGAAGATTTAGAAAATAGATTAGCTTTTATCGAAACTTTGAAAAAAGAAAAAAAATTAATGGAAGATAGATTAAAAAGTGATTTAGCTTCCCTTGATTTAATGGAAAGAAAGAAAAGATTAGCTGAAATGGAGACAAACGATTTGATTCTTGCTAATGAATATGCAGAAATCATGAAAGGTCATAAAGAGGGTACATTAAAATTAACAAAAAAACAGTTAAAGGAATTAGAAAATGTAGAATCTATCCAATCTGATATTACATCTAGTGTCAATAAAGAATCAAAAAATAGAGAAAGATTAGTTAATATTTTAAAAGAAACGAGTAATGTATTAAAATCAAGTTGGGGTATATTAATGGGATATGATAAAACCATTAAAAGTACCATATTAAATTTAGGTATGTCTGGCGTGAAAGCAGAAAACATGAGAAATTCTTTTGAGAATTCTGCTCAATATGTCGCTAGATTAGGAGGAAATATTGAAGATATTGGTACAATAATGCAAGGTTATGCTGATGAAACTGGTAGAGCAAGAGCATTAACGGCTAGTATGGTTGAAAATATAACAGCTATTGGTAAAGGTACTGGTATAGGTGTTGAACAAGCAACACAATTAGGTGCTCAATTTGAATTAATGGGTTATGATGCTAAATCAACAATGGAATATGTTCAAGGTGTTGTTGATACTAGTGAAAGAATGGGTGTTAATACAGCTAAAGTATTAAAAAATGTAAGTAGTAATTTTAAGAAATTAAGTAAATTCAATTTTCAACAAGGTGTTAAAGGTTATGCTCAAATGGCAACATATGCTGAAAAAATGAAAATTGATATGGGTCAAGCTCTTGATTCAGCAGAATCTGCAAATAGTTTAGAAAAAGCAATTGATTTAGCAGCACAATTACAAGTAATGGGTGGTGAATTTGCTAAAACTGACCCATTTGAATTATTATATTTATCACGTAATGATCCTGCGGGATATACAAAGAAAATAAATGAAATGACCAAAGGTGTTGTTACATTTAGAAAAATGTCAGATGGTACTTTTGAAAAATTTATAAGTCCTGCTGATAGAGATAGATTAAAAGCAGTTGAAAAGTCTTTAGGTATGCAATCTGGTGAATTAACCACTCAAGCATTAAGAATGGCAGACATGGAAAAAATGCGTAAAAGTATGCAGGGAATGGGTCTTACTAAAGAACAAAAAGAGATTATTGAAGGTGTAGCAATTTTCGATAAAGATAGTGGTCAATTTCAAGTTAAAGTCGGAACAACCATGAAAAATATATCTCAATTAACGAAAGATCAAGCTGCTGCATTTGCCATAGAACAAGAATCTTTAGAAAAGAGAGCCAAAGAGGCGCAAACATTTGAAGAGGTATTTCAAGCAACAATGAATGAATTAAAATCAACATTATTACCTTTATTAAAAGGTCTTAATTCATTTTTAACTACAATAAGACCCGTTGTTGAAAAAATAACTGATTGGTTGACAGCAGGTCCTCTTGCATGGCTTAAAGTAATCGGTGCATTTACCACAGCAACTCTATTATGGAAAGGTGCGAATGCTCTATTTAATAAAGGTATTGAAAATTTTATAAGTAAAGGAATAGGTTCTAGTATTGGGGGTGCTGGAGGTGGTGGAAGTACAAAAGGTCTTTCCACAAAAAAAATGAAAGCAGGTAGCACATTAGCAAAAGGTCAAGGCTTAAAATCTCTTGGTACAGGAGCAGGTGTAGGTATGGCTGCTGTTGGAATTGGAGCAGGTGTTGGTATTGCTGCTGTTGGAATTAGTAAATTAGCCGATTCTATGAGTAAATTAACCCCAAAACAAGCTGAAGTACTTGAAGGAGTTGTTAATTCATTATTAATTTTTACTGGTATTGGTGTCGCTTTAACTGCTGTAGTTGCAGCATTTGGTAGTACAGCTACTGCTGCTTCATTGGGATTATTAGCATTTGGCGCAGCAATTTTAATGGTTGGTGGAGGTATAGCCATTGCTGCTTTAGGTATTGGTGAAATGGCAAAAGGTTTAGCTGTTTTAGTAAAAGATGGTGAAAATACTGGTCAAGTTATGACTGATTTAGCATTAGGTATTCTAAAAGTGGGTGGTGCTATGTCAATATTTGCTGGTGTTGGTGCTTTAGGTATGTTAGCTTTTGGTGCTACAATAGCTACAATTGCAGCAAGTTCAGATTCAATATCTAAAGTAGGTGCTGCTTTTAAAGAAATAGGTGCTGTGATGAGTGGTAATAAAGAAGATTATATTGCTGTTGCAAAAGCAATTCAATCTATCTCAACTTCAAATATTAGTAGTGGTGGTATGTTTGCTGAATTATCTGAATTATTAAAAAATCCATTAAAAGTTGTAATGGAAAGTACTGATGTTAATTTAAGAAACAATATTACTTTAGAACTTGATGGTCAAGTATTCATGAATAAAGTATATAAATCTAATATAGGGAAAGATAAAGATGCTGCTGCATTTAATAGCGGTATTGGGTAAAAAACTAATTAATTTTAAAGTTTTTATATATTTTATCTAAAAATCCTTTTTTATGTCGATTTTTTTTTATAACTTTGACGAGTTTTTAACAACATATTTAACTTTCCAACTAAAATAAAAAATATTTAAAATATAAATTTGTTACTTTAAATAATCAAAACTCTTACATTTTCTTTCCAAGAAAAAATACAAATTTATAATATTTATTTAATATTTTTTTCAAAAATAAACAAAAATTCATGTGAAGGGATAACTATGTTCAGTTCTTTCGAACTTTCCCCTTTTTAACTCCCTAGTTTTGATTGATTATATTTAATCTTTATAATTTTTAGATAATTATATAAAATTCCCACTTATGAGTTAGTACTCAAGTAAGGTTTAAATAAAAAGTATTTATATTGTGGGCGTAGGTGTGGGCAGTTTTTGGCAGTGTAAAAGTATATATAATAAAATTAATATCCAAGTATCTATGAAAAAAGAAATTTAAATGGCTGATGATCCAAATAAAAAGAACCCACAATCAATTTTTTCAGGTAGTCAAATTAGTGACTCTAATGATAAAAATGATTCGAGATTAGCTAGTAGTAGTAATAAGATAAGGTATATGTTAATGAGTCGTAATTTATATGACCCATATACAGAATATCCTGCTACTAATACCAATACTGCAACTAAAATTGTAAATAGTGTTAATAGTTTAATTGGTGTAGTTAAACCATTTTCTTCTTTTAATTTAAAAAATAGTGTTTTAGGTAGACTTGTTGGTGATAGTTCACCTTTAACTGAAATTGGTACAGTAATGTTGGCCAAACAATTTCTTTATAATGTCAAATCACATATTTCTCAACAAAATTTACCAGTAATTAAGGTAAGTAATTTATTTGATGGTAGTAAAGATACCAATCTATTCACTAAAAATATTGATTTAAGTATTACTAGTGTTAAACAAGGAGCATTTTCAGATATACTAAAAAATGTTTTATTCAATGCTAATACATCCAATAAATATCCTTTTGATAATAATCCATCCAATGAAGAATATCTTGGAAGTACAGGTAGTGGTCAATTAAATTTTTTATATAGTCAATTAAATTTAAATTTATATAAGTCTGATAATGATACATTGATTAATGTTGGTGATAAAAATAAAACACCAATAAAAACTAGAAATAATATAGTGAATAATCAATTAGGTGCTATTGTTAATGGTCTTATATTTAAACAATTTTTTAATTTTGGTGATATGTATTTTGATCCATATATGATATTTAACCCCAATTTTTTAGCTCAACATTCAGCGAATAAAGGAATGGCTAATTCATATTTAGATACTAATAATATTCAAGAATATGCACCAAATAAAGATTATGTTGATGATTATTTAGGTACTACGAAAAATGTTGAAAAATTTAGTTTAGATAGTCAAACTTCAAATGAATGGGTTAGTAATAATCCTTATTATGATGGGGTAGATCATTTAGTTTGGGGTAGAGACGGTATATCTGTTGAAACTGATGATAATATAGATAAGCTTAGAGGTGACAAAGAACAGTCTGGTAATGATTTCACTGATGAGTTTGAAACCACTTTTGGTGGTGATGAAAGAAATTATAGATTTAATATTAGAGGTGGTTTATTAGAATATACAAGAAATTTAATTAATGCAACAGAAGGTAAAGTTGGTGATTTAACAAGAAAAGCATTTCTTGATAGTGATGGAAATGTTGAAGGATTTAATGGTTCTCCTTTATGGAAATCTAATGATAGTGTTTATGCTATGGTAAGTAATAATGATAGTAAAACAGGTGTTCGTCAACATAGTGTTGTTGATCAATATGATAGATTAACTAAAGCAATAAGGTTTGAGGGTAATTATGTTTATGGTGGTAATGAAAATTCTGTTATATATAATTCAGTTATGCCACGTATTCATCCTACTTTACCATTTAGGGATGTAAAGAATAATATACCTAATAATAAGAACATGATGTTCTCTATTGAGAATTTAGCTATTAATGTTATCAGTAAGGGAGATGTTGGTATTATTGATGATGAATTTGGTTCGGAGATACCCATCTGTGAGGTAGGACCTTTCAATGGGCGTATTATGTGGTTTCCACCATATAATTTAAATTTCACTGAAACCTCAACAGCTAAATACGAACCTACTGTTATGGTCGGTAGAAATGAACCAATATATACATATATGAATTCAGAAAGGTCTGGAACGGTTACGTTTATGTTATTAATTGATTATCCTGATCATTTAAAACAATTCCATAATAAGGATAATAAAGAAAGGGATATTAGTGAATTTTTTGCTTTTGGTGGTGATCCATATGTTCCAACAAATGCCCCTAATAATATTGAAGAAAAAATAAGGGGTCTTGAAGCAGATATTGCGATTTTAGGAAAAGATAAACCAATTGAAGACCCTGAAATAATTGAACCAAAAGGTTTTAAGATAGCATTCCCTAATGATGTACCTAAAGAAAATGATAATTTGAATAACATTATTAATGAAATGTATGTTGATATGACATATGAAATTCAAAATAATTTAATGTCATCTGACGGTAAAACTTTTGGATTAAATGTTGATATTTTCACTAAAGATTTTATTATTGAAAATAGTGATAAAACTGCGACATTAGATAAAGCCAATATACCGTTTGGTTATAAACAGAGTAATCAATCAAATACCGTAAAATGTGAATTAAATACCGAATTATTAAAATTTTATAGTAATACTGATGTTAGATTATTATATGATATTGTAATATATGGTAGAACATCAACATTGGGTACTGAAAAATATAATTTAAGTTTAGGAAAAAGAAGAGCAGACGCAACAATTTCATTTTTAAAAGATAGATTAAAAGCACTTTTTCCTGAAAATTATAAAGATGGTGATATTAAAATATATTATGATAAAACAGGTACTATTGGTGAAGCAAGTGGTAATACTGCTGGAGATACCGCAGCGGGTATACCTGAAAAAATAGTAAAAGAAGATAGGGTTTCTTATATTAAGTTTGTAAGAAATGAAAAAACATTAGGATATGAAGAAGGTGAATTAAGTGAAGATGATAAAAATACCATTAAAGAAAAACAAAAAGAAATTGAGAATCTTTATAAGGATTTAGTTAAAAGTAAAGGAAAGGCGTATGATTGTGTATATAATACGGTGACTAATAAAACCAAAACATGGAATGGTTTTTCATCTATATATGAGAATATGTATAATCCTGCTTTTCATAGTCAAACACCTGAAGATTTTCATAAAAGATTAACATTTTTACAACAAACAGTTAGACAAGGTGCAGCAAAAAGGTATGATTCTACTGGTTCTGATGGTAATATAAAAACCGTAAAAAATTCAGTATTTGGTCGTCAACCAATATGTATATTAAGAATGGGTGATTTTATTTACAGTAAAATAGTTATAGATAGTGTTAATATTGATTATCAGGATTCTCCTTGGGATACTAATCCAGAAGGTTTTGGTATGCAACCTATGATAGCAAATGTTACGTTAAATGTTAAATACATTGGTGGTCAATCCTTGAAAGGACCTGTCGATGCACTTCAAAATGCAGCTACTTTTAATTATTATGCTAATTCAACTTTTACAAATAAAGGTATGTATAGTAGACCTTCAAAAGTTGCTGATGATCAAGATAAATTTTTTCATAGAATAGTTGATGAAAAAAATGAATCTAAAAACACTAAAAATTCAAAAACTCCAGATAAAGGAGCAACAAAATAATAAATAAAGATTATGCCATATTTAGATTATAATAGATATTCACAATTAAAGGATAATGGTACGATAAATACGATGCCATTTGTGAGATTACCGATTAATGCAAGTGATAAGTATGAATTTTGGAATAGTGAATATTATAGGTTAGATAAATTATCACAGAAATATTATGGTAATCCATTTTATGATTTTCTGATATTATATGGTAACCCTGATTATGTTTCTGAGTTTGATATTCCAGATGGTGCATTAGTAAGAATACCATTTCCATTGGCTAAAGCAAAAGGAGATTATGAGGCTTTCTTGAATACATATAAGAATAATTCAATTTAAAATAAAAAAAGATGACAATTATAGTAGATTTAATAAAATCTTTCATAGTGAAGTATTGGAAATTAATATTAATAATATTATTGGGATTGGTAGTATATTGGTTCTATATTCAAAATCAAAAAATGAGAGATGAAAATTTAAGATTAATGAATAATTTTGAACAAATAATGGTAGATAATAATACCAGAGTTTTGGAATTAACAAAAAAAGAATTAAAAAAATATAATGTTGATTCATTATTTAAGGAATTGAAAGATAGTTTAAATTTAAATTATAGACAAATTGAAAGAACTATCAATCATAAATTCACATATTCTTTTGATACGACAATTACTATGATTAAAGAAAATGATTCTTTAGATAATTATGATCTCACACCTAGAAAATTTAGACTAAAAAAAGATTGTGTGGATCTTATTGCAACAATAGATTGGGTAAAGAATACAAGTAAAATTGATACATTAGATTTTGATTATAACGCTACTACAATAATTTTTTGGAAAAGAAAACATCCAATTTTGTGGTTTTTAAGTAAAAAAGAATATTACCCTGAAACTATTAATAATTGCAACGGTAAGACCAAAATTACTGAAATTAAAATAATAAAGAAAAAATAAATTCTTAAAACCCCTTGATTTATTTCAAAAAACATATATATTTGTATTTCTTAAAGTGAAATGTTTTTAAATTAAAACTAAATATAAAAAAAATAATTTATTATGAAAATTTTAAAAAGCAAATTTATAAGAAAATTTAAATTAAGTTTATTAATGAGAAATGCTTGGCGTTATTTTAAATTAGGCGAAAGAACAGAAGAAAATTGGA
>Ga0164315_10004700_pt1 | contig 10613 bp, 15 predicted proteins | sample GuaBasSedimGuay6_FD_113737 | JGI IMG/M metagenome (GOLD analysis project Ga0164315, IMG submission 113737) | Subseafloor sediment microbial communities from Guaymas Basin, Gulf of California, Mexico - Guay6, Core 4569-2, 0-3 cm | ecosystem: Environmental > Aquatic > Marine > Hydrothermal vents...
CCATTCTGTTCCAATAAGATACTATCCCTGATGAATTTTATTTGTTTTGCTTTTAACTGTATATTATCAGTTATAATATAACATTCTGTTCTTCCTTTAAATTTTATATCTTTTGGTATATAGAATCTCCTTAGTTGATTGTCTGATTTGTATTTATCTTCTATAATAGATACACTTAACATAGTATCAAACACCTCATCTAAGATAGTGAATTCAAAATCATTATAACCATATTTGTATCGTTGATTAGTTGAAAGTGATGTTATTCCTATTTTCAAGAATTCTATTTTAGATGGTATATGTTTCACTAGTATTCTATAAAACACACCATCTGTACCACCTTCTAATGTATTATCTGTATAATATTTAACTAGATCAAACCCGGGCCTTTCTATTTCTGAGATACAGTCAGGACATAGTATTCTTGTTGGGTTGGATGTTATATGTCTAGCTTCCTTGATAAAATCACCATGATCTGGGCATGTAATGATGATATTATTTCTTGTTGTTGTATAATTGGACTTATCAAAGGAATATAAATGTCCCCAATTATCGTTAGCTTTTTTTAAAAACTCTTGTTGTGTTAGTTTCTTATTGTGTTTACAATCAGGGCAATGATTACCTTTTCTTTCTTTTCTGATAAAAGATATGGGATCAACCTCGAAAGTGTTATTATGTTCTACACAATGAACCCATACTTTATGATAACTATCTACATAATGTGTTTCTTCATAAGAAAATCTATCACCATATTTATCTATAGCTTTCTGTATCCATTGATTGTGTGTATATTTCATAGTTCCCTTTTAATTGTATTAGTTCCTTTTTCATATCACATATATTTATAAATAGATAGTATAAGATTTACATATATAAGATGTTTTGTTAAAATAATGATTGAATGTTAAAAAAGGAGAAAAACATTATGAAGAGAATTTTAAGTGCAGTAGTTGTATGTTGTATGGTATTGGGTGGTGCAGTTGGTGTGTTGGCTAGTGATTATTATGTTGCTGGTAATGCAGGTATCAATTTTGATACTGGTACTGATGTACAGGATGTAGATTTTGATGAAGGATATCAAGTATCTGCTGCTGTTGGTAACAAAGTAACAGATCATGTTAGAGTAGAGGCTGAATATCAGTTCCTTGATACAGATATGTCTCTTGATGTATATACCTTGATGGGTAATGCATACTATGATATAGCTACATTTAATGGTTTTACACCATATGTAACAACTGGTATTGGTATTGGTTGGTTTGATGGTGATATTATATCTGACAATTCAGTAGTATATAAGGTTGGTGCTGGTGTTGATTATGACATTAATACTGACTGGCAAGTGGGTGTAAGATACACTTACCTTGACGCTATTGATAATATTGATTATGACACTAATCAAGTAGGTGTTGTACTTACATACAACTTCTAAAAAGATCTAAAACTACCTTGATCCAAGTTTTACTGTATAGTTTTAGAGGATCATTTATTAAAATATGCAACTAATATACGATAGAAGTGAATTCAATAACCTGATAATATCATATCTCAAAGAGATATTCTTATATCCTGTTGATAATGTGGTTATAAGAGAGGAAGACCAAGAGTGGTTGTATTTTCTGGATATGTTAAGTAAAAGTGGTTTAAAACCAAGAATAATTGGTATTGACTTCAAAAACCCTAACGTTAGATTAGATGCAAAGAGATTAAGAAAGTCTTTGGGTACTAAAGATAAAATAACATTGATATCATAATATGAGCTCAGTAATAGTAGAAGATGATAAATTCCCTGACATTGTAGTTCAATTCATACTTGATTACATGATGACAGATGATATGATTCCAGACAATGATAATTGGAGTGCTGTTGTCAAAAAGATGGAAGGTGCTGGTATGAAGACTATACTACTACAGTATTACCTGAATACTAATGCTATTGAGAAGAGTAAGTATAAAGATATCAAGAAGATCTTTCATGGTGGTTCTAGGAAAGAAACAATCAATATAGTTGATCAGATACCAAATGTAGCTAAAACAAAGCCTAAAGGTATATCAAAGATCATTAAGAGAGTGTTAAAACTGATCAAATCTCATAGAGAAAGACATTATGGTATGCCACTTAATGAAGAAACAATAGATCAGATTATAGACAAAGTTCTAAAAGAAAGTACATACACACAAAACAGGAGTGAATAATGGGTGAATTAACTGATAATGAATCAGGTGAAATTGTAAACAAACCAGATCAACCAGACGTAGAACAAGATGAAAGGGGTATACCTACAGACGCAGAAGGGGTATTCTCTGATAGTACAGTAAAGCAAGGTAATAATGAATTCCCTGTTTTTAAATGCTCTAAAAATGAGTTCTATAACAATATGCAAGGTGGTAGAAAGAAGATGAGATTCTCTTCTGGTAGTAGTATCCAACAATATATGCAGAAAACAAAATATAATAGACCTTTTTATATAGAACATACAGACACCGATGGTAAAACTTATAGAAGAAGAGTAAAATAAAGGACATATAATGAAATCAGAAGTTATTGTGTTAAATGGTGCAAGTCATTTGAATATCAGTAGTACTTGTGCATTTGTGAGTTCGAGATTTAAGGGCGGTGAGAGTTATTTCAAACTGAACTGCTCTGTTAGACATAAACAAGTTATATTATTTCAATCATTCCCTGATACTAATAATAACTTAATGGAATTGATGCTAGCCATCGATACATGTAAGAAGAGTGGGGCTTCATACATTGTAGTAGTCCTCCCCATATTCCCATATGCCAGACAAGATAAACGTCATTCGTCAGGCACACCGATATCATCCAAAATAGTCTGTGATATGCTGGCTATCAACTGTGATAGAGTCATCACCTTTGATATACACAACACAGCTATTCAAGGTATGATGAATCCAAGAGTAATCTTTGACCATATCAGTATGAGTTCATTCCTAGCATTCCATCTTAAAAAAGAACTAGGTGTTATGGGTGATTTTGTCTTTGTATCCCCTGATGCTGGGGCTATTAAGAGAACAAAAGAACTGGCTGATAAATGTGGTGCAAAAGACCTAGCCATTGTTGATAAGACAAGGACAAAGGCATCAGTAGTGGATGAAGTCAAACTCATAGGTAATGTTGAATATAGGAACTGTATAGTAGTAGATGATATGATTGACTCAGCAGGAACACTAAAGGCTGTATGTCAAGAATTGTCAGATAAGGGTGCATATGATGTTATATGTGTTGCTACACACCCAATACTATCAACACCATCATTTAGCAACCTTGAAACAGAAAACGTTAGGATTATTAATACATTACCTATACCCTCTGAACAATCAGCAGATGGTTTTCACTGGTGTGGAAGACCAGAAAATATGATAGTATATGATGTATCATCATTTATGTCTACTCTCATCAATAAAATCAAAGATGGTGATAATATATCACCTTTGATTGACGAGTGGAAAGAATAGTGATATTATGTATATAACGATTCAATAAAACAAAAGAGAGAGATATGAATAAAGTGTTACTAATGGATGGAAACAACACTGCTTTGCGTTGTGTATATGCAGCTGATGTTATCACCTATAATAAGGATAAAACTGTTAAAAGTATTGATTATGACTACTGGAAGTATATCATGTTCAATTCACTATATATGTCATTGTTCGCAGTAAAAGGTACAGGTTCTATTGTATTTGCTGTGGATGCCAGAAAATCATGGAGATATGAAGTATGGCCAAGATATAAGGAAGACAGGAAGAAAAAGAAGAAAAAGGATAAATCCCAGTTCCCTTGGAATGAGTTCTTTGTTGAATACAATGCTTTAATGAAAGATATTAGAGAACATTTCCCTATCAAAGTCATTCAACTTGATAGATGTGAAGGTGATGATATAATTGGTGTAATAGCCAATGAAATATCAAACCCTTGTGAAGTTGTGAGCACAGATAAAGACTTTCTGCAACTACACAGTTCAAGAGTAAAGATATTCAATCCTATCAAGAGACAACATGTTACACACCCTAATACTGATATGTTCTTACTTGAACAATGTCTTTGTGGTCAATCTAAGGATAGTATCTTTAACATCAAAACACCTTTGGATCATCCAGAAGGTAAGAGAAAACCCGGATTTGGGCCAAAAGCCTTTGAGAAGGTTATGGAGTATGGGCCTAAACAATGGTTGGTTGATAATGATCTGATAGAAAGGTATAGATTCAATAAGGTCTTAATGGACTTTAGATTGATACCTCAAGACATTAAAGATGTTATTATGCAAGAGTACAATGAGTATGAGTACCCTGAACCAGATATGATGTGGAAATACATCAAAGAGAAAGGTTATCCAGAGGTAATAGATAACTTTACTAACATTGAAAACAAATTCATGGAGTTGTATTAATGAAGAAACTTAAAGTGTATATAGCTTCACCTTATACAGATGGTGATACAGCATTAAATGTAAAAATGCAAATGGATTTTGCTGATAAGTTAATGGATGAGGGGTTTACCCCTTTTGTTCCATTACTCTCACATTTTCAACATATGGCACACCCAAGACAGTATGATGATTGGTTGATGTACGCTATAGATTGGTTGAAGTCATGTGATGTATTACTGAGAGTAGGTGGTGAGAGTCCGGGTGCAGAAAAAGAAATTGAAATAGCTAAACAGAATAAAATTCCTGTATTCTATGGTATTACACCACTATTACAACATTATAAGAAAGATTTTAAAAATTATACATCTTAACACCAATATGTTAATATAAGTATATCAAGAAACTTAACAAAGGAATAAAAACTGTGATAAAAGTAAAGTGTTTCCTAGCCATTATGATGGTTATAATGGTATCAAGTATATCATTCAGTACTGAGTTGTCAGTACGTACATGTAACACAGCGATCAAGAGTCAATATAGTGCATCGGATGTGTTAGTGTTCCCTGAACCAACCGTATATGAGAATAGTACGGCATCTATGGTTCATTATCTATATGATGGTAAACTACTTGTAGTAAATGGTAAAAAGGTTGGAGTAAAATGTACCTTCTGGTGTCCTACTGGAAGAATTGGGTATTTAGAAATCGATAAGAAAGAGATATCTCTTTTAGAAGAATAAAACTTAACAAAGGTAATTGTTATGGGTATTAAAGGTTATAAGGTTGTTAATTATGATAAATGGATGAGTCTACCTGATATTTTTGGTACACTTAAAGAAGCTAAGGAAGCCAAGAGCAACACATCTTTTGGTAAAGGGACTATAATTGAGTATTTTAACTCAAGAAATAGTAAAGCCAAAAGATTTGTTGACAATAGAAGGTAATATATGGGTTTTGTATGTAGAGTATGTGGTAACACCGAAGGTAAGAACAGATACCACTGTAATAGATGTTCAGTGGTATTTGAAGATCCTGATATGTTTAGTTTACCAGATGTAATGATAAAGAGATTATCTGATGATGCCATTATCCCTGTAAGGGCTAAAGAAGGTGATGTTGGGTATGATATATATGCAGCGCAAGAACAATGGATACCTGCAGGTGAAATAAAACTCATTAAGACAGATATCAGTATTGAGTTACCACCTGATACAGAAGCACAGATCAGATCAAGATCAGGTATGGGTAAGAAAGGTATTATGGTTGCAAACCAACCCGGTACTATTGATACAGGGTATAGAGGTATGTGTGGTGTACTTCTGTTTAACTCAAGGAATAGTGGGTATAAAGTAAACAAAGGTGATAAAGTAGCCCAAATGCTTATCACTACAAAATTGGCATATACATTTAAAGAAGTTAAAGAGTTGTCTGAAACTGACAGAGGTGATTCAGGGTTTAACTCAACAGGCAGATAGTTTAAAACATATATAAGGGTATTATGGCTTTGGGGCTATAATACCCTTTTGTGTTTACATGAAAGGGATAATATGATTGATATAGCAGAAGAATTACAGAAATACATTCATTTGAGTAAGTATTCAAGATGGGTGGAAACAGAAAATAGAAGAGAAAACTGGGATGAGACAATAGACAGATACATTGATTTCTGGAAAGACAAGTTCTCAGATGAGTCAGATCCTTGGTTTGATAATACTATTGATAGTTTTGGTGGTCGTGTTAGAGATTATGATGTCATGCCAAGTATGCGTGTTTTGATGACTGCTGGCAAGGCATTGGAAAGGGATGAGGCTGCTGGGTTTAACTGTTCTGCTATTGCTGTTACTCATGCCAGAGTATTTGATGAATGTTTCTATTTGTTAATGAATGGTTGTGGGTTTGGTTTCTCTGTAGAAAGACAATATATCAAGAAGTTACCTTGTATAGATGAAGAGTTTTATGAGTCTGAATCAATTATCTCAGTAAGAGATTCAAAGATTGGTTGGGCTACAGCATTTAAAGAATTGATATCTATGTTATATAATGGTCAGATACCAAAATGGGATCTATCTAAAATCAGACCTGCAGGAGCAAGACTCAAAACATTTGGTGGTAGAGCTTCAGGCCCAGAACCACTTAATAGACTCTTTGAATTCACTGTTAGGTTATTCCGTAATGCTAAAGGTAGACAATTAAGATCTATTGAATGTCATGATCTGTTATGTAAGATCGCTGACACTGTAATAGTGGGTTCTGTGAGAAGATCTGCTTGTATCTCATTATCCAATCTTACAGATGATAGAATGAGAAGAGCTAAGACAGGTCAATGGTGGGTAGTTGAACCACAAAGAGCACTTGCTAATAACTCTGTAGCCTACACAGAAAAACCAGATATTGATGCTTTTTCTAAAGAATGGAGAAATCAGTATAAGTCTAAATCAGGTGAAAGAGGTATTATCAATAAGGTTGCCTTGAAAGAGAAAGCCGTGTCGTGTGGTAGAGAGTATGATGGTGATTACCTTGTTAATCCATGTTTTACGGGTGATATGAAACTTCTAACAGAGAATGGATATAAATGTTTTGATGAATTATGTGATTGTTCTGTTAATATTATTAACAAAGATAGTAATATCTCAAAAAGTGATATATGGTGTAGTGGAGAGAAATATACCATATCAATAAACTTTAGAAATAGAGATAATATTACTTGTACACCAGATCATGTATATATGACAACAGAATCCAAAGAAGTTCAAGCCAAAGATCTAAAAGGAAAGAGAATACTGCCGTTTTATACTATCAGAGATAAATGGGATATGGATTCATTTAAAGCTGGGTTCATTCAGGGTGATGGACAAACAGGTAGACTGATATCTGATGATCATAACGGATTAGAAATCAACATAGGTAAAAATGACAAGGATATATCTGATATGTTTGGTGTGGACTTCGGATCTTTTGATAGAAGAATATATAGTATAGAAGGTAAAGATATAGCCAAATCTTTTGATTTATCACCAAATCCTTTACCAACAAGAATATTATCTGATACTGTTATGAGTATGAGTAATATAAAGTCATTCTTATCTGGATTGTTTTCTGCTAATGGATATGTTGTAATGAATACTAGAGTGGGATTAAAAACATCTTGCTATGAACTGGCACATCAAGTTTTATCATTACTAGATGAAATGGATATTTCATCGTATATAACAACTAATAAAGAGAAAATGGTTCATTGGAAAACTGGTGATTATATGAGCAAAGAAAGTTATGATGTAAATATATCTAAAATATCAGATATTATCAAATTCGCAACACATATATCATTTGCTCACCAATACAAGAGAGATAATCTTGAAAAAACTATATTATCTAAATCACCTATGGTATCATCTATTAAACCAAATGGGATAAAGAAAGTATATGATTTTACTGAACCACAAACACACTGGGGTGTTGTTGAAGGTGTTATTGCCCATAATTGCGGTGAAGCAATCCTTAGAGATTCAGGTGGGTTTTGTAACTTATCAGAAGTAATCATCAAATCTACTGATTCTTATGATGATATTAAGTCAAAGGTTGTATTTGCTACCATTATTGGTACATTTCAGAGCACCCTGACTAATTATAGATATCTTAGGAAGATCTGGAAACAGAACTCAGAAGAAGAGAGATTGTTAGGTGTTTCACTAACTGGAATCATGGATCATAAAGTGATGTCAGGACAACATGATAAAGGTGGGGATGGTTATCCTGAACTTACCAAATGGTTGAGAGGTCTGAAACAGGTTGCCATAGAGACTAATAAGAAATATGCTAATAAACTTGGTATTCCTGTATCAAAACATATCACATTGGTTAAACCTTCTGGTACTGTAAGTATACTTTGTAATACATCATCAGGTATTCATCCAAGATATTCAGAATACTATATCAGAAGAGTAAGAAATGATAAGAAAGATCCATTATCACAGTTGATGATTGATTCTGGTATTCCTTATATTGAGGAAGGTGAGAAGTATGTATTTGAATTCTTTATTAAATCACCTGAACATAGTGTTTGTAACAGTAGTATGTCTGCATCAGATCAGTTAAATGTATGGAAGGTATACAGAAATGAATTTTGTGATGGGAATCCTTCTCAAACTATATATTATACAGATAATGAATATTTTACTGTTGCTGATTGGGTTTGGAATAACTGGAATGATATTGGTGGTTTGTCGTTCTTTCCAAAGGATGATCATGTTTATGAAAACGCTCCTTTAGAGGCTATCTCAAAAGAAAAGTATGATGAGTGTTTACAATCCTTTCCTAATAGTATACAATGGGATAGACTACCTGATTATGAACAAGAGGATACAACACAACAAGAAGTAACTCTTGCTTGTGCTGGCGCACAGTGTGAGGTCTAGTAATAGACATATAGGGGTGTTTGATATATCTCTTGATGTTATAGAGAATCATCCTGATCATGTCAAAGACTTGATAGTTGATCTCATTATAATAAGAGCAGAGTGTTTGTATGCTGAAAATGTAATAAGATACACAGCAATATCTGACAAACTGTTTGATAATGTCAAGGTGGGGTATCAAACACCCAAATATCAAATAATAAGAAAAGAAAACAAAATAATAGCAAATAGACTAGAGTGAGGATAATATGAGTACAAGTAAGGAAAACCCGTATGTTGAAATGATGAGAACACTGTTTGATAATAGGAATAACAATGATTGGGAATCTGTTATATCAGATTATTATATGCCACCTGACCAATCAAAGGGGAAGGTAATCAAGTCAGACAAGATAGTTGATTCCAGATTTGATGATATTAAATTCACATTTGAAGAGGGTGTATTAGAGGTACAATTACCCGGATTATGTCTGGATGATATTGGATGTTCTTTTGATGTCAGTAATAGTATTTTTACTGTTAAACCAATAACATCTGGTAGTGAGGAAGAATTCTATGTTAAGTGTGTAGCAAACGAGAATACAGTAAAAATTGATGTTTCAATGAAGCATGGACTGTTCACTGCTGTATTTCATGTTAAGGATACCAAAGATGTAGAGATACATTATTCTTATTAAACATACAAGGAACTTAAATGACAAAAACATGGTGTGATGCCTGTAGAAGAGAGATAACAAATCAAAGTCAGAGACAAGTGAGTATTCCTTGTCATCTGTTCTCTTTTAAAGAGAAGTGTGGGTATGTAGATACAGAAGGTAATAGTGTGTCTGGTAGGGAAGATACTATTGTATTGTGCTTAAAGTGTTTTAATGATGGGTGGGGTGCTTTTACTAAGACACTGAACATCCCAAGAAAAGAACACTTATCCAAATAAACATTCATACATCTTATATAGGGTGTAGTAATATATAACAAATTGTAATGGATTATATCAATCCTTTAGCGTGATCAAAATCTAAGGAGAATTAAAATGTCTAAATTCAATCAAAGTTCAAATGTAAATACAAACAAAACTGTTAATCATGAGGGTGCTACTGCTTATTCATTATCAAATGAAATGGAGTTATACACATTGGTCTGCACTTCTAATGTATCTGACAAGTTCTATACATCTTCAAATGAGACACTACATAGACTTCGCAGACTTGTACAGGAAGTGGATACTAAATTCACAGCCAAGCTTGCTATCTATGCAAGAGAGCAGATGTACCTTAGAAGTATCCCTCTTGTACTGGTTGTTGAGTTAGCAAAGGTTCATTCAGGTGATAACCTTGTTTCTGAGACTATCAAGAGAGTGGTTGCCAGAGCTGATGAGATCACTGAATTACTGGCATATTACCAGAGTGCTAATACAAATGAGAACAAATCAAAAGATAAGAAATACACTCAAACCAAGAAGCTTAACAAACTCTCTAATCAGGTTAAGAAAGGTATTAGATTAGTCTTTGAGTCAGGTAAGTTTGATGAATATCAGTATAGCAAGTATTCATAAAGGTATGTGTGGATAAACAATGTCTCATATATTTAGAATACCAGAAGAAGTATTAGATTGTTTATATAATAAAGAAGGTTTATCATATACTGAACTATCTAAAGTAACAGGATATAGCACAACAACACTTGTTAAAAAATTTAAGTTATATAATATAAAAACTAGAAGTGTTTCCGATTCACTAAAAGGTAGGGTGTTTACAGATAAACATAAAGAAAATATTGCTATATCTAATACAGGAAAAAAAAGGAAA
>Ga0164315_10004701_pt1 | contig 10612 bp, 11 predicted proteins | sample GuaBasSedimGuay6_FD_113737 | JGI IMG/M metagenome (GOLD analysis project Ga0164315, IMG submission 113737) | Subseafloor sediment microbial communities from Guaymas Basin, Gulf of California, Mexico - Guay6, Core 4569-2, 0-3 cm | ecosystem: Environmental > Aquatic > Marine > Hydrothermal vents...
AAAGTGTAATAAGGTCCGTGGCTGACTTGGATAAGAAAACAGATCGATAAAAAAGCAATTACCTCTGGTCGTTTGATTATGGTGCGTAACGGTTGATCTGTTAAATGTAAATGGCGTGATGCTGATTCTGGTACCGTCAACGTAATTAGCCATATCGCTCCCATACTAACTAGCATGGCGTAAGGCACAATATTCGCATCAAACTTTTCTAGTAATGAACCTAAGACGACAACAGTAATAATAAAGCCAATGGAACCCCATAGGCGGATCTTACTGTAGTGATAGCTGTGATCGCCAAGATGTTGCAAGGTAGTTGCTTCAAATTGTGGCAATGAAGCATTCCAGAAAAAACTGAAAACCAGCATGACGCCAGCAATCCATAGAAAAGTGTTATCTAATAAAATAGCAGAGAAGCTGATAGCGCCAATCAGACTAGCAAAACGCACTATGCGCATACGCTGACCATGATGATCAGCTATCCAACCCCAAATATTAGGCGCAACAATACGTGTTGCTAGTAAGATAGCAGTTAATTCACCAATTTCTTTGGCTGAAAAACCTTGCCACTGAAGATAGAGCCCCCAATAGGGGACAAGAACTCCCAGTGATGCAAAATAAAAAAAGTAAAAGCCAGATAGACGCCAATAGGGTGTCGACTTCAGTGGGCTCATGTACTAGCGGGAATAATCGGAGTACCTGAGTTTACATCTAGATTTTGTGCACGATGACGAAGCATGTGGTCCATTAACACGATGGCTAACATTGCCTCCGCAATAGGTGTGGCACGAATACCGACACAAGGATCATGGCGGCCTTTAGTAACAACTTCAACAGGCTCACCTTTGGTATTGACACTACGGCCGGGAATACTCAGGCTTGATGTGGCTTTTAAAGCCATACTGACCAAGATATCTTGTCCACTGGAAATACCACCTAGAATGCCACCGGCATTATTGCTCAGAAAACCTTCTGGAGTGATTTCATCACGATGTTCAGTACCTTTTTGAGTGACAGACTCAAAACCCGCACCAATTTCAACACCTTTAACTGCATTAATACTCATCATGGCATGAGCAATCTCAGCATCAAGTCGGTCAAAAATTGGTTCACCTAAACCGGGAGGAACATTTGTTGCGATAACATTAACGCGAGCACCGATAGAATCACCTTTTAAGGCTTTCATATAGTCTTCTAATTGTTGCTCTTTATCAGAATCAGGACAGAAGAAAGCGCTTTTCTCTAACTGTTCCCAATCAAGCTTTTCAATGATAATAGGACCTAGTTGAGCCAAATAGCCGGTGATTTCGATACCAAATTGTTGTTGTAAGTATTTTTTAGCAATACCTCCAGCGGCAACGCGCATAGCAGTTTCACGTGCCGAAGATCGACCACCACCACGATAATCACGAAAGCCATATTTCTGATGATAGGTGTAATCAGCATGAGCTGGTCGGAACTGATGCATGATATTGCCATAGTCTTTAGAACGTTGATCGGTATTTTCGATCATCATAGCAATGGGGGTGCCAGTGGTTTTACCTTCAAAGACCCCCGAAAGAATTTTGACTTGGTCAAGTTCTTTACGTTGAGTAACAAAGCGAGTTTTTCCTGGACGACGGCGATCGAGGTCACCTTGTAAATCAGCCTCTGTTAATTCCAATCCAGGAGGGCAACCATCGACAATACAACCAATGGATGGACCATGGCTTTCACCAAAGCTGGTTACGGTAAATAATTTTCCAAAGCTGTTGCCTGACATAACGTTGTTCCGAAAAAGTTTAGATTAAACGATAAATAGAGTAGCAAATCCAAGGAAGGCCACAAAGCCCACTACATCCGTTACCGTGGTCAATAGAACACCACCGGAAAGGGCAGGGTCGATACCAAATTGTTTTAACATCAACGGGATAGTAACGCCGGCGAGTGCTGCAGCGACTAGATTAATAATAATTGCTACACCTATTAAAATACCTAATTCTATATTGCTAAACCATAAACTGGTTACAACGGCGATGGCAACAGCCCAAATTAGGCCATTAATGGCGCCAACAGAAAGCTCTTTACGTAGCAACCAGCGTTGGTTTTTATTATTGAGTTGTCCTAGTGCCATCGATCGAATAACAAGAGTAAGTGTCTGGCTGCCAGCAACACCACCCATGCTGGCAACAATTGGCATTAAGATAGCTAATGCGACTTGTTTTTCTATGGTAGTCTCGAATAAACCAATTACCCATGCAGCCAGAAAAGCAGTTAATAAGTTTACACCTAACCATAAAGAGCGACGGTGAACACTTCTCCCGATTGGAGCGAAAGTATCCTCATCTTCACTTAAACCCGCCATACTTAACATAGTATGTTCAGCTTCATCTCGAATAACGTCGACAACATCATCAATAGTGATACGGCCTAATAAACGATTGTCTTTATCAACTACAGGAGCGGAAATAAGATCGTGTTTTTCAAATCGATGTGCAACCTCACTATCATGGGCATTGGCATTGATAGCTTCAATTTGTTGAGACATAACCTCATGAACGGTAAATGAGCGACTACGACTGACAACTTGGGATAATAGTAAGGTGCCTAAGTAGTGATCATTATGATCTACCACGTATAGACTATCTGTGTTAGCTGGTAAATCACCTAGCAGACGTAGGTATCGAAGCACAACCTCAAGAGTGATATCAGAACGGACCGTGATGACATCGGTATTCATCAAGCCACCAGCAGTATCTTCTTCGTAGGCAAGAATAGTCTCAACACGGCGGCGATGCTGGCTATCCATAGCACGCAATACTTCACGCATCACATGTTCAGGTAGGTCTTGCAGAATATCCGCAACATCATCGGTATCGAGATCTTCTGTCGCGTTAACTAGATCAGCGGTATCCATATGTTGAATCAAATCGGCACGGACATCATCACCGACATAAGATAAAACGTCACCACGGAGATCTGGGTTTATGATTGGCCAGCAGACTTTACGCTCTGCAGGTGGCAATGATTCGAGTAAATGTGCTGTTTCTGCAGGATGCAAACTAGCTAATAGGCGGCGCATGCGCACAAACCGACCACTTTTAACAGCTTCATTTAGCGTATTGAACGACTGGTTGAGTGCATGTTCTTGATTGGTTTCAGTCATGATCCGTTCCAATACGGCTAAATTTAGCAGGGCAGTTTATGTGTGCACTATTTTAGCCTGCTTACTATTGGTATAGATAGGATTAATATCTAGCTTTTGTGATTTGATTTATTAATTTGCTCTAAGAACATTTCAGCCTCATGCGATTTTGCCGTGCTGAGAACCTGCAAGGTGTTTTCCGGTAGTTGATTCAGATCCGTTTCATTGATGATCCGTTTGATTTCCAATAAAGCATTCGGGTGCATACTAAAGCTCTCAAGACCCATAGCGAGTAACAGTCTGGTAAGACGAGGATCGCTAGCCATTTCACCACACATTGAGACGGGAATATTATATTTTTTGCCAGCCTCTAATGTCATATGGATCAATTTCAATACAGCTGGATGTAAAGGGTTATATAAATAGTTTACTTGGTCATCAATACGATCGATGGCCAATGTGTATTGGATTAAGTCATTGGTACCAATGGATAAAAAATCAACCTGAGAGGCAAATATTTCTGCGCAAATTGCACTGGCGGGGACTTCAACCATTATTCCGGTTTGAATATGGTGATCGTATTCCAAGCCCTCATTATCAAGTTCTTGTTTGCACAGAGACAGCATACGTTTTGCCTGCGTTAATTCTTGTACACTACAGATCATAGGAAACATGATCTTGATTGCTCCAAAAGCGGAGGCTCGCAAAATAGCTCGTAATTGAGTGCGAAACATATTGGGATGATTTAAACATAGCCGAATAGCTCTGAGGCCCAATGCAGGATTGATGGTTGTTTGGCTTAGATTACGGCCACCATCAACCGTTTTATCTGCACCTAAATCAAAAGTTCGAATAGTCACAGGCTGATTATTCATACCTTCAACTACATCACGATAGGCTGCTAATTGCTCTTCTTCCTCTGGGGGACTAATACGGTTCATATACAAGAATTCGGTACGATAAAGACCAATCCCGTGCGCTCCTGCATTACTAATTGTACTGAGATCTTCCGGTAGTTCTGCATTGGCAAGTAGAGTTACACTTTTACCATCACGTGTTTGTGTTGGTTGAAATTGATATTGACTCAATGATGAGATATGTTGCTCAAATAACTCTCGACGATGCTGATATTCTGCGGTAATCGCATCATCTGCACCAGCGATAAGAGTGCCTGTTTCACCATCGATTATTAGTAGTTCATTGTCCTGAATGTATCGTCGTACAGATTCAACGCCCACAATTGCGGGAATACCCAGACTACGTGCCAAAATAGTAGTGTGAGAAGTTGCGCCACCATGTTCAGTAACAAAAGCGGCAATTTCCTGATGTTGCATAAGTACCGTATCTGCCGGAGTCAAATCTTCAGCAATAATAATATGACCTTTCAGGCGACCATCAGGAATTTCATGATCGGCCACATTCTCATCTGACAGGATACGATGAATACGATTAACAACATGGTCAACATCATCTTGACGTGTCCGTAAGTAAGGATCGTCCATTTCATTGAATACATTGATCAAGGCATCACGTTGAAGCTGCAAGGCCCATTCAGCATTACAACGGCGGGATCGAATCATCTCAATCGGAACCGTAGTTAGAGATGAATCATTGAGCATCAATAAGTGTGTATCAATGAAGGATGCTACGTCAGCAGGTGCATTGGCAGGAATATGAGCACGAATAGATTTGAGTTGTTCACGGGCTTGTTCTGTGGCATTGGTCAGTCTTTCAACTTCCTGCTCAATGCTGAAGGTAGGGATGAGATATTCACGGACATCCGGTTGATTGTGGAATAGAATATGTGCTTTTCCGATAGCAATGCCACGTGAAACACCAATGCCTTGTAATTCGAGAGTCATTCGTCTTCCCCGAAAAAGTCATTGATCAGTGCTTCGATATCATGGATTGCTTGTTTGGCATCAGATCCATCAGCACTAACATCAATTTCCGTTCCTTTGGCCGCAGCCAGCATCATTAAACCCATAATGCTTTTACCATTAACAGTACGTCCATTACGGGTGACTTGAATATCTGATTCAAATTGTGATGCCATGTTGACAAACTTTGCAGCAGCACGGGCATGCAAGCCTAGTTTATTAATAATCGTAAATGTATGCTCAATCATAAGTCGTATCCCATATGATGACAGCGAACAATACCTTCTTGGCCACCACTAAGTGCTTTTTTCTCAAGATCATCGAGGCTAAGATTGGGATAGTTTAATACCCTAATTAACATCGGCAGACTAAGGCCTGCCACGATACGAATATCATCACGGTCTGACACTTCACAGGCAACATTGCTGGGAGTGGAACCAAACATGTCAGTTAAAATCAGAATACCATTACCCTGATCAAGTTCTTTAAGGGTTTGATTAAGCTCGACTTGAATTACATCGGGTTTGTCATTGATTTTAATTGAGATGACTTTAGTAGGCAGTGGACTGCAGGACAGCATTTGTCGGGCAGTATTAATGAGCTCAGTGCCAATCTGGTTGTGGGATACAAGTAAGATGCCTACGGTCATGAAAGTTCTCTGTAGTTTTTAGCTGAAAATGAAAAAGGTCATTGTAGTGCCATTTGGTGTTGCTGGCGCTTACAAAAATCTGTTGCAGTATCGTTATTGCTAGATTGCTTTGCTAGCCAAGTCATGATGCGATGATGAAGTGACGCTGGGTTGTTTATATCAAGCTTGAGCACAGAAAATGGCTTGCCACACACAGTATAAACATCTGGTTCAGGCATGATAGAGCTTGATTGCAGACTGTTTTTTTGTAAATAGATGACATGATCTAGTTTGAATTGTTTTGCCCAAGCTTCAATACCAAATAGGTCGGGAACAGATAGCAGCCCCAACTCACGACTATGTAATAATCCTGACAGCATATCAGGACAATGACCTACCACATTGGAGTGATTGTCTAATTCAAAATCTATGACATCATCAGCAATCAATTGGTAGTCATGATGAAGTAGCTCTATTGCCAAGCTACTTTTACCAATGCCAGGCTTGCCCGTAATAAAAACGCCATAACCAGAAAGATTCATTAAAATACCATGATGGCTCTCTGATAGGCTGTTACGAGTCATAGTCCGTCAGTCGTCGTCAATTGCCAATAATAAATCGAACATTTTGTCAGCATCGGTAGTTTCACGAATAGACTGGCAAATTTGTGGATCTCTAAACATGGAGACTAATCGGGATAAATGCTCAAGGTGATCTTCACTATTATCTTCAGGTACTAATAAACCAAAAATGATATCAACAGGCTGTTTGTCTGCCGCATCATATTTGATGGGAGAGGACAGTGTCATCATAGCTGCAACGGTATGAGAAAGACCGGGGATTCGGGCGTGCGGGATAGCAACGCCCTTACCCAGACCAGTAGATCCTAACCGCTCTCGTTCGAGCAAAGCCTGAAAGATCTTATCTTCTGAAATAACTTCTGTATTAACAGCAAGATGGTGACTCAGGTTTTCGATAACACGTTTTTTACTTGAATTGTTATCATCTTGGCAATGAATATTGCCGGAGTCGATGAGTAGAGCAGCAATGAGCATAGTTGAACCTGATATTAACCTGCGTTGTGTTTCATCTCAGCACCGTCAGCTTGGTGATGATTTTTGATTTTATCTTTGTGTTTGATAATTTGGCGGTCAAGTTTTGATACCAAATGTTCAATGGCAGTATACATATTTTCATTTTCATCCGATGCAAACAAATCTGCACCACTAACATGCACTGTTGCTTCAGCTTTTTGACGCTGTTTTTCAACAGTTAGGATGACATGAACATTAGTCATGTGATCAAAGTGACGAGTGAGCTTTTCAAATTTACTATTAACGTGGTCACGAAGACTATCTGTGATTTCAATATGTTGTCCGCTTAAATTTAATTGCATAATGCATAACTCCTGTTGGTTAATGAAAACTGGTTTAAACCAGTCGTTTACGTTCGTTAGATGGCGGTATTGCCAATGTTTCACGATATTTTGCGATTGTTCTACGTGCTACATTGACGCCTTGTTCTCCAAGAATATCAGCAATTTTACTATCACTTAATGGTTTTCTTGGATTTTCAGCCGCAACCAGTTTCTTAATAATAGCGCGAATAGCTGTAGCTGAACATTCACCACCGCTAGCAGTACTGACATGGCTAGAAAAGAAATATTTCAATTCATAAATGCCGCGCGGGGTGTGTAAATATTTTCGTGTGGTAACCCGGGAAATAGTTGATTCATGCATTTCGACTTCTTCAGCGATATCATGTAACACTAAAGGCCTCATTGCTTCATCACCATGTTCTAAAAATCCTTTTTGTCGTTCAACGATGGCCGTCGTTACTTTAATCAATGTTTCGTTACGGCTTTGTAAACTTTTTAAAAACCAACGGGCTTCCTGAAGATTGTTTTTCAAATAGGTATTTTCCGCGCTGTTATCAGCACGTTTTATTAATTGAGCATAATGCTCTGCCACTTGTAAACGTGGTGCGTTCTCTGGGTTTAAAGATAATTGCCATCGTCCTTGAATTTTTTGTACATACACGTCAGGCACAATATATTCGGTTTTTTCAGCTTGTATCTGGCTGCCAGGGCGAGGGTTTAATAACTGAATGAGTTTAACTAAATCGGTTAACTGCTCGTCATTAATTTTTAAGGCACGCTTGATTTGGGCATAATCTCGCTTGGCTAATGTGTCCAGATGTTGATCTACCAGTGTAGTCAGCATATCTAAGTGGGGAGTATTTTGATCGAGCAAGTTAAGTTGAATTAATAAGCATTCGCGTAAATCCCGCGCACCGACACCAATAGGGTCGAAGTGTTGGATACGATGTAAAACGGCTTCAACTTCATCTAATTCTGCGGCTGAATCTTTGCCAAGGCTTTGTTGAATATCTTCTAATGAACTTTTTAGATAACCATCATCTTCAATTGAGTCAATAATGATAGTCGCGATCGCATGTTCAAGATCTGAAAATGGGGTCAGTCGCATTTGCCAGAGCAAATGCTCTTGCAAGCTATTGCTACTTTCATCTTCATTATCGCGTTCTGGACCAGCCATACCTGACGATTGTGATGACATTGCAACAGCTGGGGTATCAAAGGTGTCTTCCCATTGGCTATCAACAGGCAATTCATCTGGAATATCAGCATGTTCGAGCTGACTGACATCCTGACTAGCATTTTCTACGGATTCATCAGCATCATCTTGATTCGATGTGTTGCTATCAAAATCAATGTTTTCTTCGACTTCAAGCAGTGGATTAGTTTCTAAAGCTTCTTGAATTTCAGTTTGTAGTTCCAGTGAAGATAATTGCAATAAACGAATCGCTTGTTGCAACTGTGGTGTCATTGATAGGCTTTGACCTACACGTAGCTGTAATGAGGGTTTCACTGATGCTTTCGGCAAGATTTAACATTCATGTGAACATGTTAACGCAAATATTATGCCGTTGCCTATACCTTCTGAATAAAAAACGTATGACGCGTCTAAAAAACGCTGACAGCAGTGGATTTAAAGCTTAACCAAATAGTGCCACCTATGGTCAGATTTAGGTCGGATAGTGATTTAGGGCTGATGATAGCGTGAAAGCGTTCTCCACAATCAATAGTGAGTCTAATGGTGCCTGATTCTTCAGCAATTAAGGTCATGCGACCCATAAAATGATTTTGCATACTGGAATGTAGTTCTTCGGTGGAAATAATTATTTCACTTGGATCGATAGCAATATGGCGTGCCGTTTTCAGTTGGCTAGTGGTGTGGATTTGTAGATGACCAGTATCAAAAACATGATCATGCAGAGTGCCATGGAAGAGGTTCAATAAAGGACTCTTTGTTGTTTTACCTGAGACAAGATTGATTGTAGAGTCTGCTAACGCCCGGCCTTTCAATCGATCATGGGTAGAGAATATTACTGTCATACCCGCTTGGCTGGAAAATTGTTGGATGATATCTTCAAGTTGTTGACTGTGGCTCTGGTCGAGGTGAGAGAAAGGTTCATCAAGTAATAAAATATCAGGCTGATAAGCGACGGCACGGGCAATGGCAGCTCGTTTGAGCTCACCTCCTGACAAGGTGCGAGCCGATTGCTGAGCAAGGTGACTAAGGTTTACCAGTTCTAGAGCCTGTTTAAGCCGTTTTTGATGTTGTTTACGATTAATACCCTGTAAATGGAGTGCCAGCGCTATATTGTCAGCAACACTACCGGTAAGTAGAAATGGATGTTGTGAGACATAACCAATCATCTGGCGTTGTTTGCGGGATAAAGGGAATTGAGCTGTTTGCCCTTGCAGGCTGATTTGACCTTGATCAGGTTTGGTGATGAAGGCGAGCAAATCAAGTAAAGTAGATTTGCCGGCACCATTATTACCTAGCAGTGCAATACATTTGTTTTTAGGCAAAGATAGCTCTGGTATATCCAGCACACACTGTTGACCATGATGGACTTTAATGTTTCTTAGCTGATAGCTAGAGTTCATGAATATGATCTTTGAAGCCAAGACAGCATAAAGTTGACGATAAAGGCGATTAATAACAGTAAAAGACCGAGTGCCAGACCGGTCTCAAATTCACCTTTACTTGTTTGTAAGGCTATAGCTGTTGTCATGGTGCGGGTGAATCCTTCTATATTGCCACCTAACATCATTGCAGCACCAACTTCCCCAATAGCGCGGCCAAAGCCAGTAATAATAGCTGCCAGGATTGCGAAACGAGTGTGTTTGGCAACTTGGATAGATAAGGCTATTGGTTTCGCTCCAAGGCTGATTAATGTTGGCACTAAACGTTGATCAGCCGATGTTACTGCCACGATGGCTAGGTTCATCATAATTGGGAAGATTAGAATGGCTTCGGCAATGATGATGGCAGTGGGGGTGTAGAGTAGGTCTAAATGACCAAGAGGCCCTAAACGGCTGAATAAACCATAAAGTAACAAGCCAATAACTACCGTTGGCATAGCCATTAAGGAATTGAGTAAATGTTGAATGATTTGTTTGCCTGCAAATTGATTCATCGCCATATAAATTCCAGCAGGGATTGCTAAGCTGGCGGCGATAAGTGCAGCAATAAAGGATATTGAAACAGAAGTGATTACAATTTGATAAATATCTTTATCAAATGAAATGATTAATTGAAAAGCTGCGGCTAATGAATCTGAAAAATAGCCCATGCTTAATTTCTAACCCCAGTAGTTTAGCTGGTAAGGCCTAAACGCTGACAAATTGTCAGAGTCGGATCAATGCGGTTCATAGTGTAGAAATGTAAACCTGGCACACCCGCAACAATGAGCTTTTGGGTAAAGTCGGTTAAAAAGTCTAATGTAAATGCTTGCAATGATTCGGTGTCATCATTAAAGGCTTCCAATCGCTTGCGTAACCAACGAGGAATTTCAGCACCACAGCCATCAGAAAAACGAGCCAGTTGGGTAAAGTTATTAATTGGCATAATGCCAGGAATGATAGGTATATCTATACCTTTAGCTTGGCAACGA
>Ga0164315_10004703_pt1 | contig 10610 bp, 8 predicted proteins | sample GuaBasSedimGuay6_FD_113737 | JGI IMG/M metagenome (GOLD analysis project Ga0164315, IMG submission 113737) | Subseafloor sediment microbial communities from Guaymas Basin, Gulf of California, Mexico - Guay6, Core 4569-2, 0-3 cm | ecosystem: Environmental > Aquatic > Marine > Hydrothermal vents >...
CCGATAGTACACCAAATTTATGTGTTGGTTTGCTGGAGATTAGAGTTGTATTATCAATCGATTTCTAACACTTTTGGTAAAAACGGTTTCCTATTTTATAAAATAGGTTTTGCTGTATTAATTATATCAAGGCCTGTCACAATTACGTTTCTGGCAATTTCTAATGCGAATACTTTAGATATAAATCCAATAGTTGGATATATAGTTTCCCTTCTTTTGTTTATTCCCTCAATCTATTTGTTTTACTCTGTAAAAAAATATTTTGGAATGGATCGGGCCTTCGGAATGGATCATTTTGATCCCGAAAAAGCAAAAACATTTCCTATGGTAACCAAAGGGGTTTTTAAATATACCGCTAATGGAATGTATGTTTTTGGTTTTTTAATTTTATGGAGTATTGGATTCTTATTTCTTTCTAAAGCAGCTTTATTATTGGCTTTGTTTAATCATGTTTATATTTGGGTTCATTACAGATATACAGAAAAACCCGATATGGAATTTATTTATGGCGCCAAACAATAATAATAAAGAAATAGGAAAAGTTCTTGCGGTAAGTAAAAGTCCGAGCCACACTTTAATTAAAAAAAGTGAACCTGAAGTAAATTTAAAACAAGGTTTAGGTGTTGAGGGTGATGCGCATTTTGGTGAAAAAGTAAAGCACATCTTTGATGCTAAAAGAAACCCTAATAAACCCAATTTAAGGCAGGTTCACCTTATCCATTCAGAATTATTTCAAGAGCTTTCTAAAAAAGGTTTGTTGGTAAATCCAGGCGAAATGGGTGAGAATATTACAACTTCAGGAATTGACTTATTAAACCTTCCTCTTGATACAGTTCTAAGTATTGGAAAAAGAGCTAAAATTAAAATTACGGGTACTCGAAAACCTTGTAACCAGTTAAACCAAATTCAAGAAGGGTTAATGAATGCTGTAATAGGAAAAGACGCTGAAGGAAATATACTGTTTTTGGCAGGTGTTTTTGCTGTGGTTCTTCGAGGCGGTATTATCAAGGTTAATGACAAAATATTAATCTCTCTTCCAATCAAATCGTTTCAAAAACTAAAGCCAGTATAAATAGCTGTATTGCTATATAATGTTTGGTTAGTTTCGTTGAACCTTGTCTTTTTATGAAGCGCATTCTGCTCTTTTGTTTTCTCAAACAGATTCAACAGATCCATTAATCCCCACATCGTAAAAAAAGGTTAGTTTTTTAACCTATAAATAAATTTTGAGGGAGATTAATAATTTACTAAATTTGAAGTTAGACACCAATGTTACTTCCTTACAAACAGTAATGTTGAACAATTATAACCAAAATTTATAATCTGCCCATATACCTGTATTAGGATTAAATAAGGCGGAATGTTTTTTAAGGACTCAAAAAAATGAGTATAAAATTACTTTTTATAAAACCAAATTTGTGGAATGTTTTAGCTATTGGTATTCTGCTAATTGGTATTGTTGTATCCTTGATTAGATTGAGTAACCTAGAATTAAAGCAATCATCATTTATTCAAAATAAAGATAATTGGATCCGAAATTCTTTATATCCAATTGAAAACCCCAATCCAAATTCAAAGGTTCAGCCCATTCGATTAAAACCTTTTAGGGTAGTTGTTTCTGAAAACGACAAAAAAGCATATGTAACCCTAACAGGAAAAGAAATTGCTCCAGGTTCAGAGGTTGCTGTAATTGATATTAAAAAAGGCAAAGAATCAAAACGCATAGAAGTTGGTAGTGGCCCAACAGGAATAACGATTCATCCTTCTGGACGGTGGGCATTTGTTGCTAATCGTTTTTCAAACTTTCTTTCTGTTATTGATATAGAATTGGATATTGTTAGTGCTGAAATTCCTGCACCTTACTATTGTGAGGAAATTCTTTTCTCCCATGATGGAAAAACAGCTTATGTTTCCAACTTTTCTTCCAATCAAATACTAATATTCGATCTTGAAATAAAAGCCAAAGAAATAACGGGAAAGTTGCGTAATATTGGATACAAACAACACGAATTTGTTGGAGCAACAAAGGCTAAAAAAAGTGAAACCGAAGGAGATTCTATTGACTACTCAAAGTCATCAATAAATAGTATTCTTAGGGGGAGTTGTGGAACATCGAGTTGTCATTTATATGAAATCGGAAATTTTTACGCTGGGCCAGATAGCAAAAAAACTTTTAAAAGCGCTATTGCTCATATTTTTCCTAAAGACACAGCCAATAGCCCTCTTTTAAAAACAGTTATTTCTAAATATTATGGAGGGTGGGCAGATCGGATAGATGGACGCCATCATGCGGGAGGTGTTGTTTTTGAGGATTTAAAAAACAGTTCAGATTATTTGAGTTTAAAAAATTGGATAGCGCAATTAAAGACAGGTCGTGGAATCAAAGTTGGTGATAAGCCCAGAGATATGATACTGTCACCAGATGGGAAAACTCTTTTTGTTGCGAATACTGGATCATTAGATATTTCGGTTGTCAACTTAAAAACATTAGAGGAAAGTCGACGTATTTATACTCGATCGCCAGTAAGTGATTTATTATGGGTAAAAGATCGTATTGTGGCAGCAACCCTTGGCGTGGGTTCTGGTCATCCAAAAAATCATCACCTAGGGCGTGAAAGCACGGATAGAAATAATCTTGAAACCGAATTCACTTTGTTTCGAGACTTAAAAACAGGAAAGCCTTTACCATTAGATCAACAAAAACCTTTAGGTCCCTACGATGATATTGATGGAACTGCGCAAGAGAAATTCAGAGATATAACAAACGATATCATCGTTTTTGATCCAAACATAAATAATGTTGCGGCTTACAGAGCAAACCACGAATTCACTAGGTATACTTCAGATAGTTTCGAATCTTTGACGGGTGATAAGAAAGGTGACGTCCCTAAAGAGCTTATGAAAGTGATTGGTGCTTTTCCAGAGCAAATGGTAAAACATAAAAATAACATCTATGTTACTATGTCGGGAACCTTTCAAGTACAAGAGTGGGAGATTAATTTTGACGCGCAACCCTCAAATCTGCTTATTCCAAAAAGAGTATTTAAAACGGGGTATAAACCAAGTGGTATAGCGGTTGCGGGTAATTCACTGATTGTAGCAAATCAACTTGATGAAACTCTTACAATAATTTCCTTAGATGATGGGAATCAACGAAAAATTAATCTCAAAAGTTCTCCTCCTTCTTTTCCATCCACAGATTTTGAAAGAGGGGAATTTTTTGTGCAAACCAGCATTTTTTCAGTAGATCAAGATCAAAGTTGTGTTCATTGTCATTACCGTGATGCATCAGATGGAAAACGTTGGAGTGTAAGTCAAGTAATGGGCCAAAGTCGCGATGGATCTGAAAGAACAGGAGGTAGTCGGGAAATCCCAGATATTCGAGCTCTTTTTCATAAGGTTCCTTTTTTTATTGAAGGGACACTTTCAATGGATGAAGCTCTGACTATGATGATGGAACACAATCCCTTGGTCGACTTTCAATATAATACTCCTGCGGGAGACTTTTCTAAAATATTTGCCGAGAAACAGAATAATACTACGCCATCAAAATCTGCCGATGCTATTGTGGTGGCTACAGGGAGAAAGTGGAAGAATGATAACGTTGATTTAAATGATCTTGTTGAAAGGCGTGAAGTATTTTTTAAAATACAATCTAAAAAATATTTTGGCAAGGAATTCTCTTTTAGGGAAATACAAAAATTCATTGGTGATTATCAAGGAGGCGAACCACGCCTATTGCCTAATCCAAATGACCAAACAAATTCAATGGTTTTGCAAGGAAAGGAATTATTTGAAAATCCACTCGTAGGGTGCTCAAGTTGTCATCCTGCACCAAGCTTTACAGATAAGATTAATGTATACAATCAAAACAAATCTTTCCCTCCTTTGGTAACTCCAGCAGCAAGAGATAACATCCACACACTTATCAGTGCCGACAGAATTGATTATCTTAATGGTTATAAACGAAACTGGGATCCAGATGATATTGGGCGAATAGAAGAAAAGGAAGGGTTTTTTGCCGCTCCTTCATTACTAGGAATTTGGGCACGTCCTCCCCGATTTTTACATCATGGTGGCGCAATAAGCCTGCGCGAGGTTATATGTACGCCTGGTCATCCTGCTTTGCGTCCTCTGCCTTCAGCTAGTGTTGTTCCAGAAAGGCCAGAACGTTGGGAGATAGGATTAAATGAACTTAACGGAGTACCAGACACACATGGGGTAACTTCGCATTTATCTGTTTGGGATATAGAATGTTTAATAAAATTTATTCATTCCATTAATTAGGTTTTATGAACAGTAAGAAAAACATAAAGAAACCATTTTTAATAATCACAATAGTAATGATAATATTGCTGATTGGAGTATCATTAAATATCCTAATTGAAAGAAGTCCAGTGATGGGTGAATTCACAATACCAATAAGTTCAGAACAAACATTTACTTCCTTTTATAAAGATGTGGTTCCAATTTTAGATAAGAAATGTTCTGTATGTCATGGAGTAGATGAAGAGAAATTTCAAAACATTAAAAATTCATCTCAAGGTTCTGAATTACTACGGTGGCAAGTTGGTGTTTCTGGTAGTATTGAAACGCGACAACAAGGAAGGCAACTTTATGATGATCTTCTTCAGAAAAACACAGACCCTAATAAATACAATATGGTTGAATACGACATTCATCCCATAGGGAGTCATTTACTTAGGGCGGGGTTGGCTAAAAAATATTCAGGCAGTTCACATCACGAAATATTTAATTCGCCACAAGACAAGGATTTTCTAGTTTTAGAACAATGGATTGTGAATATTCACAATAAACAAACGAATGCAAAAATTCAAAAAAGTGAAAGTGAAGCGTTTTTTTCTGAAAATGTAGTGCCAGTTTTAATCAGAAAAAACTGCTTTGGATGTCATGGCCCAATGGCTTTTAATGATCTTCGGTTAAATCCTGGTATTCCTATGCTAAAAAACTTGTTTACCCAAGAAATGCAGCAATATAATCGTAAAGCTATGCTAGGAGAAAGTATGAGAATGGTACACTTATCTGGCGATGTCGAACAGTCTAAGCAATTACTAAAAAACATCCCTATTGAACAAGGCGGAATAGTTCATCTAGGAGGGAATAATTTCTTTGAAAAAAATGATCCTGACTACAAGATTCTTCTTCAGTGGCTAGAGTTAGAAAAAGAAGAGGTTCAGATTAAAACAGGAATGGATCTTGGGCTTATTAATGGTATTGTTTATGTTCAGCGTCCAGAGGCAACTCCAGAACGTTTTTTTGAGGATGATATTTTTCATCCTGGAGCAGATATATTATGGTATAAAGATGGTAAAACAAAAAATCTTACTTCACATATTCATCCAGATGCTCCAGTAGATATTCGTGCTCCCGATGTAAGTTATGATGCAAAAAAAATCCTTTTTTCTTTGCGAAAAAGCGAAAAAGAGGCTTTCAATATATGGGAGTTAGAGTTAGAAACTGGTTTTGCTCGGCAAATTACTTTTTCTAAACATCCTGAAATTCACTTTAAAGACCCTTTGTATATTCCCAACCCAGAAAGTAGTTCCGAAAATAATTTAGGAGATGTTTCTTTATCATTTGTATCTAATCTTTCTGGCGAATATAGCCAATCAAGCCCGGGGGCTATTCTTGGAGAAGCAGAAAGAGGAAGTTTGACTCGTATAATCGATAACCAACGTACCGAAAAGGCAGGAACTTTTACTAACCGTAATATAACTATAGTAAGGGGAGCTAATAAAGGAGAGGTTCGAAAAATAGTTAATTATACTCCTGGAGTTATCGAGGTAAATAGACCCTTTTCGAATTCTTGTAATTCAACCACTCATTATGAGATCGAAACAAAATCTAGAATGGCTCCTAAATACGATCTATATAGATTACAACTTGCTAAAAAAGGAAATGAGAAAAAAATATTTAAAGAAACGCTGAACCGAATGACTTATTCTGTAGATCAGATACGTAGACCAACCATGAGGTCAGATGGGGAAATTATGTTTACTGCTTTGCGTACTGGGCGTCAAGAAGGAAGGGAGTTTTTTAATGGGGCACTTTTTCGAACTCATGTTGATGGATCGAACATTCACACTCATAACGGCAATCGATCTGGTATTCCAATATTTGCAGATGATAGAGAAATGCCTAATGGTCAGGAGATTAGAATAGGGAGAGACGCGGATTCTTTTTGGGGAGGAATGCTAATTCTATCAGATCATCAATATGGCCCGTCAATTGAAAATAACAATCCAACAGATAATTTGGACCATCCTTACCAAAATGGAATGCCAGAAAATTCCAAAGTACGATTTGTTCCTGGATGGATATCAATGGATACTTTAGTAGGGTATGGAGGTGTTTCATCTGGTGGAGCATACCGAGATCCGTATCCATTACCTGACGGTAGTTTGCTTGTATCTTATGCAAAAGGACCTATTGATTTACATGATCCGAATGCAAATCCAAATTTTAATATCATAAAATTGAGTCCAAATCCATCATTTCAATCATCAGATGGATTCAATTTCGGAAATGCAAACCGGGAGGTAATGGTATCGGGAGCAGGTTCTCAACTATGGCCAAAACCAGTAACATCCAGATTAAAAGAATCGGTTCATAAAAAGTTAAAGTCGGATCCAGACTTAAATGGTAAAGCCAAATTGAGAAACGGATTTACTCAATATTCAGATAGTGTTGCTGCTTACTTACAGGTATCAGATTTGGTGTTGCTTGAGGCTTTTTTTGAACAAATAACCCCGGTTGGTGAAAAAAATATAGCTACTTCAGAAGTTAATTATGCTCGAATTATTGGAGCACAACCTCAACACAAAGGAGACTCGGGAGCGAGTAAACGATTTTTAATTGCTGAAGTTCCATTAGAGAAAGACGGATCTTTTTACGTACAAATACCTTCTAAAGTTAGTTTTGATATTCAGTCATTGAATTCACAGAAAATGGCACTGCGTTCTCCCAACAGATGGCTTTATTGTAAGCCTGGGGAAAAACATTCACTGTCAACTCCTAGAAAATTATTTACTCAAAGTTGCGCAGGATGTCATGGTGGTTTAACAGGCTCAAGAGAAGATGTTTTGCGCAGACCAGATGCCATTAGCGGTGCTTCTCGCACCATAAGCTTATGGGATAAAGAGAAACAGAAGTCTTTGTTGCCTTCTAATTATTCTAAAAAAGCTGAAATGCCTACTCAATTCATTTCGTATGAAAAGAATATCAAACCTATTATTCAAGAAAAATGCATTAGTTGTCATGGTAAAGGAAATAGAGACTCAAATATTGATTTATCGAAAGAAAATGGATATAATTCTCTCTTAAAATTTATTGAATACAAAGACGCTTTAGCTATTAGAAGTGATTTGATTGAAATTTTATTAGGAAAAGAGCTTCAAGCGCCACAAATAAATCGAGAAAATTTACCACACCCCTCTATGAATCCTCTTAATGAAGAAGAAATATTAACATTTATTCGTTGGATTGATCTGGGGGCTATACAGTTTGAAGGGGGTAAAAACAATGAATAAACTAATTTACATATTTATAATATTGTTCATACTCACTATCGGGTTTTCAATTTCCTACTGGACAAGTAAACCTATTCAGTCTTATGTGCCTTATAATAATAGTTCAAAAAATTGTATAACTTGTCATCAAAATTCATTGTCACAAGAAGCATGGAGTGGAATACCTGACTGGCATAACACTAAGTTTTGTGATCCAATATTAAATTCTGAAAATAGAGAAGAACACCGTAGTGAAGCACATAAATATCGCCAGGAATGCATGACCTGTCATTCATCTAATTTTCAGGCCAAATGTGCTAATTGCCATATACAAACCGAATGGAGATGATAAAAGTTCCAAGATTAAAAAATCAAATACATTCGCCTATTCAAAGGATACAGGCGCCTGATTCCATCCATTTACAGATTAATGGCTGTACTCCATTGGTTAAAACAGGAGATTTGGTTGAGACAGGTACTTTAATTGCAAAATCATCAAAAACAGGAGGTGCTGAAAGAAATATACATTCACCCTACCAAGGAAAAATTTTATCTGTTGGTTATAGTGAAGTGGTTATAAAAGGAGATTGGCCAAATATACAAAGTCTTGAGTCACACCCTGAAGTAACAGATATCAAACCTGACAAAATTAAGGAGATTTGTTGTTCGGCAGGAATTGTAGGAATGGGAGGGGCAATGACTCCCACTCATATTAAACTCGATTCTGGAAATCTAATTGATACAGTGCTTGTTAATATTTGTGAAAGTGAACCATTCTTAACTTGTGATCATCGAGTATTAAAAGAATATTTTCATGAAGTTGAATATGGGTTGAAACTTGTAATGACTGCAGTAGGAGCAGAAAATGGTTTGATTGCTCCAAAAACAAAAAACTATACCTCAGGTTATGAGCGATTTTTAGTGGAAGAAACTTTAGGCCGAAAAGTACCTTTAAATTGTCGGCCAACAGATGTTGGTGTATTGGTGCTGAACATACAAACTGTACGCGCAATTTATCATGCTGTAATTAAACAACAGCCTTTAACTCAACGTGTAATAACAGTTGATGGAGATGCTGTAAAACGACCGGGGAATTATTTAGTTCCTATAGGCACAAAGGTCGATCATATCTTGGAGTATTGTGGTTGGGATGAAAACATTTCAAATCAAATCATCATAGGAGGGCCAATGATGGGTATTAATGCCGATAAAAACACATCAATAACAGCAGGGGTTGGAGGTGTACTTGCGTTAACATCTAAGCAAACGGCTAAAGTTAAAAATAACCCTTGTATCCGTTGTGGAATGTGTATGGAGGTTTGTCCGTTGGATTTACCTGCTGGGCAAATGGAGCTAAATCCATCATCAGATCTTTTAGCATGTATTGCTTGTGGTGCATGTCAATTTGCCTGTCCCGGTCAGCGCCCTATTTTAAAAAACATTCAAAAGGCGAAAAACGCTTTTCTTAAAAACCCAGATTCACTGTGATAAAATTAGGATCAATAATTACAATAATCTTATTGCTTATAGTCGCTATCGTCGAATTTGGGGTAGATCAAAAAACTCCAAATCATTTAATTGCTGAAAAACATATAGGTAAATGCGAAGCAATTGAATTTCTAAAAGAAGAAGTTTTTCAGTCTTCCAACCAAACGACAATTTTTTTTAAGTGTAAGGGGGTTCAGGGACCAATAGAAGTTTTGTTTATAATATCAAATAATGAAATTGAAAAATTACTGATTCTAAAATCTAATGAAGGCATAGATAAATTGGCGTTGAATAATACTGAATTCTTAAAGGCTTTTCAGCAGAATATGCTAGATTTACCTATAGATGTGGATGCTATTTCAGGCGCTACCATTTCTAGTCAAATTATAATTGATGAGATGAATAAACATGTAAAGGAATGGAATAAGAAGGATGATTGATATTAAAAAAATAACAAAAGAATCAACGCAACTCCAAGCTCTGTCCAGTTCTAGATATTTATGGATAATTGTTGCCTGCATACCATTATTACTTGATTTACCTTCATCTAATGTGCCTGTCTGGGCTTTGGGTTTAGTGATTGGGGGATGGGTTGCAAATAAACACCCTTTACGATGGATCGCGTTAGCTTGGTTAATTTCTGTGTTTTTTCCGGCAATGTCCTTCCTTGTGCTTGCTTGTTGTGGTGTGTTGCTTAAAAGTTGGAAAGATTGTGTTTATACTGCGTTGTTAGGTTCTTTTCTAATTTTGATCCCTATTCCTGAAGGGTTTAAGAATATGGGGGCGGTATTAGTCGTTGTAGGGCTATTTTTAATTATTTATAAAAGAATAAAATGAGACCAATTGACACCTTGTTTATAATCCTTGTTTTTAGTTCTTTTTTAAAGAATTCTAATAAGAAGTATTTTATTTCAATACTTCCTGTTTTAGCTTTTTTGGTGATTTTGTTTAATTCTCATATTCCCGCTTCTATTGATTCGTTTGTGCTGCCGGTTATTGCAATTCTTGCTTGTATAATTTGTCTAGAGCTAGCTCCAATTAGTTTGCTGTTGCTTTTTTCAGATTATAACCATCTATGGGAGGCTTTAATGATTCCTGTCCTTTGGTTCATTATCAACCCGCTTATGGAAAATATGAAAACTAGAATAAATGCCGAAAGCATACCCCACTATATCCGCGGTTTTCCTATTCGAATTATTAGCTTAGGGATTCTTTATTATATACTTTATCCCTTATCTTATTTATGAAATCAGGGCCATTTATCCATAGCGGGAATACTACCCATAGATTAATGTTTATTACAACATTAGCAATGATTCCAATGATGGTCGCTTCTGTCTGGATAAATGGTGTTGACGCTATTTTACTCTTTGTTGTGTCTATTTTTTCTGTATTTGGAATGGAGTTTATTTGCAATCGCCGGATTGTTTTTGAATACAATGCTCTTATTACAGGAATAATTCTTGCTTTATTGTTGCCTATAAATGCGCCTTGGTGGATTTCAGTATTTGGAGCCATCTTAGCGGTTGGTCTTGGCAAATATTTATTTGGTGGATTTGGTCAAAATATATTTAACCCTGCGGTGTTATCACG
>Ga0164315_10004705_pt1 | contig 10608 bp, 9 predicted proteins | sample GuaBasSedimGuay6_FD_113737 | JGI IMG/M metagenome (GOLD analysis project Ga0164315, IMG submission 113737) | Subseafloor sediment microbial communities from Guaymas Basin, Gulf of California, Mexico - Guay6, Core 4569-2, 0-3 cm | ecosystem: Environmental > Aquatic > Marine > Hydrothermal vents >...
AACCATATATCTGCGACAGTATTTTGTCAGACATTCCCATTAACTTATTTGTTGAAAATAAAGTTACTTTTGCACCAAATCCCATGAAAGAATGGACAATAATATCCATTGAACCTCAAATTGAATCTAATTATTCGCTTTCTCTATTTAACAGCGTGGGAATTCAAGTAAAAGAATTTAACTTCTTTGGTTCTGATTATAAGATAAGCAGGGATGGATTACCAAAAGGAATTTATTTTTATGTGTTGGATAACTCCACAGGGTTCAAAACCTCTGGTAAATTGATTTTGCAATAATTTCGTCTGCTATGGTTAACCCAGAATTCAAGTCAGGGTTGGAAGATGATCAATGATCCACACCCACAATCACATTTGAAGCCTTTACAACAGCAAAAGCTTCTTTACCAACTTCCAATCCCATGCTATTGGCTGATGATTTGGTAATGATTGAAGTAATTTCAACCCCTGGAGCGAGCTCAATGATCACTTCGGTGTTTACACTACCTTCTGAAATACTTTTTATTTTTCCTTTTAACTGGTTACGTGCACTAATTTTCATTTCAAGATCTTTTTAATCTAACAATCGTTTATTAAAATAGTTTATTCCAAAAACAACAAAGCCACCCCTCCTACTGCCAACATAGCACCTATCACTTCTTTGAGGTTTACTTTTTCTTTAAAAACAAGCACAGCAGCTGGAATGATTAAAACCGGGACAATGGACATAATGGTAGCTGCAATACCCGTACTTGTATTTTGCACCGCCAGTAATGAAAATGAAACCCCTAAAAATGGTCCGAATACGGAACCAATTCCTGTAAACAACATACCCTTTTTATCCCTCAAACCTTTCCAAACCCTATTCCACCGTTTCATAAAAAAGAAAAGGAAAATAAATCCGATCAATCCGGCAAAAACCCTGATTTGGGAAGCTGCAAAAGCATCATAATCCTGCATTCCATATTTGCTCAAGACCAAACCAACTGCCTGGCCAACAGCTCCACCAAATGCCAATAATATTCCAACAATTGGGTAGGAGAATTTGATTTTATTTTTACCTGTTGAATTGAGTTGAGGAGTTTCCCTTTTCATCACCACCAGGACAATACCAGAAATCGTAATGGTCATACCTAGAATACTTTTCATAGACAATGTTTCTCCCAGGATCAACCAACCGATCAGAGCAGTAATAGGAGGTACCAACGCCATCATGAGCATGGATATTCGTGCACCAACCACAACAAATGCCTGAAATAGTAATAAATCCCCAATGGTAAATCCAATGATCCCCGAAAGTGACAACCAGATCCAGGCACGATAACTGGCATCAATGGAAAAAGCCATTCCCCGGAAAAAGTACAGGTAAACACTATAAATGAGTAAGGCCATGGTCAACCTGATCACATTCACTGACAGGGAACCAATCCGTTTACCCGCTGCTTCAAACGACATACTGGTAACTGTCCAGAAAACGGCGGTCATCAACGCGGCAAACTCACCAAAATGGGATTGAAACATACAGATAAAGATTTTAGCGAAAGTAAGAAAGAATTTGAAAAGGAAGACAGAAGTCAGAAGACAGAAGTCAGAAGACAGAAGACAGAAGACAGAAGACAGAAGTCAGAAGACAGAAGTTAGAAGACGGAAGTTAGAAGACGGAAGACAGAAGTCGGAAGTTAGAAGATGGAATTCAGAAGTTGGAAGTAGAAAAAAGGAGACAGGATGCAGAATATTATGGTGCTTAAGTAATTTCTTGCCCACTATCTTCGAGACAAAGTTTTCTCTCATTTCCATTCAAGAACACTTCCCTCAGACTGACCCAAACCCAGAACACAAAACTCTGAACACTGAACTATTTATAAGGTTTGATTATAAATAGCCAGAATTTCCGAAGCAATTTCTTCAATTGCTTTGCTGGTAACATTTACCACAGCCCAATATGGATGTCTATGAAATATATCATGGGCATATCGCAATTCACGGGTTACATATTCATGATCCGCATATGATCCGGTTATTCCACCCAGGTGTTCATGTCGACTTCTTCGCAAGCGGGACAATGCACTGGGATAAGTTGTCAATCCAAAAACTTTATTCGGATCAATAGAATTTAACTCTGGTGGGGGATCGATATCAAGTACCAGGGGCACGTTTGCCACTAGCCAGCCTTTTATTGCAAGATAGATACTTAAAGGTGTTTTAAATGTCCTTGATACACCCAATAAAATTATATCTGCTTTGTCAAGTTCAGAGGTTCGTTGCCCGTCATCATGTCTGAATGCATACTCAATAGCCTCAATACGCCGAAAATAATCCTTATTTACTTCATGGAATAAGCCGGGCTTTTCTGTAGGGGGATTGGCAAACTGATGGGAAAGCCGCATTAGCAATGGCCCCATCAGATCAATTGTTTCTACATTTAGTTTACGGGCAGTATTCAGCATAATACTGCGCATTTCATCCGAAACCAGTGTGTGGACAATAAAAGCTTTTTTTTGCACGGCTTCCTGCACCACTTCAAGTACATCAAGTTTTGTTCTTACACCTGGCTTAACAATAATTTCCAACTGTCGGTCTTCAAACTGTACAGAAGCTGCATTTAAGGCTTGTTCTGCTGTACGGCCTGTTCCATCCGATACTACATATACATAATACATGGTTTATCAAAGATAAGGATTTCATTTATTATATTTTATTTGGCCTTAAAAGTTACTTACAAAAGGAAAATACTTAATTTTAGTTCCTACATTCATACTTATTTACTAAAATGGGATTCAAGACAATTACCATAAAATTACCCACTGACTACAGCGAAGAACAACTGAGAAAAAAAATCAGTAAACAATTGAGGATAAATGATTTTTCCTATCAATTGGAAAACAAAAGCCTGGATGCCAGGAAGAAGAGTTATATCCACTGGATGATACGAGTTATTGTAAAGTCTCCTGAATTGAAAAGTGAATCACTCGAAGAAAAACCATCTTTACAAATCCCATATCAAAAAAGAGAAGAAAAAGCCATTGTGGTTGGTAGCGGACCTGCTGGATTTTTTGCAGCCTTCACACTTCAAAAAGCTGGATTTCAAACCACCATAATTGAAAGAGGAACTGATGTAGACAAAAGAACCAAAGGTATACACACATTTGAAAAAACCGGAAATTTTGATCCTGTTAGCAATTATGCATTTGGTGAGGGGGGTGCAGGAACCTTTTCTGATGGGAAACTCACATCCCGCTCAAAACACAATTCCCTGGAAAAACAATTCATCCTTGCAAGTTACATAGATGCAGGTGCACCTGAAGAGATAGCTTATATGACCCATCCTCATTTGGGTACTGATAACCTGAGAAAAATAGTCAAAAACCTAAGACATCAATTTGAAGAACTGGGTGGAACTTTCCTTTTTGAAACCCTGCTTGAAGATCTGAGAATTGAAAATGGAGTTGTAAAAAAAGTAATTACATCTTCAGGAGATATTGATGCAGATGTTTTTTTTATTGCACCCGGCCATTCTGCTAACGAGACTTATAGAATGCTCATGGAAAGAGGCATTTCATTCAGGACAAAAAACTTTGCACTTGGAAGTAGAATGGAACATCCACAGGAAATCATCAACATTGCTCAATGGGGACAAGCAAAATTACCCGGTGTAAAAACTGCTGAATACCGGTTGACTTCAAACGGAGATGGAAATCACAGGGTATATTCATTTTGTATGTGTCCGGGTGGGATTGTTGTACCGGCAGCTGCTTACACGGACACTAACATTGTCAATGGCATGAGCTATTACAAAAGAAACGGGAATTTTGCTAATGCAGCCTGTGTGGCTGGGATTCATCCGGATGAGTTGGCAGGAAAAGAAGTTTCTCCTTTGGAAGCACTGGATTTTGTGGAAAGTCTTGAAAGGAAATTTTACGATTATTCAGAAGGTTACAAAGCACCTTTTTGCAGTATCCAAAACTTTATAGATAAAAAAGAACCTAAAGCTATTGCTGATACCAGTTATCCATTGGGTTTAAATCCGGCTCCTTTGTGGGAATTGTTACCACCTATAGTCAGCCAGGCCATGCGGGAAGGGCTCAAAGACTTTAACCGTAAAATGAACGGTTTTAAAACAGGTAACCTTTTGGGCTTGGAAAGTAAAACCTCCTCTCCGATCCAGGTAGTTCGTGAAGAGAGTAAATTATGTACAGGTTTTAAAAACCTGTATATGGTTGGTGAAGGAAGTGGATATGCCGGAGGGATTGTATCGAGTGCTGCTGATGGAATTAAGGCTGCTATGAACTTTATTCAGCAAAGTTAAGATCAGAATCATATTATCATCAATCAAATTGTTTAAGCTTAAATTTGCACTTTTCGAAATGTAATTATGTGGGATAAACGTTGGTTTCAATTTACAATTTTGCTAATTCTTGCCTTTGTGTGGGGAAGTTCATTTATCCTCATAAAGGTTGGGATAAAAAGCTTTAGCAGCGAACAGGCAGCAGCCATCAGGATGATGCTGGCTTCTTTGGCTTTGTTACCCATTTCCATCCGAAATATCAAAAAGTTAACGCGCAAAGATCTACCTGCATTATTATTTGCCGGATTTATTGGCAGCTTTATTCCTGCTTTTTTGTTTACCAAAGCCCAAACTCAAATCGACAGTGCACTGGCCGGCATATTAAACTCACTTACTCCAGTATTTACTTTGATTGTGGGCGTAATCTTCTTCAAAGCTAAATTTAAAATCTTACAGATTTTCGGATTAATCCTTGGATTGGTGGGTGCTTCTGGCTTGATCATCGCCGGACAAGATGTCAACATTGGATCGATCAACCTGTATGGTTTATTAATTGTGTTGGCGACTACCATGTATGCCCTAAACATAAATATCGTTAAAGCTTACCTCACCCATTTAAATGGAATGCAAATCACATCGCTTTCGTTTATGTTTATCTGGCCTGTAGCTTTGATCTATTTATTAACTACCGATTTTGAACCTGTCTTTCAAAACCCACAATGGCCGATCCACTTTGCTGCATTAGCTACTCTTGGTGTTTTTGGAACTGCGGTGGCCATGCTTTTGATGAATAGCCTCATACGTCATGTATCCACCATTCTGGCTTCATCCGTCACTTATATCATACCTATTTTTGCCATCATGTGGGGAATCGTTGATGGCGAACATATTACCTTTCATCACATGGGAAATATGATGATTATTTTAGTTGGGGTATATTTGATAAACCGAAGAAAATGAAATTCTAAGATCTGAAATAAACCATCCTATTTTATCATCAACGTCTTCATTAATCGCATATCTTTTGTATTGATTTGGACATAATATATTCCTGCGGTTAATGATGAAACATTTACAACATTATTTATTGGTTTTGACACTTGCACCAATTGCCCAAAGTGATTATAAATAGTAGCCTCATCAATAGGTAAATCTCCATTTATGGTTATAGTAATTGACTCGGTAGCGGGATTGGGGAATAAGATAATTTTTTTCTCATAATTATTTTCTTCAACTGAAGTAAGGCAAGCTTGCTGGACTTCAGTTAGACTATTACAGCCTGTAGAATTAGAATAAATTGCAATAGATCCTCCTGGGTTAGCTATATATTCACATATACTTTGTACATCACAATCAGAAAGTGAAGAATTATATGATATCATTAGTCCAGTCATGCTAGTTACATCAATATTATCTATTCCTGTTAAACTAATGAGGGCATCGTTATTATCAATGTTAATTCCGCTGGCTACATTGATAAGTGATTCCAATCCTATTAGACTAGTCAAGGAGAAGTTATCATAGATTTGAATTTTATAGCCTACTGATGCTAGATTGTTTAATCCCGTTAAATTAATTAACGCGTCATTATTACGAATAAATAGTTTGTTCCCAATTGAAGCCAAGCCCTCAAGTCCGGAAAGATTAATTAGTGCATCATTATATTGGATAAAAAATTGGCCTCCAATTGATGTAAGATTCTCTAAACCTGATAAATTAGTTAAAAGGGGATTACCTCCAAAAAAAGGGGCTCCTATTTGCAAACTCCCTCCAATTGAATTAATCGAGGTCAATCCATTCAAACTATTTATATCATCTCCTGATATAATAACTCCTCCTTCTAAATCATTGCATTCAGGATAATTAATTAGAAAGCTATCAACTTCAGTCTGATTAATGAAATAATAATTACCAAATGGTAAACAACTAAAATCAATATTACATAAACTTGCTATTTCAGGTGCATTGTTACAACCTGTTGAATTACCATAAATATTAATAGTTCCATTCGGTTCTGACAAATAATTACAAATACTTTGTGCATTACAACTTGACAAAATATCATTATAATAAATCGACAAATTGCTAATAGAAGACTGATCTAAATTATTAAGACCCTCTAAACTTGTCAATGCTGGATTGGAGGATATGATAATATCTCCACCAATAAAAGTTAACGTGCTAATTGCCATTATATTGACCAAAGAGGAATTACTATGCACACTAAGATCACCGCCAATAGTAGTTAAATTTTCCAAACCTGATAAACTAATTAAGTCAGTATTAAAACTTAAACTGAAATTATCACCAACTGTAATTAAATTATCTAAACCAGCCAAGCTAGTTAGTCCAACATCTGATATTGCTAGAGACCAACTTATTGTAGACAAGGAATCCAGTCCTGATAAGGTTTGTAGATTCGGATTATTATTTACAACAAATGACCCACCTACACTTTTCAAAGATTCAAGCCCTATTAGGTTTATAAGAGTGAAGTTATGTGAAATTTCAAAAGATTCAATGGAATTCAATAATTCAAGACCCGATAAATTAGATAACTGCGTATCAAGAATAGTTAAATAACCTCCGATTGAAGTTAAAACATTTAGTCCATTTAAATTACTAATATCAGAACCATAATAGCTTCCTATAAAAACATCACCCAATATCTCAGTACAACCAGGATAATTGGACTGAAAATCATCAATTTGGCTCTGAGAATGAAAATTAATTCCCTCCGGCAAACAACCTTGAGAAAAAAGAAGGGAAAGGCTGATGGTCAACATGACAACAAGTAGGCATATTTTTTTCATAACAAAAATCATTTTGTAATACCCATCTAAATTACAAAAAATAATAGGATAAACCTAATAGATAAATTATGAAAAATAATTTCTAATCCTCGAATCAACGATAAATAATAAAAATACGCTCTAAATATGTCCTTAGGTTAAATCATTAATTTTCTATTAATATTAATGATCTGTTTGCTCAATCTTATGCCTGTGCTTTCCTTCAAAATATAAATCTTCGAATTGTGCAAGTGAAGTTCTCAACTGCTCAACATTATTTTTATCAGTAGTTTGTTTTGCTTTCATGGCATACACTGTAATGTGATGCAAGGCAGTAAGCATTTTCTGGTATTTTGCAAATTTTGTCGCATCCGATTCGTCAACAGGTTTTACACGTTGTGTTAAAAAATACTGGTCAACAATATCCTGTACTTTTTTTGCATGCTCTTCTTTGGCCATAGTCCAGCGGGCGATCATCATATAATCTGCTCCTGATCCCTCGGATAGCTCTATAATCTTTGTCATCGCTTTTTCAATGGTTGTAAAATGCTCATACAACAAAGCAATTCTTAATTCATCATTGTATATGCCGCATGGGATTTCGCAATGTGCAAATGTCTTTATTGCTGTAAACCCAACAATGCTGAGTACAATTATGGGTAATAAAAAATGTTTCATAATGTTTTCTCCTGAATGTTTTAATTTATATGAATATGCAAACAAAAAATTTAGCAAAATGTTTAGGTTAACCAGGGATTATCTCAATTGCTAAACAGGAAGTTGGATTTGTTCAACTTCTATTTATTTCTATTAAAATAATAATAACCAGAAATTAAAACAATCTTACTATAAGATTGTTGTTTATATTGAGGTAAACTAAATGAACAAAAGTATAATAATATTTTTCGGATTGTCCCTCCTGTTTCAGGTTGGATGTTCGCAAATAGCTGAGAATACGATGAAGTTTAATCCGTTAACATTAGAAGAAACAAATATCATTTTAAATAAGGGAACTGAACGTCCTTTTACAGGAGAATATGTAAATAATAAGGAATCCGGTACTTATACTTGTAAGCAATGCGATGCTGCCTTATACAATTCTTCTGCTAAATTTGACTCGCATTGTGGCTGGCCTAGTTTTGATGATGAAATTGAAGGGGCTGTAAAACACATATCGGATGCTGATGGGCATCGTATGGAAATTGTTTGCGCTAATTGTGGAGGTCACCTGGGGCATGTATTTGAAGGGGAGGGATTTACCGACAAAAATACCCGGCATTGTGTCAATTCTATATCACTAAACTTTATTCCAGAAGATAAAAATAGTCGATCATCAACAGAAACGGCTATCTTTGCCGGCGGTTGTTTTTGGGGTGTAGAATATTTTATGCTGAAAGAGCCTGGTGTAATATCTACAACGGTTGGATATACCGGAGGAAAAACAAAAAATCCTACCTACGAAGAGGTTTGTTCACATAGCTCGGGGCATATTGAAGCCATTGAGATTGTTTATAATCCTACAAAGACCACCTATGAAAAACTGGCAAAGTTATTTTTTGAGATCCATGATCCAACACAGGTTGATCGACAGGGACCGGATGTAGGAGAGCAATACCGTTCTGAAATTTTCTATTTAAATGAAGAACAAAAAACAATCGCAGAAAAATTAATAAAAACACTTGAAGAAAAAGGATACCGAGTAGCAACAAAAGTTTCAAAAGCTTCCACATTCTGGAAAGCAGAAAATTATCACCAGGATTATTATTTAAATAAGGGGAGCTTACCCTATTGCCACGGATATACTAAAAGATTTTAATGAACCATAAAACAATATAATCATGATACCACATTATAAAGGGAATGTCCCGTTTATTGATACAGAACAAATGAAGCAGGTTGACCATACAATGATCAACGATTATGGGATCAGCCTGATCCAGATGATGGAAAATGCCGGATATAATTTGGCTATACTTGCAAAATCAGAATTCCTGAACAATGATCCGGCTGGAAAAAACGTTTGTGTACTTGCAGGATCAGGGGGTAATGGAGGAGGAGTCCTTGTAGCTGCACGCCGATTAAAAAATCTGGGAGCGAATGTTCATGTAACACTTGCTACGACTTCCAGTAAACTAAAAAAAGAGACCAAACAACAGCTTTCTATTATAGAGAAGATGAATATTCCTATTTCCGATCAAATTCAAAACTGCGATTTGATTATTGATGGAATGATTGGTTATGGCGTAAATGGAAATTTAAAAGGCAGGGTGTCTGAATTGATCGAGGAAGTATCTAAAAAGAATATCCCGGTTTTATCATTGGATACACCAACCGGACTTGACCTTACAACAGGCAAACCAGGATCACCAACAATGAAAGCAAACGCAACAATGACCCTGGCACTGCCGAAAGTTGGATTGTTTAAAATGAGTGCCCGAAAATACATTGGTGATCTTTACCTTGCAGATATTAGTGTACCTCCCGGAACTTATAAATCACTTGGAATTGAAACTGGTCCACTTGAACAGGTATTCAAAGAAAATTCCGTTGTTAGGATTAATAAAGTGGTTGTTTTTAGTTAAAAGGACTCTATAAACCCTGACTTAAAAGTCAGGGTTAAAGATAGTTTCTTAGTGCCCCGAATGATTAAGACTTTCATCCAGCAATGGATGATTCTTCGGAATCAATGGTTTACTGCTTAATGTACGGAATACGATATAGAAAAATAACCCGGCGAAACCCAGCCATGTTCCAATCTCAACAAAACCCATCTGATAATCACCTACGGTTCCTGGCATTATTTGCTCAAATAGATCAGTATATTGTCCAAAAGAAACAAGCGTAATAACAATCATTAGGATAAATTTTTTACGTGCAAAAAAGTTTGGTAATAAGATCAGGAATGGAACCAGCCAGTTTAATGTCAGGTTCAGGTAAAAATTGATTTTCCAGTCGCCTGTTAAACGTTTTACATAATAAGTGGTTTCTTCAGGGATATTGGCATACCATATCAAGAGATACTGTGAGAACCAGAAATAAGCCCAAACAATTGAAAGTATAAAAACATACTTAGAGAAATCAGCCCAGTGTGCTTCTTTTATAAAATCAAAATAACCATAATAATGCATTACCAGCACTATCACTACTATCACCGTTGAGCCATGGTAAAATGCAGCTATAAAGTTTTTCAACGAAAATATGGTACTGTACCAGGTCGGATCAATGGTCATGATCCAGTCAAAAGAAGCCAATGAAAACGTAAGGGCCAACGAAAAGATGTATATTTTTGAATAAGTCTCACTTTTTTTAAAATATTCCAATCCACCTTCCAAATCTTCTTTTAATGAAAGTTTTCTCAGCATTTTCGTGAAAAAGATCCAAACTACAAAATAGAGCACCAACCTTACAATAAAGAAAGGAACATTCAGGTAGGAAGCTTTATTGTGGATAATATGTAAATCATGGGCATCAAATCCGGCATCTTCAGGATGTATCCAGGGATAAAGCGAATTCATTCCGAAAAGAACAATCACTA
>Ga0164315_10004707_pt1 | contig 10606 bp, 10 predicted proteins | sample GuaBasSedimGuay6_FD_113737 | JGI IMG/M metagenome (GOLD analysis project Ga0164315, IMG submission 113737) | Subseafloor sediment microbial communities from Guaymas Basin, Gulf of California, Mexico - Guay6, Core 4569-2, 0-3 cm | ecosystem: Environmental > Aquatic > Marine > Hydrothermal vents...
TTTTGAGCAACATCATCTCTTTCAGCGTTTCCAGGTCGCCACCCCAGTACAGGCCGTCGACAATCTCCATACTGTCTTCCATCTGGTCGCCTTTAGTGTGGATGTAGAACAGGTTTTCTGTATCCACGGGGCCACCCAGATACACCGGTGCATCAAACTCAGGAAAGTCTTTCACCACATCGTTAAAGCCCGCTGACACAGGTTTGTTCAGGATAGCACCGAACGACCCTTCTTCACTGTGTTCGGCAAGCAATACTACTGAACGGCCGAAAAAATAATCGCCCATTAATGGTTCCGACAGCAGAAGCCTGCCCCGTGCCGGTTTTACATTATTACTCCGTATCCGCAAAAATTTATCGAGCTCGTTCATATTCTTTCATTTCTTAATGCAGGAATTTACCTTACTTTTACATGATTTTTTACAAAAAACATACCATCCCGTTGATGCGCCAAAATGACCACCATAAATATAAAAAATTCCGCGAACGGTTTCCATATTTCAGGTATGTAAATTATGCTTACGAAAAAAAAGACGGTGATCTGCACCTCAGCTTTACTTTTGATATTTCAGGAAAATACACGTTTATACCTTCACTGAAACTTGTTCACAGAAGCTTTTATCATCTGGAAGATTTGTCCGGCGACGATTTGAACAACCTTGTGTTTCATATCGGAATGATTGAATTGATCAGTTATTGGAAACTGACCTGCTCGCCGCAGGTAATCATCGAACCGCATCAGCTTACAACAGATCAGGTTGACTGGTGGAAAAAATTGTACTTCAATGGTTTGGGTGAATTTTTCTACCTAAACGGCATCAGCCCTGATGAAAATAATTTCATGCAGATCGAGTCAAAAGGAACTATGCCTGTCAAAGTCAGCAGGAAGTTGAGTGAAGAAAAAGTGCTGGTACCTGTAGGCGGCGGAAAAGATTCGGTGGTGACCCTGGAATTATTGAAGAACACATCGTTTGACATTTATCCTGTGATGCTCAATCCGCGGGATGCCAGTATCAGGACGGTTGAGGTTGCCGGTTACGATATGGAGCAATCGGTTGTGGTGCAACGCAAGCTCAACCCGCTCATGCTGGAACTGAATGCACAGGGATTTTTAAATGGCCATACACCGTTTTCCGCTTTGCTTGCCTTTGTAAACGCGCTGGCAGCTGTGGCCACGGGAGCAAAATATGTAGCCTTGTCGAATGAAAACAGTGCCAACGAGAGCACGGTTCCGGGAACAAATATCAACCATCAATATTCCAAATCGTTTGAGTTTGAACAGGACTTTGCCAATTACTGCCGTAAATACATCCATCCTAAACTGGCTTATTTCAGCTTTCTGCGCCCGTTGAACGAACTGCAGATCGCGGAATTGTTTTCACGGTATCCGCAACATTTCGACAGTTTTCGCAGTTGCAATGTGGGAAGTAAAAATGATACCTGGTGTGGCAAATGCCCAAAATGTTTATTTACACGGATCATTTTAGCGCCCTTTGTTACGGAAGAAAAATTGCAGGAGATCTTTCACGGAGAGTTACTGGAAGATACAACATTGAAAAACACTTTTGATGAACTGACGGGAACATTGCCTGTCAAACCGTTTGAGTGCGTGGGTACACCGGACGAAATCAATACGGCCATTGATGCTGTTTATGGCGGAACGGAACAAAATAATCTTCCGGCCCTACTGAAAAATTATAAGTTCCCTGTCCGCGGAAAGAAGCATTTTGATGAACTGATGCAGTCGTTTAACTTTTTTCATTTGCTGCCTGCACCCTTTTTGAAAGTACTGATAAAACATTTAAATATACCAGTATCGGAGCGATTTGGGATATTTCTGAAAAGTAAGTTCGGGCATGATCCCAAAATACTGATCCTCGGTTTTGGCAAAGAAGGGCAGTCAGGCTACCGCTTACTTCGGGAGATCTATCCTGATGTACAGCTGCATATTGCAGACAGGAATGAGTTGCTACGGGAAATGGAGGTGTTTGAAAAGGATAAGCAAGTGGTTTTTTATACCGGACCTGACTACCAGTCTGTGTTGGAAGACTTTTCGGTTATTATCAAATCGCCTGGTGTAAAAATCGAGAAACCTTCAGATGGATTGATCTTAAGATCGCAAACGGATTTGTTTTTAGAATATTTCGGCGAGCAAACCATCGGTATTACGGGAACCAAAGGAAAAAGTACAACCTCATCGCTCATACATCATGTATTAAAAGAATCGGGTAAAAACGCATTGTTGCTCGGCAACATCGGCATACCGCCTTTTGACATGGTGGCACAAATTGATGATGACACACTGATTGTTTTCGAGATGTCGGCACACCAGCTGGAACATGTCAAACACGCACCCCGTGTAGCTGTGCTGCTGAATATTTTTCCCGAACATCTTGATCATTTTAAGAATATTAATGCTTACCGGAAGGCAAAAAACAACATCCTTAACTATCAAAAGCCAACAGATATAGCCATTATACATCAGCAGTTTGCGACGGAGACCAAGGGAAAAAGTTTATTATTCGGGCCAGAAAAACAGAAGGGACTGGCTGCCTGGGTGGATGGAAATAAGCTGGTATTCCCTGGTTCGGGAGCGTTATTTACAGTGAGTGCCGATCGTAAAGCTTTGATAGGGAAACATAACCTGTTGAATATTCTGGCAGCAATATTAGCAGTTAATCAATACGGGATTAAAGAAAAAGAAGCCTTTGAACATGTGTCTTCGTTCCGGTCGTTACCGCATCGTCTGGAATTTACGGGGAGTTATCGGGGCATCGATTTTTATAACGACAGTATTTCAACGGTACCGGAATCAACTCTGGCGGCTGTAGAAGCCTTAGGACAGGTAAAAACGCTGATCCTGGGAGGTTATGACCGGGGTCTTGATTACCGGCAGATGGTACAAACATTGGATGAAAGTAATGTAGAGTATTTCCTTTTCATGGGCAAAGCAGGGGAGGTGATGCGCCGTATTTTTCAGGAAATACACTCGGAAAAATCCCTTGTAAAAGTGGAAACGATTGATGAAGCAGTGGCTTATGCACTACAAAAAAGCATATCGGGCATTTGTCTGCTTTCACCGGCAGCAGCCAGCTACGATCAGTTTCATAATTTTGAACACAGGGGAGATGCATATAAAAAAGCCATAGAAGAATTAGCGCATAAAAAAAGCGGGTAACCCCGCTCTTAGTTCTTTGAAAACCCAAATTATTCTTTTTTATCTTCTTCTTTAGGTGGCTCTTCTTTTTTCTTAGTGGTTTTCTTTTTCACTTCTTTTTTTGCTTCAGGAGCTTCAGCCGGCTTTTCCTCTTTTACATCTTTTGCTTTACTGGCAGTGGTTTTTTTTGTAGTTGTGGTTTTTTTAGTGGTCGTTGTTTTTTTAGCAGCAGTTGTTTTTTTTGTGGTTGTGGCTTTCTTGGTAGTTGTTGCTTTTTTAGCAGTAGTTTTTTTTGCAGCAGGTTTCTTTTTCTCCTCGGTTACCGGTTCTTCAGCTTTTTTTGTAGTTTTTTTCGGCACTTTTTTTACTGCCTCAACCTCAGGTTTCCTGTCTTTTTTCTTTCTCTTTCGTCTTACACCGTATGTGCCTGCAATTATTTTACCTCTTTTGGTCTTTTTATCTCCTTTACCCATAACTGAATATTTTTGAAAATTTATTTGGCGTAAAGTTATCAAAAATACCGCATACTGCAAACGATTGTCTTACGAATTCAGGTTCCGGAAAAATTGCCGTTCCAGCACATCACTTCTTTTTATTGTTCTGCGCGACCATTCCAGCAAAATATCTGTTTTTTCTTCGTTCTTTATCTGCCAGGGTATTTCTGAATCTCGTAACCTGTTCGTAAGGGTATACAGGACCAGTGCTGCCGAAACAGAAATGTTATAACTTTCCGTAAAACCGTACATCGGTATTCTTAAATACGTATCAGCATGTTCTATAGCTTCATCCGTAAGCCCGTTTAATTCGGTTCCGAAAACAAAGGCCATTTTTTCTTCCAGTGGTATCGTTTCGGGAGTATAAGCATCTTTGTGTGGCGTAGTGGCTACAATACGGTACCCTTTTTTTCTGAGCTCATTGTATGTTTTCAGGGTATTGTTTTCTTTGTGGTTGTATTTGAACAGGTTGAGCCATTTGGAAGAACCCAGGGCGACATCCGGATTTACGTTGTACTCATTCCGGTTTTCGATGATATGAACATCCTGAATTCCGGTAAGGTCGCAGGTGCGCAGTACAGCACTGGCATTATGTGGCTGGTAAATGTCTTCCAGAACAATGGTAATGTGCTGTGTACGTTGCTGAAGCACTTGTTCAAACAAAGCTTTTCTTTCAGGTGTGATAAACTCCTGAAAGTATTTTAGAAGGGCTTTTTTCTGATTTATATCCACTAAATATGCTCTGTATTTGGAAAATGTGGCTATGCAAAATTAAAAATATACAGAAGGGTTTCATTATTAAGAAGAAAAATATACTTTTGCAACCTCAAAATACATAGGTATGTCAAAGAAAAAAGATCAGGAAATTAAAGGTGATCAAAGATTAGAAAATATTGAAGGTACTCTGTCAAGAACCGAACAGTTTATTGTTGATAATCAAAAATACATCAGTGTTGTTGTTGGTGTAATTGTTGTCCTCATTCTTGCTTTCTTCGGTTTTCAGCGTTATTATCTGCAACCAAAAACAGTTGATGCTCAGGAGCAGATGTTCATGGCACAAAAATATTTTGAGTCCGATTCGTTAGACCGCGCTTTATACGGTGATGGTAACAGTCTCGGATTTATTGATATTGCTGACGAATATTCATTTACTAAACCGGGTAAGCTGTCAAACTATTATGCAGGGATCTGCTTCCTTCAAAAAGGAGATTACAAAAAAGCAATCGAGTATCTGGAAAGTTTCGATAGTGACGACCATATGGTTGGCCCGATGGCAACAGGGGCTATAGGCGATGCTTACATGGAATTAGGTGAAAGCGATAAAGCCATCACTTATTACCTTGAAGCAGCAGGTCAGGATGATAACGACTTTACAACTCCATTATTTTTACTAAAGGCCGGACAGGTGTACGAACTGACTGAGAATTATGATGAGGCGCTGGATGTTTATAACCGCATTAAGGATGATTATAAAATGAGCAATGAAGGCCGGTCGATCGAAAAATACATTGCCCGGGCAGAGGCAAAAAGTGAAAGAAACTAAATCTTTTATCAGATAAATGAAAAACCTGGCGATCAAGTCGCCGGGTTTTTTTATTTTTACTCCTTATGGAAAAGCATCAGTTACGGATCGTGTTTATGGGAACACCGGATTTTGCCGTAGCTTCCCTGAAAGCAATAATCGAAGGAGGCTATCATGTGGTTGGCGTGATAACAACCCCCGATAAGGAGGCAGGAAGGGGAAAAAAGATCAGAATTTCGGCTGTTAAAGAGTATGCGCTCACGCAAAATCTGAATATTTTACAACCGGAGAAATTAAAAAACAAGGAATTTTTAGAAGAGCTGGCAGCTCTTAAGGCTGATCTTCAGGTAGTCGTAGCTTTCCGGATGTTGCCCGAAGCAGTGTGGGATATGCCTGAGTTGGGAACATTTAACCTGCATGCTTCCTTGCTTCCGCAATATCGCGGAGCAGCACCCATCAACCATGCCCTGATCAACGGTGAAAAAGTCACTGGAGTAACCACATTTTTTCTGGATAAGAAAATAGATACAGGTCGCATAATTGACCGTTTACAAGTCCCCATTGACGAAAAAGATGATTTTGAAACACTCCATGATCGTTTGATGCAAGCGGGCGCTCAACTGGTTGTAGATACCATTGAGAGAATCAGAAAAGGAGAGGTTACTCCTGTTGACCAGTCCGGACTGATCAAGCCGGGGGAAGTATTGCATCCGGCGCCAAAAATATATAAGGATTTTTGCCGGATCGACTGGAACAAAAAGCCGGAAGATATTTATAATTTCATCAGAGGATTAAGTCCGTACCCTTGTGCATTTACTTTCCTGAATACAAGCGACGATGAGCCGGTAATGACCAGGATATATAAATCGGAATATGAAATCTCAGCGCATCAGACCTTCCCCGGAACTGTTTCCGTTGAGAAAAGTAACACGCTAAAAGTAGCCGTTGAAGGCGGATATTTATATATAAAGGAGTTACAGCTGCCGGGAAAAAAGAGAATGAAGACAGAAGATTTTCTCAGGGGATTTCATGGTAACATCCTTTCTGTGAGTTGAAATTATCGGGAGAAATCTATAGTAAAAACCCGTTAAAACCGTTTAAAATAGGGCTCTTTAGTGCTTTTTAGGGGGTGTTTATTAACAAATCAGCGGTTTTATTAACATTTTAGTGCTATTTCCCGCGCTATTCCTTGCTTTTAACACTTTAACCACTATATTTGTTTTCGTTAAACCTTTATTGTTAATTAAAATTTTTTCAAAATGAACAAAGCTGAATTAATCGACGCAATGGCTGCAGGTGCTGGAATCAGCAAAGCAGACGCAAAAAAAGCATTAGATGCTTTTGTTGGTGCAACAGGTGGAGCCCTTAAAAAAGGTGATCGTGTTGCTTTAGTAGGATTCGGATCATTTTCCGTTTCAAAAAGGGCTGCCCGTAAAGGACGTAACCCTCAAACAGGTAAAGAAATTAATATCCCAGCAAAAAAAGTTGTCAAATTTAAAGCAGGAGCTGATTTGAACAAAAAAGTTGGATAATAACATCTTTCAAAAAAAAAAGAACGCCCCTTATGGGGCGTTTTTTATTTTAGATAATTGCTGTAATTAAGTACGAACCGATAAGGCAACAAAGCGTCTTCTTTAGCATAATCTACGCCGATACGCGGCCCGGTGGTAATATCAGAATCACCGCAAATAATTCCCCGGTCTTCTATCCAGATCGTATTTCCGGTTAACTTTGTTCCGTTGTATTTTACGGTTATACCCAATGCTTTTGAAAGCTTTCCGGGACCATTGGTTAGTTCGTAAGCTGAAGTCTTTTTACCGGTTCTTTTCTGCATTTCTTCAATACCAACCATTGGGAAAACACCTCTGACCAGCACCGCATGGGGTTTGTCTTTTATATTGGTGACGATATTAAACAGGTGGTGCATGCCGTAACATAAATAAATGTAACTGATACCCCCCTCGCGATACATCGTTTCCGTTCTTTTACTGCGTAATCCGTTATAAGCATGAGATGCTTTGTCGGTAACACCTTCATATGCTTCTGTTTCGGTTATGATACCGCCGGTAAGTACACCTCCGATGTTGGTCATTAGAAATTTACCCAGAAGAGACCGGGCAAGCGCAACCACATCAGCTTGTTGATAATAATAAATGGGAAGTTTTCCAGGATTCATTTTAGAAGAAATACCCGATACCAAATGTTACGGAAATATAACTAATATCTTGCTTGAAGCTTGTTTCGTATGGTTCCGAATTCCAGTCCCAGCCCGAAACATCTTTAATCTTTACCGATGCTTTATAATAATTGGCAAACAGCATCAGGTAATACTTGGAAAGCGCATATTTAAATCCCGTCCCGACGCTGTACGCAAATGCATAGCCTCTGCCACCTTTATGATAATAGTCTTCGAGTGTACCGCCCGAAGAAATATTCGCTTTGAGTGTAATATCCGGAGAACTTACACCGTAAAATCCTGCTGTTGCCCTGATATCCCACGACAGCGATTCGGACAAGGGAAACCTAAGGTATGGACCGATGAGTAAACCGCCGTTGCTCCAGTTACTTGTACTTTCAACAACGAAAAGGGTGTCAGGCGAATCAGGATCGAGGTTGTAAGCAGCATCCAGTGCATCGCGGTAGGCAAAATTATCAAATTTATTACTGCTGTAGTTCACCTGCAGCTGTAAGCCAAAGTTATGCGTTAACCGGTATGCGTAAGTAAATTCCAGTGCTACACCTGTTTTAGCCCATCCCGATGTCGAATCATTGATGTCTGTTCGGGCAAAATCGTCCAGAGTAAACGAAGGCCCGACAGCCAGGGAAATATATTGTTTTTCGGCCTGACCAAAAACTAAATGAACCGTGGAAATAAAAAGGATTAAAAATATCTTACGCATATGTATGTTTTTTTACAAAGTAAATAAATTAATCAATCAATCAAACTTCATATTGAGTTGGTCGTGCCAGATAAGGGTGTCATCTTTTTGCCGTACAACGTTGTTATTTTCCATAAGCCAACGGAGTACGGAAATAATCTTGTCTTCATCCTCTTTAATAGTGGAAATCAATTGGTAAAGATGTTGCGGCCCTGATGCAAGACTGTTTTTAATCAGTTGTTTTATCTCAGAGAACTCTAATTCGTTAAGCTCCGCTTTATTTTTCTCAAGGCATACATCGCAAATTCCGCAACGTTTCGATTTGCGTTCGCCAAAATAACTAAGCAACTGAATACTGCGACATTGCAATGAGTTGGTTATAAAGTCAAGAAGACTCTGCAAACGTTTATCAGCTGCATCTTTCAGGTGGTGGTAATTTTCTTTGGAAAGCTGGATGTTTTTCGTACTTAAACGCTCAGTGCTATACACTATCTGGGGTTTGGTCCTTATAGGAATATAGCTTAAGATGTTCATTTTGTTGAGGGCAACCAGTTTGTCCACCACTTTTTTCCGGTCTGCTTCAACACGTTTTGCTAACAGGGTTTCGTTGATGTTGATGTAATCGCTGAAAATGCCGGCATAAGACCTTAGAATCTCTTTAATCAACCGTTCGTCAGCCGGATTTTCCACCATATGGCGATACAGATCGGTTTTGTTTAAAGGGATGAAGAGTTTAGAGAATTGTCCTGCCGATTCGGCATAGAACAGATAACCTTCGCGCTCCAGAAATTTGATGGCACTGTATGTTTCCAAAATGTTTAAGCCATATTGTCCGGCAAAGTCTGATATGTTAAAATCAAAGCCCGTATCTTGTCCGCTTCCTTCGGGTATCTGGAAGTAATTACCCAAAGCGTTGTAGATATCTTTTATAAGACTCAGTGAAGGGAAAGAATCTTTCAATCGTTTCTTAGCATTAGTGATATCGCTGTTATTGTACAGCAGGATACCTGTGGAAGGTCTTCCGTCTCTCCCTGCCCTTCCGGCTTCCTGGAAATAGGATTCGATGCAGTCGGGCAGATCATAATGCACAACGAGGCGTACGTCTGGTTTGTCAATGCCCATTCCAAAGGCGTTGGTAGCTACCATTACCCTTGTTTGTCCCAGTGTCCAGCTTTTTTGTCGTTCATCTCTGGTTTTCGAATCCAGCCCGGCATGATAAAAGGTGGCATTTATTTCGTTTTTGTTGAAAATGTCTGCCAGCTCCCTTGTTTTCCTGCGGTTGCGTACATAAATAATAGCTGTTCCTCTTTCCTCTTTGAGCAAACGGAGCAGTTTACCGGCTTTGTCGGTTTCCTTATATACGTTGTATGCCAGGTTTTTCCGCTCAAACCCCGACTGAAACAAATTCGGTGCTGCGAAACGCAGTTTGGCCATGATATCCTCTACAACTGCAGGTGTGGCTGTTGCGGTAAGGGCAAGTACCGGCGTCTTCGGAGCATACTGCCGTATATCGGCGATCCGCAGATAAGGAGGCCTGAAATCGTATCCCCATTGCGAAATACAATGAGCTTCGTCAACCACGATGATACTTACTTTCAGGCGGGCCATCATATCAATGAAACTCTTGTTTTCCAATCGCTCAGGTGATACGTATAAGAATCTGATCTTTTCGGAAAGACAATTGGAATAAACAGATTCAATCTCATCGCGGTGCATGCCTGTGTATATTGCCCCTGCTTTTATTCCGAGTTTTTTTAGCTGCGTCACCTGGTCTTTCATCAGGGCGATAAGGGGCGTGATGACGATACAGGTTCCTTCCATGATCATCGCTGGCACCTGAAAACAAACGGATTTACCGCCGCCGGTTGGCAGTAGGGCGAGCGTGTCCTTCCCTGACAGGACTGAGTCGATGATCTCTTCCTGCATGGGACGGAAACTTCCATAACCCCAGTATTGAACTAATATTTTTTTTGCTTCTGAACTCAAAAGTATCTAGTGTGCTTGTATGTGTATGACCCAATTAATTATAACCCGAAGATACGCATTTCTTACGGTTCTGAAAAGACCTGACAGATTTTTACTGTTGCGTATTCTGAATTTATCTTTAATTTCGCTTCGCGTAAAAAATCTGTTATGAGGAATATCGTCTTTGTTTTATTTGTATTGCTGTTCAGTTCCTGCGGACCAAATCCGGAAAAATCGGATAAACTGGTTAATGAAGGACTTATGCTGGCCTATTACACAAAATATGAAGAAGCGATTGACAAATACACTGAAGCGATTGAATACTATCCTGAGAATTTTGAAGCCTATTACAACAGAGGTAATGCCAAAGCTACATTGCGTCGCTACAAAGAGGCTATTGAAGATTATACAAAAGCCATCCAGATACATCCAAAGTATGCCGATGCCTATGCTAACAGGGGGCAAATCAAATTTTATATGAATGATAAACAGGGAGCTTGTGAAGACTGGCGCATGGCAGAGCAACTGGGCAAACCAAATATCGGGGATAAACTACGAGGATGCAAATAAACAGATTGATGCAAAAAAAA
>Ga0164315_10004708_pt1 | contig 10605 bp, 8 predicted proteins | sample GuaBasSedimGuay6_FD_113737 | JGI IMG/M metagenome (GOLD analysis project Ga0164315, IMG submission 113737) | Subseafloor sediment microbial communities from Guaymas Basin, Gulf of California, Mexico - Guay6, Core 4569-2, 0-3 cm | ecosystem: Environmental > Aquatic > Marine > Hydrothermal vents >...
AAAATATCCCGTCGCTGGGCACGTTTTATTGCGCGGGTATACCGTACGCAAGAAGTAGGCTCGCAACGTGAAGCCCTGGCACGAGATCCACAACTCGTCGCCAAGTCCCTGAAATATCATCACTAGCAAGCAGCAAACTGATAATTTCGCGCCGTGTAAAGCTATGTCTACTTCTGCCCCCCTATTATTCAGGCAATACTTCCATCCACCCGCCATTGCGGCGGGACTTGCAGCGGTACTGATCGGTTATAGCAGTTCGGCGGTCATCATTTTCCAGGCTGCCCGGGCGGCTGGTGCAAGCACCGAGGAAATCGGCTCGTGGATGATGGCGCTCGGAATCGGTATGGGTCTGACCACCATCGGCCTGTCCTTGCGCTACAAGATGCCGATAATTACCGCCTGGTCAACGCCGGGTGCGGCGTTACTGGCAACTTCGCTGGAAGGCATCAGCATGTCCGCGGCCATCGGCGCCTTCATCTTCTCGGCAATACTGATTACCCTGTCCGGGATTAGCGGCTGGTTCGAACGCATTATCGATCGCATACCACTGCCGCTCGCCGCCGCCATGCTGGCCGGCATCCTGTTTCAGTTCGGTGTCGACGCATTCCTGTCGCTGCAATCCCGGTTTGGCCTGGTGCTGGCGATGTTTGCCGTCTACCTGATCGCAAAAAAACTGGTTCCCCGGTATACGATTTTGCTCGTCCTCATCGTCGGCCTGCTGTGGTGTCAGTTTCAGGACCTGCTCGATTTCTCGAGTTTTACGCTGGCGGTTAACGCCCCGCAATGGGTAACTCCGTCATTTTCTCTGAGCGCGCTGATCGGCGTTGGCATTCCACTCTACGTGGTTACGATGGTATCGCAGAACATTCCCGGGATTGCAGTATTGCGTACCGCGGGTTACCGGGCACCGATATCACCAATCATAAGCTGGACTGGAATCGCGACGCTGATACTGGCGCCCTTTGGCGGCTTTGCGATCAATCTCGCGGCGATAACCGCGGCCATCTGTACCGGCCCGGAGGCGCATGCAGATTCGAGTAAACGTTATATCGCAGGCTTGAGCACTGGCGTTTTTTACTTGCTGCTGGGTATTTTTGGCAGCGCCATCGCCGCCCTTTTTGCCGCCTTCCCAACCGAGTTTGTAGTTGCGCTCGCCGGACTCGCCTTACTATCCACGATTGCCAACAGTCTCTATACCGCCGTCTCCGATGACACGGCGCGTGAAGCTGCGGTGATAACCTTCGTCGTGACCGCGTCAGGAATCAGCCTGTTTGGCATCGGCGCGGCCTTCTGGGGACTGATTGCCGGCGGCGTTGCCAACTTTGTGTTCAGTAAAAGAAAATAGCCAATGGACTTTCTCGGGATTAATTTATCCGGCGAACCAGGCATGGCTATCATTGCCATGGTCGCTTTTGGGGGTGGTTTAATCCGCGGCTTCACCGGCTTTGGCGGTCCTGCGTTTATCCTCGCCATCCTGATTTTATTCTTCACCCCGTACAGCATTGTAGCGAAGATCCTGGTGGTTGATTTTATCGCCAGTGTCTACCTGTTCAAGGCGGTTTACCGGCAAATCGACTGGCGTGCTACTGCCTACCTGGTCATTCCAACCCTGCTATTCATACCACTCGGCCACTGGCTGCTAATCGAGCTTGATCCACTGTGGATGAAACGCGCGATGGCGCTGATTATTTCAGCTGCCTGCGTAATGATGTTGATTGGATTTCGCTACAAACATCCGCTGACAACCAGCTGGCTGATTTTGATTGGCTGCGGCACTGGCCTCATTTTTGGCGGCACCTATATCGCACTGCTCGCAGTGGTTTGTATTTTGCTTGGACCCTACGACAAACACGCGGGACGCACGCTGATTATCTCCTGGTCATTTTTACCGTGTTGGGTTTTGCGTTGGTTTCAACGCTTAGCGGTACCACCGGGATAGATGACGTAATCACCGCAGCACCGGGTGCCGCGACCTATATGCTCGGCACCTGGATCGGGTCGCACGGTTTTCGCAAGTCCAGTGAAAAACTGTTTCGACGCGCCGCTATCGTAACCTTGCTGACGCTATCGATGATTAACCTGGTGAGCTAATCGGTAAACCCCATCTCGGCCAGCAAGTTTGCTGCCGAAGCACCTCGGTAGCACGGCGAACAGCCGCAGGTGGTGATGATTCGTCGAACACGGTCCTGTAGTTGCGGTTCCCGATACTGTTCGTCAATTTCGAGGTCTGCCTTCCAGGCCATCGACCTGCCAGGAGCGTTAATGGCTTTTGTACCCAAACCGGTTACCCGCACCTCGGATTCGTCGCGAACATCAACCAACAAGGCATTCGAATCCTGTTCGAGTTCTCACAGCGTATCTTGTGCACTGACTGCGTGAGCTTGCGCCATGGCCTCCTCGGCCAGTTGATTAAATGTCTTGGGCATCATTAACTCTTGTTCAGTCAACGGTCTTGATCAGCGCTTTAACCTGGGTTTTTTCATCATCGCTCCAGGCTGAAACGTCTTCTTCATGCGCAATTCTCGCGTGAGTCTCGATCAGCTGCCATAACTCGGCTTCAGTTTCTGCCTGAACCTTGCCAGGACAACCTTCCATGCCGGGATATTCGCCACATGCAAATGAGTAAGCAGTCATCGGTGTTACCTCCACGATTAATGTATGATTCGGAATACTCGAGTAATACATTACAGCAATGCGTGTTCATCAGATATAGTGCAAATGCACTACGCGATGCACTACCAGACACGCATAACCAGTGAATACTTCATTACCAGTCAGGAGTTTTGCGGTTTGCTTTCGAAACGAGAACTAACGGTTACGGAGCACTATGCGTCCGGTCAATCCTACAAGGAGATCGCGCGCGAACTTGGCGTGTCACCATCCACTGTTCGCAATCATATCGCTTCGATTTACCGAAAACTCGAAATTAGTAACAAGGCACAGCTGGCACACCGATTCGCAAACATTATCAACGAGGGCTTGTTTACCCGGTCATTCGATCCGGGCACACTCGCTGCGCATGCGTTGCAGATCCTCGATACCAGCCAACACAAACCGCTAGCCAAGCCGTCGGTGGCCATTTTACCGTTTCAAAATATTGGCTCACCAGAGCGGGAGCATTTTTGTCACGGCCTTGCCCTGAATATCCACAACAATCTGACGCGGTTCCCCGACCTGTTCGTATCCGGACGCAGTTCTTGTTTGGCAATAGGTCATATCGCCGAAGATACCTCCGAGGTCGCGCTCAACCTCGGCGTCCGCTACCTGGTGCGTGGTGCCGCGCGTACCCAAAGTAATATTGCCCTGATTACCGTGGAGTTGATTGACAGCCTGAACGCTGCTGTTATCTGGTCCGAACAATTCGAGCGGCAGTTAACCGATATCCTTGAGGTGGAAACAGAAATAGCAAATATCATTGCTGGCAACCTGTCGATCAGGCTCGAAGACGCGCAATACGAACGCTGCAAAACCCTGTCCGAAAATGAACTCACAGCTTACGATTGGCAGATCAGGGGATACCGAAGCCTCGAACTGGGGGGCCCAGAAAACCTGAAAAAAGCAAATCACGAGTTTACCGAGGCAATCAAGCAGGATCCTAAATCGGCCGCTGCCCATGCCGGCCTGTCGATGAGTTATGGCTATGAGTGCGATCAACTACTTGCCGAGGATTATTTCCATTCGCTCGAACAGCATGTGGCGTTAGCCAGGCAGGCAATTGCTCTGGACGAGTCCGACAGTAGAGCGCACTATGCGATGGTTTGCGCGCATTCGCTCAAAGGCCAGTTTGAACTGGCGGATCAGCATGCAGTACGCGCGATGGAGTTGAATCCGAGCGAGTATCATAATTTGTGCAGCAGGGGGTATACGTTGATGTCCCTGGATAACTTCGAGCAAAGCGTCAACTGTTTCAGTGAATCCTTACGGCGCAATCCGCTGGCTCCAAATAGTTGCCTGCTGGCACTGGGCCTGATGGAATATGTTCGCAACAACTACGCCCAGTCCGCGATAGCATTTTCCCGGATGTTGCCCGGCTATCTGCAAAAAAGAAGCTCCATGGCGGCAGCCTTTGGTCAGTTGGGTTACGATGCTGACGCCAGATCAGCGGCAGACGAGTTTCATGATTATGCCTCGGAAAGGCCCGCCTATCCATCAAGCAACGGGGGTGATTGGCTGGCGTTCTGGAGTAAGGTTTACCCACATCTGGGGAAAAAAGGCTTCAGGCACCTAATCGATGGTTTACAAAAAGCCGGTATGCCGGTACAGCGTCACTGAGGCTTGTTTCAAATAAATCTGATCTGCGGCTGCCTGACAGGTGCATTGTAGAGTCTTCTTTGAGAAAAATAGCCCCCAAAACCAGATCATCAAGGCGAGCAGCGACCCTGGAAAGCCACTAGGATTTGAAGCGACAGTGGCAGTATTACTCCTTGTACCCCTCGGCAGCTTCTGCCTTTTCACGCTTTTTCTTGCGCCGTTCTTTACGCTGTTCCTCTTTTTCGCGCCTGCTTACCCTGCCATCATTATTAGTGTCAGCGGAATCGTCATCCGCAACCGGCGGCGTTACCGGTTCGGGTTCAGACCCCGCCCCGAGTTTAGTCTCAAGTGGGGGTTGGGCTGGTGGCGGTGGCGGTATTTCGAACGATTCGCTCAAATTAGGTTTGCTTATTTCAACTTCCTTACTGCGCTGTGTCGGTTTATCACTGAAAACAACGTTACCGTCGGCATCGTAAGATTTATGCACCTGGGCGAAGGCAACACCATTCAAGCTCAGCAGCCCGAAGCAAAGCAACGAACAAAACAGGTTCTTTGTGAGTAAGTGACAACACATTCACATATATTATGTGGATAAATGAGTATCAAAAAGTAATTTCGACCTTTTTTGGCATTTATGAACCTCCTGGTGAGCAATCGGCGCCTTTCTTGCTCGAACACTAAACTCTGTCTCACGCCAGTATGACGAAAACATGTTCACAGGAGGATAGCTATGCAATCCCGAATAGCGCATTAATAACGCTGGAAAGCCCATGAGCATGTGAGTAACATTTAGTGGCAATAAAAACCCCGCCACAAATGAACGATGTAAAATGGAAGTTTCAGAATTAAAGGAATACAAAGTATGGGATGCCCCAACAAGAATTTTCCACTGGATTAATTTTCTATCGGTTATCAGCCTTATTTTTGTAGCGCTGCTTATGATGTATAAATCCGAGCTCGGGATAAGCGGCACAGAAGCAAAAGTTGCGTTAAAAGAACTTCATGTAACTATTGGCTACATATTCGTGCTCAACCTGGTTTGGCGGATTATCTGGGGCTTCATTGGTAGCAAATATGCACGGTGGAGTAATATTTTCCCGGGCAGAGGGTTTGCAAAAGAAACGCATAACTATGTTTCATCCATAACCAATGGCGACCCGCAACAGTACCTTGGACATAACCCTCTTGGGCGGCTCGCGATATCGGCAATCGTACTCCTGTTGATCATTATTTCCGCGACAGGTCTGATACGTGCGGGCACCGACATATACTATCCTCCCTTCGGATCATTCGTTCAGGAATACATTGCCGAACCCGGGGTGAATGCAGATAGCATTATTCCCTACGATTCCACAGGAACCAATCAATCGAAAGTCAGCAAACTAAAGGAACTCAAGAGCCCTTTTGGAAAAATACACAAGTATTCCGCTTTCACTCTCATGTTTATCATAGTTATTCACATATTTTTCGTCGTACTAACGGAAATACGCGAAGGGGGCGGTTTGATCACGGCCATGTTCACCGGGATAAAGATTCTGCGAAAGAAGCCAGCCGATCTTGATTGATAAAAGCTGGTAGCCCTCAGGTGTTCAACACAGGCTCACCTGGAATAAACAATTTCACCACTTTTCATAGTCAGTTGCACATTGGCTTCGAGCAGAGTGGGCGGTCCTCCATTGAGAACATCACGATCCAGTACCACCAGGTCCGCGGCCAGGCCGGGTTTTAGCATGCCGGTGACATGATCGAGCCGGGCCGCCCAGGCAGATTCTCGGGTTCCGCACCGAATCGACTGCTCCAGGGTAAGCGCCCAGTCTGGACGCAGCGCCGGCATTTCCGTCCTGGAGGGCGATTTTCGGGTGGAGGCCAGATACATGTTAATCAACGGTAGATAAGGTGCCGTAGGCGTATCCGTGCCGAAAGCGAGGGTAGAACCCGCCGCCTGGTACAGCGGCCATGCCCACCCCTGTTCGGCACGTTCCGACCCTAGCATGACCTTCCAGTTATCGAGAAACTCGGGATCCACGTGAACCGGTTGCATGGATGCGGTGATTCCCAGGGCCCCCATACGATCGATGTCTTCTTGCCTGGCGTATTCCAGGTGTTCGATCCGATGGCGCTGTCCGCAGTTTCCGTTGACCCTGGTCGCATTTTCAATGGCATCCACTGCAAGAGTAATAGTTGCATCGCCGATGGCATGAATGGCGACCTGCAAGTTGCCGGCATCTGCTGCCGCAACTACGGGGTTCAGTGCCTCGGCATCCCATATGGGTCCAGAGTTTTCACCGTTGGTGTAAGGCTTACTGAGTCCTGCGGTGCAGTTATCGATAGTGCCATCGGCGATAATTTTGATACCGCCAACGCGCAATGAATCCCCCTGATACAGATCAGCCAGCTCAATCGCCCGCTTCACCAGCGCAAGTTCTTCCTCGGGATTGCCGGTACGCCAGATGATCATATGCGCCACGATTCGAACCTTGAGTTCACCCCTGGCCTGAATCCGGGCCATAGCTTCTAAATCGGGTTCTTCCAGCGCCATCTCCACCACGCTGGTGATGCCTGCCCGGGTAAAGGCTTCGAGTGCGGTCGAAATATGTTGCTCCCGTACCTGCGGTTCCATTTGATTGAGCAGTGCCCAGACATAATTGACACTGGCATTTTCGAGTAGATGCCCAGTGGCTTCGCCAGTTTCTGGATCTCGTACGATTCGGCCACCCAGTGGGTCGGGTGTATCCCGGGTAATACCCAACTCTATCAGTGCGGCAGAATTGACCCACGAGGAATGGAAATCAAAAGCTTCCAGGTACACCGGCCGGTCCGCAACCATAGCATCCAGCATTTCCCGGGTGGGTGTGGTGGCCGGAATATCACTATGTACCCAGTTGGTACCCAGCACTCGCGGCGCATCGGCATTGGTTCGCGCCCATTCGAGGACACGTCTTTGAATTTCTTCGAGGCTTCCAGCACCCTGCAATTGCGCCTTAAGCATCGCGCTGCCGGTCATGGTCACATGAACATGACCATCAACGAAGCCGGGCACGACCAACCCACCGGCAATATCCAGATGCTCTATATCTCGGTGGTCACATTCCGCAATGATCTCGTTGCCACCAACACTGACGATGCGATCACCTTCCACCAGCACCGCTTCCGCCTAGGGCCGGTCGGGGTCGGTGGTGAAGATGCGCCCACCAGTTATTAGTCGTCTTGTATCGTTCACAGCGTAAGTTTAAGCAAATTTCGCGAGCTCGAAAACCCGTTTTCTCATTGATTCTAAAATTCTAATATGACCCGTCCCCTTTTCATACAGTTCACTCTGTCTCCATATCTACAGGGGTAAAATCCCCAACTATGTCGAAGCCGCCATTATCATCAGGCTGTAAAACCAGTTCCTGGGTACGTAGTGATAGCGATGCAAAAAATAATGAAGCGAACTCTTTGCTGTTGATACATCTCAGTGGCACCTAACAGTAGTGTTATAAAGTTTTTGCGTTGGGAGCATATTATCTACTTTATCGTCAGGTGGCAGTAATCCGCCTGGTAGTCGCGTCTCAGCGCCGCCTTTATAGAAAGCTGACCCTCAAATTTATTTAGTCAGTAGCAATTGTCGACCCATTCGAGACGCCCAATCACGGTAACTCTACCTGGTTAGATGCAAAGTTCGAGATTAATGGGAGTGCTACTCGGAAAAGGTCTCATATCTTTACTTCTATATCCTATACATGACTAAAGCACCTGGAAGCACCTGGAAGCACCTGGAAGCACCTGGAAGCACCTGGAAGCACCAACATATGGTGCTTCTAGTTAACAGGGATAGTGCTTTTCATGCAACAGTTGCAAATAGAAACTATTGGTTTATTTTCGGCTTTAGGTTTCAAAGGGCTGAAAACATGAAAACTAGATTGATTGGCAATATTTTACGGTCTCCTCTTGCACGGTCTATCAATAAAATTTTTATCGCAACAATAATGATTTGCATTACTGCATGTGGAGCTGGGCAAATAATTGATTTCGAGGCTATAGAGGTTTTTGAGGTGAGATTAGCTGGAAATATCTCTGGTTTAAATGACGAGAACTCAGTTGAGCTCAAGGTGAAAATCTACACTGACTCAGCATTTAAAGATGACCCGCCATTGCTAGTCAGTGTCTCGGCCTTGCAAGTAAAAAATGGTGATTGGAGTACTTCTCGAAAGGCTCCTGCGGTGTCCAAGGGAGATATCAGTTACATTGTTAAAATAAATGACAATCCTTCCACTCATGAATGTGTCATTCCTAAAAATTCGAAAGGTAGATTTCGATCCAAAGGACATCTAAGTATAGATATTTTATGCACCCAAGTATCGTCCGAAAATCTTGTTACTAGGGATAATAGTTTTTGTGATAGCCAATGCTTGCCTAGCAGTAATTTCGGGATGTTAGAAAATTCTCTTGGAAAAAGATATGCCGCCAAGTTGGGATTTTCAAAGGATTCGATTCTTTTGGTTTCTCAAGGCGAACATCCCTCAATTTCAATTGCTTACGGCGCAAATATCATAATTCCAATATTAGATGCTGGAGGTAACAAATGTTTATTTTTGGTAGATCAAAACAATAACAATTATGGCGCTGGAATTAGCTGTGATAGAGGCAAAGGCTATGAAGAAGCGCCAAGCCTGTATTTCAATGGTTCGCCACTCATGGACGCATACTCAGTCGGCGGTGATGATCCGAGCAGAATATGTGTAGTGTATATAAACTTTCCATTCAATCATTGTCTGGAAAGTTATGGAGAAGGTAGTAATTCATGGGTAAAAATCACAAATGATCGATTTTTACCCGAAATTTTTAAAGGCAACTAGTACAGTATCTCGCTAATGGATCAAGCGAAGGAAGGACAAACTTTTACGCGGGTTTTTGAGATTCATGTGAGTCAGTTATTGGCCGAAGATTTTCTCTGTACTCTGGAGTTTCAGCGTCCGTTATTGAGGGTGGGTTCAACTGAAACTGATATAAATAAGGGCCCGTGCCTTACCTCTTCTACTCATCCGGTAATCCTGCCCGCGGTTGACACCAAATATTGCCTGGCAGATACTCCCGCTCGAAAAACTGATCGATGTCGGTCAGTTCTATCTGTAAGTCGCGCCATCCTTCTCCATGGCTGTGTGGCACCGCCCAGGTAGACAATCCCAGAGTTCTCAATGTTCATATCTGAAAAACAATCCCCTATCAATTTTCGCCGTAAGTGGCATTACCTGGTGCCCGGTTAACCTGTTCCCATGCATAACTGGCTAGCAGATAAGTGGAAAATCCCGTTATGGTTCGTGGCGGCGAACCTGGCTCTGTTTGCTACCTATCGGATGGTGTTTCTGGAAAACTTCGCCGCCAGTAATCCGTCGGTGGAGAATTTACGCATCCTGTTCTACGGGTTGCGCCTGGACCTGGCGCTGCTCGGAATAGAGCTGTTCCTGGTAGTCCTGCCTGCGCTCATAGTCGGTCACTGGCATCCCCGCCGTAGACGCCTGGCTTTGTGGATTATAACCTTGACCCACGGTCTGACCTGCGCCGCAAACATCCAGTTCTTCGCCGAGCGCAACCAGCATGTCTGGGAATTGCTGATCGCAAACCTTACCCGGCCGGACCAGATTTACCTGGCGATCGAGCCCTTCATTGACCAACATCGCGTGCTGGGGGCGGCTGTCCTGATCGGCTCTGCGCTCTTCCTCGTTCTGGCTGTTCGGGCCTCCCGGAGGGCAACGCAAACGGTGCAGGTGTTTCAAGGCCGCGAACGTCGACGCACATTTAAGTACGCGCTGGTGCTACTCCTGCTGACCAACCTGGACCCGCTGGCGATCAAGAAGAACGACTGGCCACTCGGCTGGGTGCTGATACCTACCGCCAGCCAGTATTACATGCGTTTCGACGACTATCTGTTGAACCAGACCGTGATCAACCCCATTCACGACCTGCTGCGCTATTACCTGCCGGCAAACCTGGCCGGCCTTATGCGCTACGGAAACCAGGGCCTGCATGCCGGCGAGCTGGACCCGGATCAGGCGTTACAGCGGACGCTCGAAATCCAGGGGATTACCGCCACCAATATCGAATATCCGCTGTTCCGCGAAGTCTCGTCAGAAAACGACCTGGGTATCCGTAACGTGATCATGCTCGAAGTAGAGGGCCTTTCCGATTCCTTGCTGCATCACGATTTCGAGGGTCGTCCGGTGATGCCATTTCTCAGGCGCCTTAGCCAGGAGTCGCTCTACTTCAGCAAAATCTATCAAAGCGCAGACGCGACCGATGGCTCAGTTTTCTCTATCACCACCAGTTTGCCCAAAACCTTCTCGGAGATAAAAACCGAGTTCTTTGTGACTTACG
>Ga0164315_10004709_pt1 | contig 10605 bp, 9 predicted proteins | sample GuaBasSedimGuay6_FD_113737 | JGI IMG/M metagenome (GOLD analysis project Ga0164315, IMG submission 113737) | Subseafloor sediment microbial communities from Guaymas Basin, Gulf of California, Mexico - Guay6, Core 4569-2, 0-3 cm | ecosystem: Environmental > Aquatic > Marine > Hydrothermal vents >...
AGTAAACCATGTACTCTGCGTAGTCTCATAACTACGTTGAATGGTGTAATAATCTTCAGATTATCTTATTTCCCCAAATTCCTGTAACCATCTGTACATTCCATTATGTAATCCCCCTGAATAACAGGCTACATGTGTCCACTGCGGGTTAAGCAAATTATACCTGTGTCCGTAGCCTTTTATGCCACTATCAATAAGCAGGAGTATTACAATTTCACGTTCTGTTGCTTCTGGAAATCGTCCGGCAATATTTTCGTTACCCGTTTTCATGTCCGGCGCAAACCTGACAATTCTTTCCATAGGTGTTGAATTATCGCTTCCATAGTGTCCCAATTCCCAATTATGTTTATCCTGATCTTTGCCATGTTTTTTGGCTGCTTTGTAAATACCTGCATCTGGCTGTAATATGGAAAGCGGCCTTAAATTCTCCAGGTCATTGATTAAACTTTTAAGAGCAATTATCTCTTCCTCATATCTGTTGTAGGCATGGGTATCAACTTTGTGAACTGACAACCGGCCATTTTTCTGGATATAGGTAGTTTCTACAGAATATCTGACTTCACCTGGCCCGTATATTTCCAGTTCTGCTTCTGCTTTTTTCAGGTAAGGTTTCAGGATGTTCATATATTGTTGTGGTTGGCTGCGAACCAGGTTGATCTCATAAATCATTTGCTTTTCTTCATCCGATAAGTAATTGCAATGCGCAGCAGTGTTCAATGTTCTTGTTACCTGGCTAAACATATGTAAGCTTAATAAAAGCATAACTAATGCTGCAAAATATTTTAATCGAATCATTATCGGAAGATTTGTTTCAGGCATAGTTGCGAAATAAGTTGGACACAAGAGACGATATTACTTTGTTAGCGTGCAAAAGAACGAGTCTGTATGATCAAGTTATTTTGTAACTATGCCTTAATAGAAACGAAAGGCAGTTTACAATATTTTGTGAATTAGAATTTAATCTTTTACTTTTCTCGAACTCAGCGTGGTCTTCTGACTACGCTGGATGGTGTGTCAATCTTAAGATTGGGATTAATTATAATCAGCCGTTATTCCAATTTGCCCGCCCATCAATACATATGTTTCAAAACCTTTTTCGGTATTGGCCAGCAGGTCTTTATCAACGCGGATTCTGTTTTTCTCAAAAAGAAGTACAACCGTGGAGCCGCCGAATTTAAAGTATCCTTTTTCTTTACCTTTTCCAGCAGCGTTTCCTTCATACGTTTGCAGAATACTACCTACCATAGTGGCACCCACTTCCGCCATCACTACATCACCAAATTGTTCTGTTGTAATGAGTACATATTGTCTCTTATTCAGACAGAATATTTCAATCATTTGGTGTAAAGCGATTGGGTTGACAGAATAATAATCACCTTTAATTTTAACCACCGGAGAAACAATCCCGCTGACCGGAAAATGAAAGTAGTGATAGTCGTTAGGGGCCAACCTTACAACGATCAGGCTGCCGTTTTTGTACTTTTTAGCAAGAGTCGTATCGTTAAGAAACGATGGCACATCAAACCGGTGTCCTTTGATAATAAAATCGGAATTTGATACATTGCTCCAGGCCATAAGCTTTCCGTCGGCAGGTGAAACGACTACATTTGAATCATTATTTGCCGGGCGGGCATTTTTTCTTAGCTTCCGGACAAAAAAATCATTGAAAGAATTAAATTTCTGTTTTTGAGCAATACTCAAATCAATATCATATTCTTCAACAAATGGCTTTATTTTTTTTGCTGATTCGGGTTTGTCCATCATTTTACCGTAAAACGAAGAAATAAACTTCCTTTTTACCAAAGTGGCTAAAGTGGCTTCGCCCACAGGGTTATTGTACAGCCACACCAGCCAATTTTCACCGGCCACTTTTTCTGTTTTTATTGCTCCGGTTTGCCTGTCAACATAGTGAATGGGTTCCGGCTGTGGTGATGGATAAAAAGCCAGGCCGAGAATAATGGCCAGCAGCAACAGGATGATGTATTTCTTTTGGAGGATCTTTGTTTTCATTTTTCCAAACCTGATCTCAGTGTAGATCTCTGAATATGAATAAAGTTTATTTTTTCTTGCGCGTCCACCTGCGTTTCTGATAAGGCCTTCTTTTCCTGGGGTTGTACTCAGGTGTTTCGCCGAGTTCGGTTGGTACTTGTGCTTTGTGTACAGCGTGGCCTAATAGTTCTTCAATTTCAAGAAATTTACTTTGAGAATCTTCATCAATAAGAGTAATGGCAACACCATCGGCTTCGGCACGGGCTGTACGGCCAATACGGTGGATATAATCTTCTCCGTCATTGGGTACGTCAAAATTGATCACTAAATCAATATCCTCAATGTCGATACCCCTTGATAAAATGTCAGTGGCTACCAATACATTTATTCTCCTTGCCTTAAAACTGCGTAGTGCATCTTCTCTTTTATCCTGGGTCAGGTCAGAGTGAATATCTGCTACTTTACTGTTTTTCTTTCTTAAGGTGCTGCTTAGTTGTTTGGTGCTTAATTTAGTAGAACAAAAAATAAGTACACTTCTTAACTGCTTAGATTGTAACAGGTAGGAGATCAACGGTATTTTTTGTTTCTCATAAACCACATAGGCGAGCTGCAGGATTTTCTCAGCCGGTTTTGACATGGCAATGTTTACTTCTTTTGGATTTGACAGCACTTTTTTTGCAAGTGTCCGGATTTTTTGTGGCATGGTTGCCGAAAACATCAGATTTTGCCTTTTTTCTGGTAAATAGGAGATAATTTTCATAATGTCATCATAAAAGCCCATATCCAGCATGCGATCAGCTTCATCAAGGATAAGATATTTTAAGTCGGATACCTTTACATAACCCATATTAAAATGGGCAATCAACCTTCCCGGTGTACCGATGATTACATCAGCACCGTCTGACAGTGCTTTCTTTTCCTGAGCGTAAGAAGTGCCATCGGTACCGCCGTAAACTGCAATAGAACTTACCGGGGTGAAGTACGAAAATCCTTCCATATGCTGGTCGATTTGTACTGCAAGTTCACGTGTGGGTACAATTATGAGTGCTTTTACCTGGTGGTGGTTTTGTTCACCTGAAACGATTTTATGAATGATTGGTAAAAGAAAGGCTGCTGTTTTACCGGTTCCGGTTTGTGCTGATGCTATTACGTCATCACCCTGCAGGATCATTGGTATTACCTGTTCCTGCACAGGGGTAGCTTCCTGAAAACCTATGGCATCAATGCCTTCCTCAAGTCTTTTGTCAAATGAAAATGCTTTAAAATCCAATGTTTACGTTTTGAAAATTCGCTCGAAATTACGAAATAAGCTTAACACAGGAAAAATCAATAAAATGAATATAAGCTTTGGGCTATTTTCGAAGCAGTATTATTTACTCCATTTACCCGATTGTTTCGCAGTAAGGGTATCGATCTCTATCACAAGTAAGATCATTTTTTTCAGAATTGCATCCGTATAAGTATTTTTGTCAGGCCCGCCATATTTCGACATGATAATATCAAGCCCTTCAATTTTCTGCGATTTTTCATGAATAACAGAAACTATTCCGTGTCCAATTACTGATCTGTATTTTGTTGTCCAGTTACACGCCACCTTATCTTTAACGATTTCATGATCCAATTCCATTTCAAAACAAATTCGATTGTTCTTTTTTATGAAATCAATTTTTTGGCCTTCCGGTGCTGAATGTATATAGAGCTTATTGTTCTTGTATCCGAAATTAACAGGAACAATATGTGCTTCTCCATCAATGGAAAATGCTATTCTGCAGATGGAAGATTCATTCAGGATTTGTTCAATAACTTCGGTCTCATTAATCAGTTTATCAGATCGGCGCATAGAATAAATTTTGATTATTTAGAAAAAAAAAGTGCCCTTTCAGGCACTTTTTATAATTGGTTTTTGTTTTACATTTTCGGAACTCTCCCCGGTGTGTAAGGAGCTTTCAACTTATCCAGCTCATCATCCAGTTTATTCAGTTTTGTTCCTATTTCTGAAAGTTGCTCAAGTATTGGAGGTATCGCTTCCATTAATATTTCATAGTTCATCTTTTGAGTAGCCGTAGGTGCTGAAGTCGATTGCCATGAGGCCCATAAAATGGCACCGAGTCGATTTTCAAGTGGCATCTGCTCAGGGGGTACTTCTTCCCAACTTGCCTGAGCCGGTGTGCCTTCAAATAAGAATACAATATCATCAAGTTCTTCTTTGATTTTCCTGGCGTCATTCTTCATCTCAACTGTTGCATCATTTGATTGCTGAAGTGCTTGCCTGATGTAGGAAGTTTTTGTTTCAAGCTCTTCAAGGTATTTTCCGGTATTGTTCATTACCCTCCATAAGTCTGAAACATCACTGAAGAATGCAATAAGCTCTTCCCTGTTTTCAGCAGGTAGTGTAGTGTTTTCAAGAACTTTGGCGTTAAATTCGACAGGCTCTGACAGTGCTTTTTCGGTGCCATTGCTGTACATGCTTAATTCAACAGTATAGGCTCCGGGTAATGCCAACATGCCACTTCCTCCATCTTTCATCGGGTCAAACTTCTTATCTTTAATTTCAATATAAGATGGATTTTTGTATCTCATATCCCATGTTGTTCGGTTAATTCCTTTGGAAGCTTTCTTATGGAGTTTTCTTACAATTGTTCCGTTATTATCCTTGATGGTAAAAACTAGATAGGGGTCGGTTTCCTTTTTCTCAGCATCAAGTTGCTCCTTGGTTGGTTGAGGAATAGGTTGCCCTTCTTTGAAAAGTTCTTTTTCCTTTTTAAGCCGTTCTGATTTCAGGCTTTTTGGAACTTCCTTTATATAGTAGGTAAATGTTGCACCAAACTCAGGATTTTTGGCATAGTAAACAGTTGACCCCGTTCCATAGCGGCTGCTCTGCTGAATATACATCAAAGCGTCCTTTATTGGAAACAAAATAGCTTCTTCCTCTTCTAACTTTTCAGTTGACACCTCACGTAAAGGAGTGTAGTCGTCCAAAATATAAAATCCACGTCCAAATGTGGAAATAACCAAATCGTTTTCCCTTTCCTGAATTGCGATGTCCTTCACGGCAATATCGGGTAAACCTGAATTAAATCTCACCCACTGTTTACCACCGTCAATTGTGAAGTAGAAACTGAATTCTGTTCCGACAAACAACAGATCTTCCTTAACAGGATCCTGGATGATGGAATGTACACTGCCATTTTCTGGCAAATCTGACGCAATGGAAGCCCAGGTTTTTCCTTTGTCTGTGCTTTTCAATAAATAAGGGGTAAAGTCGTCGCTTTTTGTGTTGTTGAAAGAGGCAAAGACTATGTTCTCATCAAATCGTGAAGGAAAAATATCACTTACATAAGTGTATTCTGGGATACCGGAAAAAGTGGTTGTTTTGGCCCATGTTGTTCCGCCATCCTCACTTATCTGAATTAAACCATCATCGGTTCCAACAAACAGTAAGCCTTCTTTAATGGTTGATTCTGCAAATGAAACTATCGTTCCCCATTGCGAAGTTGAAACGTCCTTAGCGACTGCATCGGCTGGCCAGTATTTATCCATTATCTTAAATTGATTTCTATCTTCATTCCTGGTCAGGTCATCACTGATAACTTCCCATGTGTTGCCCCGGTCTTCGGATCGAAAAACTTTATTTGCACACATATACAGCCTCGTGTTCGAATAAGGGCTTATAATGAACGGTGCATCCCAGTTCCAGCGATAGGTCAATTCATCTTTACGGGGTTCAGGCTTTATTTTTATTTTTTCACCGGATTTTTTATCATAACGATAAATATTTCCATACTGATAAGCTGAATAAACTATATCCGCATTATCAGGTTCAATAGCCTGCCAAAATCCGTCACCACCAAGTGTTACTACCCACTCATCGCTTGTTACACCACTCGATTTTAAATTACGTGATGGTCCGCCCATACTATTGTTGTCCTGGGTTCCTCCATATACCCAGTAAAAAGGTTCGGTATTGTCAACATTCACCCGGTAATATTGGGTAACCGGCAAATTGGTTTTAAAAAGGAATGTAGCTCCAGAATCCCAAGTTTCATATATACCACCATCGCCACCAATTAAAAGATGATCAGTATCTGTTGGGTCAATCCACAGGGCATGGTCATCTACATGGCGTTTGTTGTTGCTTATGTTTTTCCAGGTTTTTCCGCCATCAAGCGTATATTTTGTTCTTGTGTCTGTGGAATACACTTTATTTTCATCTTTAGGATCACAGACAAGTTCGCTGTAATATTGTCCGCTGGAATAGTAATCATTCATTTTTTTAAATGAAGCACCACGATTAGTAGATCGGTAAAAGCCCCCTTTGCCATTCGATGCTTCGAACATGGCATAAACGATGTTGGGATTAACCGGGGAAACAGTTATAGCCATACCCCCTTTATCAATGTCAGGAATTCCGTTGGTGAGTTTACCCCATGTTTTACCTCCATCAGTTGTTTTATAGTAAGCTGATTCGGGGCCTCCGCCAATCTTTGAAAACTGCTTCCTCCGGCGTTGTTCAGCTCCTGCGTATATTACGTCAGGGTTTCCTGGTTCAAAACAAATGTTGGCAACACCAGTATGTTCACTGATCTCGAGTACTTTTTCCCAGTTTTTACCACCATCGGTAGTTTTATACAAACCGCGTTCACCACCTGATCCCCAGGCTGAGCCTTCTGCAGCAACGTAAACAATATCTGAATTTCTGGGATCAATCAATATGCCTCCTATCTGACGCGATTCTTTCAATCCCATGTTTTCCCATTTCTTACCGCCATCATTGGTTTTGTAAACACCATTGCCGTAACCTAATGCTCGTTGGTGGTTATTCTCTCCCGTTCCCACCCAAACTATATTTGAGTTATTCGGATCCATTGCAAGTGCGCCAATGGCATAGGTGCCATGATTATCAAAAATAGGTTCAAATGTTGTTCCGTTGTTGGTTGTCTTCCATATGTGTCCCGAGGCAACTCCTACGAAATAGGTGCTGAAATTATTAGGGTCAACAGCAAAGTCAGCAATTCTTCCTGATGCAAATGCCGGTCCAATACTTCTCCATTTCAGACCGCTGAAAGTACTTGCTTTCAGACTGTCTGGATTTGTTTCGACTTTTTTCTTCTTGGCTTCAGCCTGGCTAAACAAAACAATGAATACCAGGATAAGAATGACCCTGACGGCAAGGATATTTTTCATTATGAATACGATTTAGGTTTATAAATGAATTGTAAAAGTAAGAAAAAACATAAGGAGGTTGATAATCTTGTTGCCTAACCAAATACAAATTTTGATTAGCAAACGCTATTAATAAAATGAGGATTCTCCACTTTTCGATTTTGTATCAAGCATATAATTAAAACTAACATACAGACCTTCCCATACATTACATGAAGGCTTATAATTACCCAAATAATCGGGCATTTTGTATGGTGCGGAGTTTATATCCATAAAACCATAATTCACCCTCAAGCCCATACTTATAAAAAATACTTCATTAACATAAATGTCTGCTCCAATATCAAAAGCGATGCTAATATCATAGCTTATAAAGCGGTTTGTTATGATTTCGGCATCTGTTTGAAATACTTCTCCGTCCAAATTCGTTTCTTCGGTTCTTAACACCTGGCCGTTTCTTGTATAAGACTGTTTAGCAGATGTTAAGTACGCAAACTGAGGGCCGGCTAAAATTCTAAAATAAGTTTTTTTAATCCTCATAGCCTTAAATGTATATTTGAGAAACAGGGGTATGTTAAAATAATTTAGCGTCATGTTTCTGATTGTATTGTTATATTTTATGCCATTCACTTTTTGGCCTCCCACATTTCGTTGGCCTTGTGCCGAAAACTGAAACTCGGAATATATTGCAAAACGCTTACTAAAATTATACCCTATGTTAAGTGAATAATCATAACCTAATTTCAGGTTATAATCAAATTTTGGCTCGCCATAAAAATTTACATTCTGAATATTTGCATTTGTTAGGGTGCCACCCACGCCAAAAACTACTTTTTTACCTTCTTGACCATAGATGTTTACCGATGCAATGATTAGGATTCCTGTAATAAAGAAAAGTTTTTTCACACATTATATCTTATAATTCGAATCAGGGGTTTGAACGCTCAATCGTCATAAACGATTCCAAGCTTACAAAGTTAAAAAAATAAATCACGTTGCTTTTGTTTAATCTGCCAACATTTACGAAATGTGCAATATGTTTTCAAGCTGGCAATACCGGGTTACTAAGCTTCAAGTTACCGGGAGTTAATTTTAAAATCCACATGGTAATGGTCATCGTGTATACCGTTGACGCTTTCGGGTAGTTTGCTGGCAAAAATGTTGCCTTTGTCCCTGAACACCAGAGTGACGCATGTTAAATTATTATCGATATTAATCATTGTCCTGACAAGTGTGATACAACTTACGTTGGCATGTTTCAGCTTGGCCTCCACAATTCTTTGATCGCTTTAAAGTTTGGCTTCACATGTGGATAATTCATAGGTAACCGTTATGCTTTCAAAGTAAAGCTTTTCTGGCTAACAATTTAGTCATCTGTTGAAAGGGTAAGTTTTGCACCTTTTTCGGTTACAAGAACTAATTGGCTTAACCGGTCAACAATAATTCCTTCGTAATTCAATGGAGAATAATAATTAAAGTGTAATTGGTTGTCTTCTAATATAATGTTCACTTCCTTCTCGTTTCCATAAGTTGTTGCTACCATCCCGATAGCTAAAACGGCGGTTATTAATATTTTCTTCATTTTAATATCCTTTTTGATGGTTCATATTTTAACTGCAAAACAATAACCCTTTTTTCACCCCATAGTATGACACGCCGCGTCCTGTTAGCCTTATTTTTCTTAAAAAGTGTAAAAAAACGCTCGGTTTTGATCTTTTTTAGGGCTTTTTCTAGGATGTTTTGTGGTAAATTACAGCATGCCTGATATGCGGTGTCCGGTTGTCCTATTACCTGAGAATGCTCCGTGAAAAGTAAGTTTCCATTATCACATGCCGGATAATTTAAAACACATGTGTGAAAATATCATAGCGCGATAGCTGCAAATGAAGCCTGTCAACAAGACGTTTCCAGTCGCCGCCCCAGATTAGGCCATGTTTTTTCCTATGGCTCCAATTTCATCCCACCTTTCCGATTGCCAGTTGGGTTGGCCGTAGTTGTGATCAGAAAAACCCGGTCGGGCATAGGTCACTATACCGCCCGGGGTATTCCTGCCGATATTATAAAGCCGTTGTTGTTCTTTCGGGCTTCGGTAACCACGCACAACCCTTAAATCAATCCCTTTTGAGTTTGCTTCTTCAATTACCAATTCTATTTTGTGCAGCAGGCAGGGATGTATGCCGTAAGTTGTTTCGTAAGGCTGGTCTTTTCCGGAAACTTTAAGTATGACCAATGTAGCGGCTACCGTTCCCCGGTAGATAATTTTCGGAAAATACAAATATACCCCAATGCTGAACATAAGTGCCAATAAAAAAGCGATCGGCACGATGATCAATAATTTTTTTTAAGCGGGTGTTTTTCAGGCTCATTGTTATTACCAACGAAAAGGTGGCAATTATTTTGCAGTGGAGGGGTAAAAAGAATTAAAATGGTTTAAACCGGGATTACAGATAGTAACCGGATATAATTAAATAAGAGCCTTATTATGGCGATAGCAACTCACCAGGTGGTCGTTAACCATGCCTGCAGCCTGCATGAAAGCATAACAGATTGTCGTTCCCACAAATCTAAATCTTCTTTTTTTAAGGTCTTTACTCATAGCATCGGATTCGGTTGTACTGACAGGAATTTGTTCCGTACGCTCCCATTTATTAACAATGGGCTTGCCGCCCACAAACTGCCAGATATATTGATCAAAGCTGCCGAATTCTTCTTGTACTTTAAGGAATAGTTTCGCATTTGAAATTGAAGATCGGATTTTTAACCGGTTCCGAATGATACCCGCATTATTAAGTAATTGTTCAACCTTCTTTTCATCATATTTAGCTATGATAGCAGGTTCGAAGTTATCAAATGCCTTACGGAAATTTTCTCTTTTGTTTATGATAGTCGACCAGCTTAAGCCAGCCTGAAATGCATCTAAAAGCATGAATTCAAACAGTTTCCGATCGTCATGTAAAGGTACACCCCATTCATTGTCGTGATATGCAACATCATTGGGTTTATTGGCAGGCCAAGGGCATCGTTCAAATTTCTCGCTCATCATTAGATTATTAATCTTCAAATATCTTTTTTATTGACATATTGTGTGCTTTGATAATTCCTCTTTCGGTAATGATCCCGGTGATGTATTTAGCAGGCGTTACATCGAACGAAGGATTTAAAGCTTTAGAACCGGGGGAGCTTACCAACACTTTTATTAGATTACCATTATTGTCAATACCGGTTTGATATAGCACCTCATCCTGATCGCGTTCTTCAATTGGGATATTTTTTCCGGTTTTACATTCCAGATCGAAAGTAGAAGTTGGAGCAGCAACATAAAATGGAACGCCAAATTCTTTTGCAATAATGGCTTTTTCAAGCGTACCAATTTTGTTAGCTACATCACCGTTTGCTGCAATCCTGTCCGCGCCCACAATCACAAAATCTATTTTTTTCTTGGCCATCAGTGCA
>Ga0164315_10004711_pt1 | contig 10605 bp, 7 predicted proteins | sample GuaBasSedimGuay6_FD_113737 | JGI IMG/M metagenome (GOLD analysis project Ga0164315, IMG submission 113737) | Subseafloor sediment microbial communities from Guaymas Basin, Gulf of California, Mexico - Guay6, Core 4569-2, 0-3 cm | ecosystem: Environmental > Aquatic > Marine > Hydrothermal vents >...
CACATGACTCGGCCCAGATCCTCCAGCTGAGCCCACACATCACCCTGATCCACCCCTTTTAGAGTACGGTCTATCTCCGCCGCTCTGCGCAACCAGCTCGAACGCCGTCTTTGCATCTGGCGAATCTCCCGCGCCAGCAGCCATAAAATCAACGTCGCCTCTACGCCCTCTTCTCTCAAGCCGGCGAGAATTCTCAAATAGTGTGCTGCGTCACGCTGCTGCAGTGCATGGGTCAAATCAAACAGGTCATAACGAGCGCTATCAGCCACCGCCGCGAGTACTTTTTGTCGATCAAGCCGGGCGCCCTCACCATAGAGCAGCACCATTTTTTCAATCTCCTGCATCGCAGCCAGCAGATTACCCTCGACCAGCTCGGCCAGGGTTTCCAGTGCATCAAGGTCGGCGGATAACCCCGCCGCAGTCACCCGCCCGCCAAGCCACTGGGGCAGCGCTCGACTATCAACAGGTTTGACTTCAACGGTAGCACCCAATTGGGCTAACGCCTTGTACCAACCGCTCTGCAGCACGCTGCGATCAAAGCGGTCACCAATGATAACCAACAGACAATCCTCAGGTGGCCTTTCCGCCCAGGCGAGTAGGTGGTTACTGCCGGCACCAATTTTGCCGCTGCCGACACGCAACTCGATGAGCTTCTTTTCGGCAAACAGCGACAGGGAGTGCTGCTCCATCTCCAGCTCATCCCATTTAAAGCCACGCTCAACGTAAAAGACCTTGCGCTCGCTGAACTGGGCTGCGGCTGCATGACTGCGAATCTGCGCCACCGCCTCCTGCAGTTGCAGCGGCTCGTCGCCACTGATCAGATATGCAGGCTTCAATCCGCCTGACAGTTGTTCCGCTAATCGCTCAACTGGAATTTTCAAGAGAGGAAATCGAATTAATTGGAATTAGAAAGTGCCACCTGAATGGTGCGCAACACGCGGCTTGCAGCCTCCCGGATCATATCCTTGCGGATATTTTTCTCTTCATTCTCCTTGCCAAGCACCTCGTCTTGATCATAGGTATAGTCGCGAAACAACTGAATGTTTTTTGGCGCTATCAATTGCCCTCCACCCACTTCGGCGAGTTCAAACCGAATCGAGTAGTGCAGTTCATACTCACTCACTCTATTACCTCTAGCAACTGATAATATACGTCGGTCATAACGGTCATTGAGCAATCTCAGCACCGCCGTTGCTTCGGTACGATCAGTGGTCACCACCATTTTATTTGCCTGCAAACTACGACGTAACCGCTTAACCAGCTCCGCATCGACGCCATTGTTTTCGATGTAAGTCACCGCCATCACCGGGGGCAAGTCAACCGCTCCACGCAGATGAAAACCACAAGCCGCCAGGCTAACGACTAACAACAGAGCCAGGCCAAAACGGCCCAGATTTACCAGGGTTTTCATTTCCGTACACGCTCCAATTACACAGCCTGAATTAATACCAGGTGGGGGAATAAATTTGCTAGCCGTTTCTTTGCCCGATATGGTTTTTTTAACCCTATAACTCAGTCACTCTAAATGACGATATTCACCAGTTTACCGGGCACCACAATGACTTTTCGCACCGGTTTCCGGTCGATAAATCGCACCACATTCTCATTCGCCAGCGCCTCCGCTTCAGCCTGATTTTTGCTAATGTCAGCATCAACGCAAATTTTACCTCGTACCTTGCCGTTAACCTGCACGACCAGCTCCAACTGCTGACGCACCAGTGCAGCCTCATCCACCAGCGGCCACTCGGCATCGGCAATATCGCCCTCTTCGTCCAGCTGCTGCCACAAGCTGTGGCAGATATGGGGAATAATCGGAGAGAGCATTCTGACAAGCACGCTCAGCGCCTCGTCCATCAGTTGACAATAAGCAGCCGGGTTAATTCCAGCACCATCACAGCCAGATTGTTCAACTTTCTGGCTCATCCGACCCAGCTCGTTAACAAGCTTCATCCCGGCCGAAACCACAGTATTGAACTGCTCTTTATCAAAATCAAACTGGGCCTGAGAGAGTTGTTCATAAAGTACACGGCGCAGATCAGAAAGCTCATCACCCAATTCAATCTCTACATTATCATCAGCGACAGAAGGTTCTGCGGCACGCCATTGCAGATATTGCTGCACCAGTGCCCAGAGCCGCTTAATAAAGCGATTGGCGCCGGCGACGCCATCGTCGTTCCATTCCAGAGATTGATCCGGCGGCGAGGCAAACATGGTAAACAACCGCGCAGTATCCGCACCGTAACGATCAATCAGCGCCTGCGGGTCGACGGTATTGCCCTTCGATTTCGACATCTTTGTGCCGTCTTTGAGCACCATGCCTTGCGTGAGGAGCCGGGTGAAGGGCTCATCGACCGTCACTAACCCTTCGTCCCGCATCATTTTGGTGAAAAAACGCGCGTAGAGCAGATGCAAAATCGCGTGTTCGATACCGCCCACGTAGTGATCAACCGGCAGCCAATAATTGGCGCGCCCATCGACCATAGCCGATGCATCGGGTGACGCAAACCGGGCAAAGTACCAGGAGGATTCAAAAAAAGTATCAAAGGTGTCCGTCTCTCGCCGGGCCGCAGCACCACACTGCGGGCAGTCAACGCTTAGAAACTCTTCCATTCGTACCAATGGCGAGCCGCGGCCATCAACTACTACATCTTCTGGCAGCGTCACCGGCAGATCAACCTCCGGCACCGGCACCATCCCGCAGGTCTCGCAATGAATAACCGGTATTGGCGTACCCCAGTAGCGCTGCCTGGAAATACCCCAGTCACGCAGGCGATAGTTCACCCGGCGCTCACTTCGACCACTCTGTTCCAGTGTTTTAGCAATCTTGTCGAAGGCCTCCGCAGAGCTCAAGCCATCGTAATCACCAGAATTAACCAGCACGCCTTTTTCGAGGTGGGCCGAGGCTGCTACCAGTTCGGCCGGGTCGCCCTGAAATCCCTCAGGCATGACCACCGCTAGAATTGGCAACCCGTACTTAGTGGCAAATTCCCAGTCACGTTGATCGTGGCCGGGCACCGCCATAATCGCGCCTTCGCCATACGCCATCAGCACAAAGTTAGCCACGTAGATGGGCAATAAGTCACCGCTCAGGGGATGACGTGCCTGCCAGCCGGTATCAACACCGAGCTTATCCATGGTCTGCATTTCTGCTTCACCGGTCTGGCGCACCTTGCAGGCCTCTATTGGGGCCGCCAGTGACGGATTAAACTCAATCGCAGCGACTGCCAGCGGGTGCTCCGGCGCTACCGCCATATAAGTGGCACCGTATAGAGTGTCCGGCCGGGTGGTAAATACGCGGAGCGTTTCCTGCCGATCGACCACATCAAATTCAAGCTGCAACCCTTCTGAACGCCCGACCCAGTTGCGTTGCATGGTTTTAACTCGCTCTGGCCAGCCGGGTAACTGGTCCAGGTCGGCGAGCAGCTCGTCAGCATAGTCGGTAATTTTCAGAAACCACTGCTCGATTTCGCGAGTTTCGACCAACTCACCGGAACGCCAGCCGCGACCATCAATCACCTGCTCATTCGCCAGCACGGTCTGGTCGACAGGATCCCAGTTGACCATCGACTTGCGCCGATAAACCAATCCCTTTTTCAGCAACCGCAAAAAAAACCACTGTTCCCAGCGGTAATAATCAGCGTCGCAGGTCGTAAGTTCGCGATCCCAGTCATAAGCAAATCCCAGCTGCTGCAACTGTTTACGCATGTAATCCACGTTACTGCGTGTCCACTCCGACGGCGCCACGCCGCGCTCTATTGCGGCATTTTCAGCGGGCATGCCAAAAGCATCCCACCCCATAGGCTGCAGCACATTACGCCCCTGCATGCGCTGATAGCGGCTAATGACGTCACCGATGGTGTAGTTGCGCACATGACCCATGTGCAGCTTGCCCGAGGGGTAGGGAAACATCGACAGGCAATAAAACTTTTCCTTGTCAGGATCCTCGCTGACCGCGAACAGCTTGCTCTGCTGCCAGTGTTGCTGCGCGTCAGCCTCTACAACGGCCGCGTCGTACTCCTTATCCATTCAGTTCTCTTGTTAATCAGGTGATTGTGTAATGCGGTGAGTGTCGATAAAAAAACCTGTTCTCCCGATAACGGTCAAGCAGCCTCTGCACGAAACTCGATAGTATATCGGCTAGACATCCATTTGCCGGCGCCTCTGCTGCCAGTACAGATACCCCAACGACAGAAGTAACAGCCCCCGCAGCGGCCAATCGCCGAGCGCAACATAAGGGGTGCTGCCCTGACGCGGCTGTAGTACCCCCGTCAGTACCGTCTGCTTGAATTGTGGGCTTTGCGCAAACACTTCACCCCGCCAGTTGACCAGCGCTGTAATACCGTTATTGGTCGCCCGGGCCAGTGGTCGGCCCACCTCCATCACCCGCATTCGAGCAATTTGTAAATGCTGATGCGGTGCAATACTGTCACCAAACCAGGCGTCGTTGCTGATGTTCACCATTAAACCAGCATCTGGAAACATATCCCGAATCTCTCCAGAGAACAGGATTTCGTAACAGATGCTCGGTGCGATTAGGTGGTCTGAATACTGTAGTGCTATAGGTCTCTGGCCCGATTCCCCCACACTAAATGAAGATATGGGTATCTGTAACAGGTCGAGCAGGCCGCCGAGTTGAGCCTGTAAAGGAACGTATTCGCCAAACGGCACCAAATGACGTTTACGGTAGCCACGCCCGCCTAGCAGACGGATGCCATTGAAGTAGCGATCCGAACTCGGCTCGCCAAGCGGCATTCCCGTTAGCAGGTCGGTCTGCTGTTCACGGCTCTTTTCCCGTAGGCCTGGCAGCAGGTCCGCTGGCAATGTTTCGGCGAACGTTGGAATGGTATTTTCCGGCCAGACTAGTAAATCTACTCCCCAAAACGGTTCGCTGGCCTCACGGTGAAGATTAATATTGGCAAGCATCCGCTCTGGATCCCAACGCAGCGACTGCTCCACATTGCCCTGCACCAGTGCGACCGAGATCGGTTCACCTGACTCATGAGTCCATTCAGCAGGATTGAGGACAATGCCAACCATCACCGCTAGCGACACCACTGTAATCGGCAGGGCTCGCCATTTTTGCTGCACCAGCAACAATACCAATCCCGCAATAAACGCCAGCAACCAGCTAATTCCCGTGGCCCCTATCAGCGACGCAAACCCGGCCAACGGGCCATCAACCTGAGAATAGCCGAGGGTAATCCAGGGGAACCCAGTAAAGAGCCAACCGCGCAACAGTTCCAGCCCAACCCACAAACCAGGCAGCCCAAGCAGATAGACCGTAGTTGGATTGGCAGCAATGGGTGATGCACTATTCGGCCCCCAAAACCGGGCTACTAGCCAGCTAAACAGTGCTGTAAAAACGGCCAGGTACACCACTAGTAGCAGCGTAACCAGAACCGAAAAAAAGCCCCCCATATTGCCAAAATTAAAGAAGCTAAAGTAGACCCAATGCACCCCCGCACCAAAATAGCCAATACCAAACAGAAACCCGGACCAGCCGGCTCTGCGCGGGGATTGACGCAGGGAAAGGTAAAACAACAATGCCAGCGATAAAGGCAACAGAGGCCAGATACCAAAAGGCGCGAAGGCAAGCACCGCAACCGCACCAGCAAGACACGGTAACAGCCAGGCAAGCAGAGTAGAAACCGCAGAAACCAGGGATTTCAAAAAACCATTCCTATGCCGGATTGACCCCGAGCGTATCGATTCGCCGCTCATCAGACTTCAGCACGCGAAAGGTAAATCCCTGAAAAGTAATTTCGTCGCCACCCTTGGGCACTCGGCCAAAAGCCTGTGCAACCATCCCACCAATCGTCTCAAATTCGCTGCCGTCCAGTTCACAAGCAAAAAATTCGTTGAACTCATCAATAGTTGTCAATGCGTCCACCCGGTGACCGCCGCCAGACAACGGCTCGATAAACACTTCTTCGTCTGGGTCATGCTCATCTTCAATCTCACCGACGATCTCCTCGATCACATCCTCAATCGTCACCAGGCCGGCCACGCCGCCGTATTCGTCGACCACAATTGCCATATGGTTCCGATTACGGCGAAAATCCTGCAGCATCGTGTTTAATCGCTTACTTTCCGGTACAAAGGTCACTTCGCGCAAAATATCCCTTAATACCAACTCTTCTGCCTTTTTGCGTAAGTAGGGCAGCAGGTCTTTGGCCAACACGATACCGACCACCTCATCACGGTCATCGCCGATTACCGGGAAGCGCGAATGCGCACTCTCAATGGCTCTGTTGAGCATGGTTTCGAGGCCATCTTCGCGGTCGAGCACCACCATCTTTGAGCGCGGCACCATAACCTCTCTGACCTGAGTGTCACCGATCCGAAACACCCCCTCGACCATGTTGAGGGTCTCGTTGTCGACCACGTGCTGGTCGTGCGCTTCACGCACCTGCTCAAGCAAGTCATCGCGATCAACAGGTTTGCCAAATAGTTTTCGGCCGACGCGCGCTAGCACGCCGACGCGAAAAGAACCGCTGCAGTCATCACTCATGGGGATTCCATATCTTCCATTAAATAGGGGTTTTCTATATCGATTTGCTGCAACAAACTAATTTCTAGCGTTTCCATCTGCAGCTGCTCATCATCGGTTTGATGGTCAAAACCGCAGAGGTGAAGCAGGCCATGCAGGGTCAGGTGGGCCCAATGAGCTGATACCGACTTTTGCTGTTCTTTCGCTTCCAGCCCCACCAGTGGTGCACAAATAACTAGATCACCCAGCTCCGGTTCACTGTCCGGGGGCAGGGGCATATCCAGATCTGCCACTGGAAATGAGAGCACGTTGGTTGGCCCCTGCTTGTGACGATACTGTTGGTTCAGCTGCGCAGACTCAGGCTCGTCAACGATTCGAATGGTGACCTCGCCGGCTCTATTCAAATGTCCCTCTCGAGCCAAATCAACCCAAAGACGAAACGTCTCCAGATCAGGTAAATCCGCTGCCGAGCTGGCGATTTGAATCGTCAGCCCGGGAATAGAGTCACTCTTCAATGATGCAGCACCGGAACGCAGCAGCAATTAAGATGCAATAGGGAATGCATAGCGCGTTTATCTGGCAACGGAGGCCTCAAATTGATCATAGGCGTCGATGATACGTGCCACCAGCGGATGGCGCACCACGTCCCGGGCGGTAAAGCGGTTAAAAGTAACGCCCGGAACGCCGTCCAGTACTTTCAATACGTGCTTTAACCCAGAGGGCTTGCCCGGCGGCAAATCAATTTGGGTGACGTCACCGGTAATCACAGCCGTCGAGCCAAACCCAATCCGGGTAAGAAACATCTTCATCTGCTCCGGCGAGGTATTCTGCGCTTCATCGAGAATCGCAAAACATTCATTCAGAGTTCGGCCGCGCATGTAGGCCAGCGGGGCCACCTCAATAATCCCCTGCTCAATAAGCTTACCGACCCGCTCAAAACCGACCATCTCGTAGAGCGCGTCGTAGATTGGCCGTAGGTAAGGATCCACCTTTTGCGAGAGATCTCCGGGTAAAAAGCCCAGCTTTTCTCCCGCCTCAACCGCCGGGCGCACCAGCACCATACGTTGCACTTTCTGACTCAGCAGCGCCTGCACTCCGCAAGCCACGGCAAGAAAGGTTTTACCAGTACCCGCCGGGCCGATGGCAAAGTTGATGTCGTTGCTGAACATGTTTTCGACAAAGCGCAGCTGACTGGGGCCACGTGCTTTTACCTTTAATCGGCTGGTTTTGATAATGCCGGGTTCATGCTGGGGCTGATTACCGCTCTGGTTGCCGCCGCCGGCGTGACCATCTGTTCCCGCCGGCGGCGACCCGCTATTGCGTACCGCCTGGATCACCAGATGCACATCATTGCCGGTAAGTCCTCCCTCATCACCGGCCTGCGCATAAATCCGCCGAAGAACTTCCGCTGCCTTAGCAGCAGCCTCTTTACTCCCCAGGACAGTCAACTGGAAGCCACGTCGAATCAGCCGAACACTAAAGCGCTCTTCCACCTGTTGCAAAAAAGCATCCTGAGGCCCACAAAACTGGGCGAGGCGCCGGTTATCCTCCGGTGTTAATGCCAGTTCAAGCTGATGACTCATGACACCACTCGCGGATTATCAAACAACGTTCTGGCAGTACTTGTTGGCTTCGAAACCTTATAGCGACTTTCCGGCGCTGCCAGCTTGCCGCGCAAGGAATTGGGCAATGCCTCGGTAATTTCCAGATCGACGAATTGCTTAATCAACGAGTCATCACCGTCAAAATTGACCACCCGGTTATTCTCAGTACGGGCCGCCAACTGACCTGCCCCTTTGCGCGCCCGCCGGTTGACTAGCACTCGTTGCACCGTGCCGACCATATCGTTGCTGATTAGCGTGGCCATCTCCGTAATTCTTGCCTGCAACCGGGCCAGGCGCTCTTTTTTCACCGCCAGTGGCACCTCGTCGGGCAACTCAGCCGCGGGTGTACCGGGGCGTGCGCTATAAATAAAGCTAAAACTCTGGTCAAAACCGACGCGCTCAATCAGCCCCATTGTCTCTTCAAAATCGGCCTCGGTTTCACCGGGAAAACCGATAATAAAATCGGAAGAGAGCGATATACCCGGCCGCCGCTCGCGGATCTGCCCGATCAACTGCTCGTACCACTCAGCAGTGTGGCCACGTTTCATTAATTTTAATATTCGGTCAGAACCAGACTGCACCGGCAAGTGCAGGTGATCCACCAGCTCAGGCACTTTGTCGTAGACCTTTACCAGGCTGGCGCTAAATTCCAGCGGGTGGGAGGTGGTAAAACGAATCCGGTCAATACCTTCTATCTCCGCAACGTACTCAATCAACATTGCCAGGTCAGCATCGTCACCGTTATCCAGCGCCCCGCAGTAAGCGTTGACGTTCTGGCCGAGCAGGTTCACCTCGCGCACGCCCTGTTGGGCGAACAGCGCCACCTCGGTGAGCACATCCGCCAGCGGCCGACTGAACTCCTCGCCACGGGTGTAGGGCACCACACAAAAACTGCAATATTTTGAACAACCCTCCATCACCGAAACAAACGCGGAAACGCCCTTCGCCTGCGGTGTGGGCAGATGATCAAACTTTTCGATCTCAGGAAAGCTGATGTCAATGGCCGGCTGACGGCGGCCATAAACCTGATTGAGCATGGTCGGCAGGCGGTGAATGGTTTGCGGGCCAAACACCATGTCAACGTAAGGCGCACGCTTGCGAATCGCGTCACCCTCCTGGCTGGCAACGCAGCCACCGACGCCAATAATCAGTTCCGGTTTCTGCTGTTTCAACTTCTGCCAGCGACCCAGTTGAGAAAACACTTTCTCCTGAGCTTTTTCGCGGATCGAACAGGTGTTTAGCAGCATCACGTCTGCCTGTTCCGCCGTATCGGTTACTTCAAGGTCATGCGACCGGGCGAGTACCTCTGCAATGCGATCAGAATCATAAACATTCATCTGACAACCGTAGGTCTGAATAAAAAGCTTACCTGCCACGTTTCTGTATGAGCCTCAAAAAGTAAATTCTGCGCACTAGCGCGTGTCGTAGATGGATAACCAGCGAACTACCCTGACTAGCCAATACAAAGGAACCCCTTTATTATAAAGGGCTTTTTGATAGATCTTTCAGATTACTTAATGGCAGGTCGGTTTTCCCGCATCCGCTAGCTAAACAATCTGCTCAAGCAATCCCAAGATTACCTGCCTCAAAGAATTAACCAGACTCAAACATGATTTCTAACCAGGATTACGACGTAATTGTCATTGGCGGCGGCCACGCTGGCACCGAAGCGGCCCTTGCGGCCGCCCGTCGTGGTGCTCGCACGTTATTGTTAACGCAGAACCTCGACACCATTGGCCAGATGTCCTGCAACCCGGCCATCGGCGGTATCGGCAAAAGCCATCTGGTTAAAGAGATCGACGCCCTCGGCGGGGCCATGGCGCAGATTACTGACCGCGCCGGTATTCAGTTTCGCGTGCTCAACGCCAGCAAAGGGCCAGCTGTCCGCGCCACCCGCGCCCAGGCCGACCGGCAACTCTATCGAACAGAAACCCGCCGCTGGGTAGAAGCCGAATCCAACCTCGACCTGTTTCAACAATCGGTCGAAGATCTTTGTGTCGAAGGCGACCGAGTCACCGGTGTAATCTGCAAAATGGGGCTGACCTTTCAGGCGCGCACGGTGGTGCTGACAACCGGCACCTTTCTGGGCGGCGTCATTCATATCGGTGAACAACATTACGGGGGTGGCCGCGCCGGTGATGCACCGGCTAACGCGCTGGCAACCCGCCTGCGAGAACTGGCTCCTCGGGTCGGTCGGCTAAAAACTGGCACCCCGCCACGGATAGATGGCCGAAGCATCAATTATGAATCGCTTAAAGCCCAGTATGGTGACCAACCGCTGCCGGTGATGTCCTACCTAGGGCGCGCTGAAGAACACCCGGAGCAAGTCGCCTGCCACATCACCCACACCAATGAGCAAGCCCACGACATCATTCGCAATGGCCTCGACCGCTCACCGATGTACAGCGGCAAAATCGAAGGTGTCGGCCCCCGCTACTGCCCGTCAATTGAAGACAAAGTAGTACGGTTTTCCGAACGTAATTCACACCAGATATTCATCGAGCCAGAAGG
>Ga0164315_10004713_pt1 | contig 10603 bp, 7 predicted proteins | sample GuaBasSedimGuay6_FD_113737 | JGI IMG/M metagenome (GOLD analysis project Ga0164315, IMG submission 113737) | Subseafloor sediment microbial communities from Guaymas Basin, Gulf of California, Mexico - Guay6, Core 4569-2, 0-3 cm | ecosystem: Environmental > Aquatic > Marine > Hydrothermal vents >...
AACCCCGTGGTCTGGTGGCAGTTACTGCAATCATCGTTGGTTGGCACATGGTTAGGTGGCGGAACTTTTCCCCTGGCAGTTGTACCATTGTGGCATGAAACACAGTTATCAACGATGCCCTGGTGATCAAACCTGGTATCGGAAAAGGCCGTAGGAATATGGCACGTCGAGCAATCCTCGGTGGTTGGAATGTGAGCGGGACTGGTTTTGGCATTTTTGCCTGTTGCTGCAACGCCGTCGTGGCAGGATGCACAGTTATTTACGATACCGGCATGATTAAACACCGCGGTGGCAAACGTGCCGGGTACGTGACAGACACTGCAATCTTCGTTTGTTGGCACGTGGGGGGGGGTGACCTTGGCAGCCTTGCCAGTCGCTGTACTACCATCGTGACAGCTGTCGCAGCTTTTACCCGTTACTTCAGGACCGCTATGATCGACAAAAGCACCGGCGAAATCAGCAGTGTTATGGCACGCTCCACAATCCTGTGTTGTGCTTTGATGAACCGGCGTAGTTGTTGCCTCCCGGGCTCCAAGATTTACATTATTTACATTGCCATCATGACACGAGGCACAATTGCCGCTGATATCCGTGTGCGCAAAAATCGACGGCTTGAATACAGTATTTGTGTGACAAACGTCACAGTCCTGTTGCACTGGCAAATGGCCTGGCCCCCTGACAGCAGCAGGATTGTTGGGGATGAACTTACTAATATGACAACCTTCACAGCCACTGTTGATTTTTTGATGTTCACCAGTTGGGGCTAAAAATGTAGTCGATGTAAAACCACCATTATTCGTGTTGTTGTGACATGCGCTGCATTCAGTCAGTGCCGGTATGTGATTTAGTATCTTTCCTATGGCACCAAGCTGAACATAATCGCGATTACCATTATGGCAGCTTTCACATTTGTCAGTGATGCCCGAGTGCGTGAAGCTCTGTGCTGGCTTGAAGGGGCCAGTGGTAACGTGGCAGACGTTACAACTCTGCTCCGTCGGTATATGTTTGACAGACTTTCCAGTACTGATGTCACCATTGTGGCAGGACTCACAATTGTCAGTGATACCTGAGTGATTAAACGTCGCACCAGCAAAGTCTGTGGTGTTGAAATGACAAACGTTGCAATCAAGGAGGGGATCAGTCTGTATGTGATTTGACAGTTTACCCACACTGATTACATTGTTATGGCACGAGTCGCAGCTTCCCACAAAAGAAGCGCCGGTATGATCAAAGCTGCCGGTGGTAAAGCTGCCCGGGCTGTGGCAAACACTGCAATCTTCAGTGGTTGGCATGTGCTTGAACGATTTGCCGCTGGCATTAACACCATGACAGGACGCGCAATTGTCCACGATGTTGCTATGATCGACGAATGCACCAGTGAAACTATCAATGTTATGGCACGACCCACAATCGGCCGAGGTAGTCGGGTGGGCAGGACTGCAGAGGCTTTTCCTGGTGCGTTAATACTATTACTATCATTGTGGCATGATTCACACGATTGTTCCTTTGGATCAACCAGGCTGTGGTCGAAAGTGCCCCCGAGACTGAATGTATCGATGCTATGGCACACGTCGCAATCGACGTTGATGACTGGATGACCTGCAGTTGGATCCGTTGCCTGGTCATTTGCTGAAACACCATGGCAGGAGTCGCATCCGATACCGACAACATCGGGGTCGGTGTGGTCGGGGTAGGCCGGCAGAAAACTCATTGTGGTATGACAGTAACCGCATTCAGTGTCGGTAACGATATGGTCTTCGTCCATGCCAGTGGCGACACCACCGGTGTGGCAACTGGCACATACATTTGACGCACTCGAATGATCAAAGCTGCCATCCGGTCTCAGCTCCAGGAAATGACTGGTATTGTGGCAACTATCGCATTCGGCTTCTGTTGGCGTATGATATTGAGATTTACCGATGGCCAGCACACCGTTATGGCATTCACTGCAATTTCCAAAAACTTCCTGGTGATCAACAAAGGGTGCATTGGAAAATCCCAGGGGGGTATGGCAGGACTGGCACATATTACTGGTGGCGATGTGATCTGCCAGTTTAGGTGAAATCAATTCGCCCTTTGATGTACGGCTCACGCCATCATGACAATTTGCGCAATCTGACGATAAGCCGGGATGATTAAATGGGCCGGTAATACGTTCAGGGGCAATGGTGGCGACGACGGATGTAACGGCACGCTGACTGGAAATGCCTTCAGCACTAACGACCAGTTGCACCATATAGACACCACGGACATCCGGTGTGAAAGTGGGACTCGATGTGGTGGCGCCTTGCAATTGGGCAAGACTGCCATCGGGTTTATAGGAGAAGGACCAGCTATAGCTCAAAGGTTGCGTTGATATGGCATACGATCTGCTGTCAATCAGGATAGCCACCTGGCCCACTCTAACGGCGACGATGGGGCCGGATTTGGCTGCAATCTCAATAAAATGTTCTACTACAGGCGGTGCTGTTGTAGGTGTTACAGTTTGACCTTCCGAACCACCTTCCGAACCACCTTCCGAGCCGCCTCCGCATCCCGAGACGAATATAGCCAGCATGAATACTAAAAAGTAACCGGTCGGCTTGAAAGTGCGAGCCGGAGAAAGTAATTCGAATAATGAATTTTTGGTACGGTCTAAAAATTTCATAGTAATTCTCTTTTACACACGCCCAGCGTAAAGAAACTGTGTATAAAAAGTTTGGTGCATCGACTAGATGCAGAAAAATTTGATTTGAAATTCTTTTACGACCGCGAGAACCACGATTGACATTTATGAACAGCAAGCTTATTACCTGCCGAGACATAATAATACAACAATTATAGAAAAACTGTCAATATATCGACAAAATAATGAGATATTGACAAAGCGGAATAAGTTGTTGAAATAACTAAGTTTAACTTAATGTTCTGTGCCTGGCTATTGGTTTTTTTTATTGAGAACCTAGTTTGTTATTGGTTAAATAACGCTCATATAGAAAAAACGATTATTTTCCGCAAATGGTAGCTCCTGCGCTCCATGCGCCCGCGACATTAGTGCATCCATGCACGTCAACGCAAATTTAAAACCCATGTAATACCGTCCTGTCATCTCGACCGGCGGGAGAGATCTTGAACTGTCACTGCATAAGATCTCTCCCGCCGGTCGAGATGACAACAAATAATTCATTTATTCGCGTTCATTTGCGGAAGGATCTAAAGCCTTTCTCTTTTATTCATAGGGAAAGAAAGTATGGCTTGATAACAGATAATCATAATCCAGTCATTTTGAAACGGGCAAACTATGGTTCTACTGTGTGGTTACACTATTGGCTAATGAAGTGTGTTGTTAGTTTAGAGTATGAATTAAATACAGAGGCTTATGTAATAAAAAAGGCGATGATTATTCATCGCCTTTAAGATTCACCCCAGCCTCCCAGGCTTATTATTGTATCCATTTTCTTATACATTATGATATGTAGCGAGTGCCCTGATTGTGAAAATTTGTATATCTTTACCTTCTTTTTTGTTATCTGTTTTAAGGTTGCAATAACCGACTGTCCGCCCTGCATGCTTTCAAGCTTGTGAGCAGGACCATATCATTGGAAATGCTGATAGGGTCCTGTTTTTGCTAACTCCGATCATACTGTATCAATCAAAGTCGCTATCACTTACCCTGTGGCATCCGCTACGGCCGCAATTCTTGTTTTGTTCGACAGTACCGCTCTTTCCACCGATGTGATCACTTTCACTATCGAAATCATTCGCATGACAGCCGGCACAGTCAGGCGCGTATCTTAATTGATTAGGATAATTGCCACTATTGATACCGCCACCTATCGATCCTTTGTGACAGCCGGTACAGCCCGGATTGCGTCTGTGATCGCCCGGGTAGTTACCATTGCGGTTATGTTGGAAGGTGCTTGGTGCCCAGCCGTTTGTTGAATGGCACACGTCACACTGTTCATTCGTGCCTAAGTGACCATTTGGCTTTTCAGTCGCACCGCCGCCATTATCGTGACATTGGTCGCAGTTTCCGGCACTACTGGAATCGTGAGTCCAGGTGCCGCCTTTGAAGGTTGCCGTGGTATGGCAGGAACTGCAATCCAGGGCGGTCGCGATGTGGCCGTTATTCTTACCGCGTGCCGTGCCGCCATCGTGACAGGATGCACAGTTATTTACGATACCGGTATGATTAAAGCCAGCGCCGATAAAGCTAGTGGTTGTATGGCAGATGCCACAATCCTGGTTTGTTGGTACATGGCTGTCTGTTTTACCGATGGCATACTTGCCATCATGACAGGAGCGACAGTTATCCACGATGCCAACATGATCAAAGGTTGCTGGTCTAAACCCTGTGGTCTGATGGCAGTCACTGCAATCACCGTTGGTTGGCACATGATTAGGTGGCGGCGTTTTACCTCTGGCGGTTGCACCATCGTGGCATGAGGCACAGTTATTAGTAATGCCCGTGTGATCAAACCTGGCACCAGCAAAGGCCGTGGTGTTATGGCAGAGTGAGCAATCTTCGGTTGTGGAAAGGTGGCCGCTATTCTTCTTGGTTACCGCCGCCGTAGCATTATCACCATGGCATGATGCACAGTTATCAACGATACCGGTATGATCAAATACCGATGGTTTAAAGGTGCCGGGTACGTGACAGAGACTGCAATCCTGCGTGGTAGGGACGTGGAGGGCATTCTTCTTGGGCCCTACCGGGGTAGCCGTAGGAGTATCGCCGTGGCATGATGAGCAGTTATTCACAATGCCGCTATGATCAAAGGTGCCATCGTTGAAACCGTTGCCAATTGCATGGCATGCTCCACAATCTGCAGTCGTGGCAGGATGAGTTGGTGTTTTACCTAAGGCTCCGGCGGCAACATTATTACCTTTGCCATCATGGCACGACTCACAATTACCGGTGATACCCGCATGGACAAAATTCGTGGGTGCCATGAATGAAGCATTCGTGTGGCAAACATCACAATCCTGATTCACTGGTAAATGGTTGCCTGGTTTTCCGTTGAGATTGCCAGAGGTCGTGCTGAATCGGCCATTGTGACATCCTTCACAGCCACTGAAAATGCCCTGATGCACATTACTCATAAATGTAGATGATACAAAACCACCGGTACTCGTGTCATTGTGACACACACTGCATTCATTCTGAGCAGGGATATGATCTGTTATCTTGCCTATGGCACCAATTGCAGCATTATGCGAACTTCCGTCATGGCAGGTTTCACATTTGTCTGTGATGCTTACGTGAGCGAAGTTTGATGCCGGCTTGAATAGAGCAGCGGTACTGTGGCAAAGAATACAATCCTGGCTGGTCGGTAAATGATTGAAAGACTTTCCGATACTAATGTTACCGTCATGGCAGGATACGCAATTGTTCGTGATGCCCACGTGGCTAAATGTTACATCAGCAAAATCTAAGGTGTTATGGCAAACGTCGCATTCCTGGTTATCGGGAGTGGTCGGTATATGGTTCGGGAGTTTACCGACACTGATTACATTGTTGTGACACGACGTGCAGTTTCCGGCAGCAGCATCGGCGTGATCGTAGGTGCCAGTGCTAAAGGTGCCCGGGGTATGGCAGTCGCCACAATCCTGATCACTGGCCGTACCAGGATTGTTCGGATTGGTTGGCATGTGCGCATAGAAAGGTGTGGCAAGTGGTTTGCCTGTGGCGGTAATCTGCGGTGATACCGGGTTGTTATTGCCATGGCACGTCTGGCAGTTGTCCACAGCACCGTCATGATCAAAACCGAAGGCTGGTTTGAAAGCCTCGGTGTTATGGCATGATCCACAATCAGCTGATGTAGCCGGGTGGGTGGGTACTGCAGAGCCTTTTCCGGGCGCGTTAATACTATTATTATCGTTGTGACATGAATCACACGATTGTACAGTTGGATCAACTACGCTGTGGTTGAAAATACCTCCGGGCATTTTGAAAGTCACAACGCTGTGGCAGGTAGCACAATCAACGTTTGTTACCGGGTGACCGTTCGATTGACCCTGCGCCGTTCCAGCACCATGGCAGGAATCACAGGTTATACCCGCACCCACAACGTCAGGGCCTGTGTGGTCGGGGTAGGCATTCAGGAAACTGATAGTAGTATGACAGTAACCGCATTCTGAATTGGTGTCCGGGTGTGTGCCGGGTGGGGTGTCGGCGGCGGTGGGCGTCATACCAGTGGCTACATTACCGTTGTGGCAACCGACACATGCCCTGGTAATATTCGAGTGATCAAAGCTACCGTCCGCTGCCAGCTCCAGAAAACTGGTGGTATTGTGGCATTCATCGCATTCGACTGCCGTCGCAGGATGAAAGTCTGATTTGCCGATGGCTATGACACCATTATGGCATTCGCTGCAATTTCCAAAAACTTCCTGATGATCAACAATGGGGATAATGTTAAATCCCTGGGGGGTATGGCAGGTCTGGCAGTTATTGCTGCTAGCAACGTGGTCCGGCGTTTTAGGGAAAAGTATTTTGCCGTTTGCTTTAAGGAACACGCCGTCATGACAATTCACGCAATTTGACGACAGGCCGGGATGATTAAAACGGCCTGTCAGGCGCTCACCTGGATTGGTGACTACGACAGTGGTAATGGCGCGCTGACTGGTAACGCCTTCTGCATTGACCAGCAGTTGTACCATATAGACACCACGAACATCGGCGATGAAACTGGGGGATGCTGTGGTCGCGCCCTGCAATACGGTAGTACTGCCCGTTGGTTTGTGGGAAAAGGACCAGCTATAACTCAACGCTTGCGTTGAATCGGCAAACGATCTGCTGTCCAGCGTAGCCACTTGACCCACTCTAACGGCAACGATGGGGCCGGGTATGGCATCAATCTCAATAAATTTTTCTGTAAAAGGGTCCGTTGGAGCTGTTGTTCCAGCTGGATCTTCGGATCCACCCCCGCCGCACCCTGCGATAAAAATAACGAACATACATGCAAATAAGTAGGCAACCAGTGTTGTGTACGTATTTTGAGTCGGCATAGTTTTTTGATTCGGCATAATAATCACTTTAGATGATATTGAGTAGTGAGTAGCAGGTATTCACTATCTGCTTAGGTTTTGTTTTATTGAATTTTTTTCAGCCACGGAAAACATGACTGACATTTAAGTACGATAAGCACACAGTGCTTAAAGTTATAGCGAATTGTTTTGGATTTTCTTTTTCAGCCACGAGAACCATGACGACTGACATTTGTTTTTGAATTTCTTTTTCAATCACGAGAAGCATGACTGGCATTTAGGTGCAATAAGCTGGTTGGGCTTAAAGTTATAATAATTCTACACTAATCCCAGAAAAATCTGTCACTTTTTCGACAAAATAGCAATAAAATTGATGAATGGTTTCTGTTTTATCAATACAAATAAACATAATTATATAATTCAAATAGTTATAACGATAATGAAGCTGACGCTACGTGTCATATTAATAACACGTAAGAAAAACCATTAAGGTTCCCTGTATTATCAAAAGCAGTGCAGAGATAAATTTGCTATAGCGTGACATTGTTCGATTTATACAAATTAGTGGGTTTCCAAACACTCCGTACTAATTATTATCGAGAACTAGCGTCACAAAAATTTACAATTAAATGCTTAGCACTGGAAGTCAAATATTGAGGTGCGAATCTAAGTAACTGTATTTTATTGAATTTATTGGAATATGCCTTAGTTGGCGCAATTAATGCTACGTTACTAAGTACAAAGAATTGTATTTAGGAGATTTGTCGTGAACATTTATAAAAAAGCCAGCAACTTACTAGTAGCTTTTAGCTTGATGTGTATTGCATCAACTGCGAGTGCCCTTCCGATAATCGGTGTTACTGTAGATGACTTTACCACCCCGGGTAGTGTTGGCAGCACAGAATACCGATCCGCTCTTGGAGGAGATGCTATTGTGTATTATATCCCGCTAGCAGGTAGCGATTGTACCTATGGAATTGGTACCTGTGGTACTGAGTCAGACTATGGCGACGGGGGTGGCATATTGAGTATGAACCTGATGTTTACTCCTGTAGACATGGTTTCTTCATCACTGAGTGTACTTTTCGAGGATTTAGATCTTAAAGATGCTAACGATCCCTGGGGCTTTTTTGAGTCTATCCAGGTGTTTGATGGTGCAGGAACTCAACTTACGCCATTAATTACTGATATCTCTTCCAGTCTTGTTACTGGTGACAGGAATACTCAGCAGTTACTTAGTCTTGATCTCGGAATATTAACAAGTGATACCTACTTCGCGACATTAAATTTCAAAGCTGAATATTATAGAAATGGTAGAAATACACCGGAGTACCTGATTGCAAGCATTGATAAGACCACCGTTCCAGAGCCATCCATACTAGCATTATTAAGCTTCGGCCTAATTGGCATCGGTGTTGCTAGAAGGCAAAATAGGAAACGCTGGTAATTTATATGCTCTTAAATTTCCTAAGGTTTATGAAAAAATACCCTTTTATGGTAGCTAATCTGTAGCTAAAACTTTTCAAATTTTTCTCTAATATTCTGCTGAATGTTAATCAGGTTTTTTTTATTTTCTTCAGGGAGAGTGTTCAGGTCGTTGATTCTTTTATCGTAATCGCCAGTTACTTTTAACAGGCGTTCAACGGACTTCAAAAAATCCGTTTTACTAATGCCGAGGTTTTTGCAAAAGCGTAAGTATGCAGTGTTAAAGTTGATTGTTTCACCGTTTATTTCTTCGCCATAGTTACCGAATCCCATACCTGAGGGAAATAGGGCGTTGTGTATTGAGTAGGCGCGCATTGGTACGGGATCGTATACCGGGGTAAAAGCGAGCTTTCCGTTCCGTTCATAAATTGAAAGATTTTCAAGATGTAAATCGCCGTTACCGGTCAGCATTGACATTATCAGGCGTTCTAATAGATGTGTCTTTGCTGCTTTACGGTCAGAAACCAATTGTACTCTTGTGCTGTCAATGGCTTTGCCGATGAGGTCATAAGGTGCGCTGTAATGGTTGTCTATGTCATCATTACCAGAAGCGAGAATCGAATAGATGGATTCCATAAAGACAGTGCTGCCATTTTCTTCGCGATCAAAACGTTCAATAGCTATCGCATTTAAGTTTTCAACTGTTACTTCCCAAAATCTGGGGATTTCAAAGCCGGCATCCTTATGAATGGCTAAACCAAGAGCTTCCAGTTCGATAATGCCAGGGTACTGTGCAGTGTTTTCAAGTTTTAACAGGATGTCGGTACGGCCAGTATCGCCAAAACGAGTAGGCAGTCCAATTCTTCCATCCCAGCCATTTTTATCGATGGACAATGGTAGCTTGGGAATCGCGCCACCAACGGCAGGAGTAGGTCCAATGATATTCAGCAGGTTTTCAGATTCACTGTCACACCAGATCATGAATTCTTTCAGGCTAAAACCAAACTTATCATCCAGTTCGGTCAAACCTTTTTTTGAAGGCGTGGAGTACCACTGATTAGCCACGCTGTCGCTCTCAAAGATATCCAGGTGTCCTATTGCGCCGTGGCCGGCAAGCATTAGCAGTTGCCAATCGGCATCAAAGCCGGGTTTCGGTGTGATGTTTCTTCTGGCAAGATATTTTAGTAGCAACGCCCTGAGAAAGTTTTTTTCCTCACGCCCCAGCACTAATGACTGTATGGGTGGATGCAGGTCGAAGAATTCACTGCGTTGCCGGACGATGGTGCCGGTGAATTGATCGGGCGGGTAGACTAAACCCAGACCGCGTAAGCCGGTTTTCTCGTAGTCAGTTTCATAGGTGAAACGTGCTTCTTTATCGGTGACAACTATCGTGCCCATTTTAACGGGCTGAACGCCAAGGCGAGTCCATATGACGGCGTTACGATCTTTCATAATGGTATTTAAAAGAGATTTCCTTTGCGAACCAGCTCAGGAAGGCTTGTTTTGTCATCAACCCAGACCAGTTTTTTGCCAACGCTTCGTCCTAATTCTTCCAATGTGCTGAACCTGGCGTCATTCGCTTTCTTTAAGCGAGAAAGTCCAACTTCATCAAGTGTAGATGTCTCTGCGATATCTTTTTGCGACAAGCCTTGTGATTTAGCTGTATCCAGAGCTTCTATTACTAATTTGTGCAGTTCAGTATTCATAGATTATCTTCTGTGATAATTATATTTACTATTAAAGCAAATATTAACTTTAAAAGCAATTCAATTTATTATCATTTAAGTTAATTTATAGTAATAAATAACAAAATAATATCATTAATGATAATTTAAAGCCGTTTGCATTGGTGTTTTATTGGAATTTGAGCAAAAACGTATCACTCATACGGTTTTCAGCAGGGATGCTGTTATATCGCGGATGCAGGATGGATAAGAGCGTGAGCTCAAAATGTTCGAGAAAGTCTTGTGATTCAGTGCATTGGTCGTTCTCAGTAGGTTCAACTGATTTTTTTAGGTTGAAGGGATGAGAAGTATGAGATTAACCTGGGAGGGGTTAGTAATGTAATGATGAAATTTCATCATTAAGGTTTTGGTTTAATGCGCTTATTAAGGAACCTGACTGGGCGGTCATTTGATGTAGTGAGTTTGTAATCCAATTTACGATTGCTTCATGGTTATTTCTTTCAATGCCTATGCCTAAGTGATTA
>Ga0164315_10004714_pt1 | contig 10603 bp, 9 predicted proteins | sample GuaBasSedimGuay6_FD_113737 | JGI IMG/M metagenome (GOLD analysis project Ga0164315, IMG submission 113737) | Subseafloor sediment microbial communities from Guaymas Basin, Gulf of California, Mexico - Guay6, Core 4569-2, 0-3 cm | ecosystem: Environmental > Aquatic > Marine > Hydrothermal vents >...
ATTTTCTTAGTTTATTGCTTGACAACAAAATTTTGTTTGATATAGTTACATCTAACATGTTAGTATTTTAGATGTCAGATTCAAAATAGTTAAGGTTTTATTTCATAACAATGGATGACTGTTAAAGGAGAATTATCATGGCAAGAAAAAAAATTTCTATCAATGACCTTTACCTTAAAAAATCAGCAAATGAAAAAGTCAGTTGGCTGACCTGTTATGACTTTCCAACAGCTCAGTTTCAGGAAGCCGCCGGGATTGAAATGATATTGGTGGGAGATTCCATGGGAATGTGCGTCTACGGATATCAGGGAACCATTCCCGTGACAATGGACCAGTGCATTGTTCATTCGGAAGCAGTTCGCCGTGGTGCACCAACGGCCTTTGTGATTGGGGATATGCCATTTATGAGCTATCAGGAATCCGATCAGGTGGCAGTTGCAAATGCCGGGCGGTTTCTTAAAGAGGCCAATGTCGATGCCATAAAGCTTGAAGGTGGCGTCAGGACTGCTTCACGTGTTCAAGCCATCGTAGATGCGGGAATTGTCGTGTGCGGGCATATCGGGCTCACGCCCCAGAGTTCAGGTCAGTTGGGCGGACATAAGGCCCAGGGACGAACTGCTGAAACGGCTGAACTTGTCATCAAGGATGCCTTAGCCATTGAGGCTGCAGGTGCTCAGCTCATTCTGCTTGAGGCAATACCGCCTGAATTATCCGCTGTGATCACCCAAAAATTAAAAATCCCCGTATACGGTATCGGGGCCGGGCTGGATACAGATGGTCAATTGCTGATCGTTTCCGATCTTGTGGGTCAGTTCCAGGCATTTACACCTAAATTTGTGAAAAAATATTGTGACGTTGCTAAAATTTATACGGATGCATTTAAAGAATATATAAAAGATGTAAAAACACAGGCCTTTCCAGAAGATCAGCATTGCTACCATATTATCAAGGGCGAAGAAGAGCGTTTTGAAGAGATGTTAAAGAAATTTAAATAATTTTTGGAGTACAATCCAACTCGCTTTTTAAAAATATATCAGAATAATGAGGAGAAAAGTTTTATGAACAACCTGAGAGAAAAGTTAAAAATAAATCCTAAGCGCTTTGAAGAAATCAACTCATTTTTGATGAGCCCAGACAACGAATTGGTTAACAAGCTTTTAGCCTTGATAGAAAAATATGGCGGGGTAGATGAAATCAATCGCAAACACGATGAAGCAGGAAAGCTTGAAAACCTTATGGCCCGCCTTGAAGAAAAAAAAGCACCTCAGCTTGTCGACTTGAAATGGCTGATGGAGCAACGGGACAAAAAAGCCTTTATCAGCAAAGCAGATTATCTTCATAAACACCTGGGAGACAAGGCTGATACAATGGTTCTGGACAAAAGCAAGGCTGTAACGCTTGAGATCAGTGCTTTGAACTTTTTCCCCTGGTTGATCACCCAGGCTAAAATGGCCATTGAAAAAAAGCAGCTGATGCCGGGCCGTTTCATTCGTGTCCGATTCATGAAAGAACAGGAAGCTGACAATGATATCCTGGCCGTTGCAGCGGGAATGCAAATTGTAGGCGCAAGTTATGTAGAAACATTAGATACCAAAGGAACTGATGGATCCAATAACATGCTTGGCGGTCCAGATACCATAACCGGATATTTTGGCGGTATTGGCTCTCCCAATGACTATCCCTACAAATGGGCGGATGAGTATCTTTACTATTATACAAATTTTGGGGTGACCCAGGTGCTGAACACCAATCCCGGGACTGTTTTCCTCGGGTATCTGCTTCACAAGTTAGGGGTTAACAACGAATTCAAGATTTCTGTATTCATGGGGAATGATAATCCACTGGCAGCTTTCTGGACCTTGATGGCAGCCAGGCTGTTCTCTCGTGATGATGGGAAAACGAGCCTGATTGGGTTTAATTTTTCCAATTCAGTTAATACAGACACCATCCGTGCCAGTAATGCCATAAGAAAGGCCATGGGCCTGACAGAAAATGTCCGGTTTGAACACCACATCACTGAAACGTATAAAAGCATCGTGATCCAGCCTTATCTCAGGCGGGATGACCTGCTTGATCTGGCCAGGGATGTTCCCAATATCTCAGCCAAGCACGAAGGCGGGGACCCGGACACTGAAATCACGCGGGAACACCCCAGCAACATTCTGGAATACTTTATGCCCAAAGAAGAAATTATCAAGCAGGGGATGATGGAAACACTTGAACTAAATCATCTTGATAAGCAGGACGCACTTGATAAGACAGCCACTGCCCTGTTGCAAAACGGCATTGATGTTATCTGTGCTCAAAATTTGCATTAAACTTTGTTTTTAGGTTGAGTAAGCAATAGTCGTAATCTAAAGGATACAAATGAGACCCGAATTTTCACAACTCGACAGTTTAAAAACACCACCAACACTAAAAGATATGGCGTTTGACGCGATTCGAGATTCGATTGTCTTTGGTACGCTTAAACCTGGAGAGATATACAGTGAACAGGTCCTTGCCACTGAGCTGGGAATTTCCAAGACCCCTGTTCACGATGCAATAGTAAAACTGCTGATGAGAGGCTTTATCAATATCCTGCCCCAAAGGGGGTTTCAGGTAAAGGTACTGAGTCATAAAGATGTCAGTGATATTTATGAATTCAGAACGGCCCTGGAAAAACAGGTAATGCGCCATATCACCCCAAAGATAACGGATGCTCAACTTGAAGACTGCAGGCCATTTTTAGCAGATATTAATCAGTTCGATAGTGTCATGCAATTTTTACAAAATGATATACGCTTTCATTGCTACATGGCTGAATTGACGACCAACCCCCAGATTATCAATGCATTGGAAGGAATCTGGGATCTGTGTTTATGGGTAGGCTATGGCGCCATGGGACAGAAGAAAATTGCAGAGAACGCTACAAATGAACATTCTGCAATTTTCAAAATCCTTGAACGGCATGATGCAGCAGCAGCCGAAATTGTTATAACAAAGCACATACAGGCCACTTTAGAAAGGGTCTTGGAAGCCATGTGAGTGGGTGAAGTGGGGTCAGGCTTGCATTATTGCATTTTTGATATAGATTTATTGATAAAAACACAATAAAACAAGCCTGACCCCGTCTGCAAGAACTTAAAACAGAAAGTTGAGTTAATAAAAAACAAGGGGAAAAAAATGATACCGTCAAGAATGAATCAATTTTTACAAAATGCCCTTCCCGAAAGTATCCGGGAGAAACGCCTGATAAAAGAAGGCTCACTCAGGTTTATTGAATTTGGACCAACGGATGTCGATAGCCTTCAGCGCCTCGGAATTACGGTAGATCGCCTTGGTCCCAGACTGGTTTCCTGTATGTGGATCGAAGACAGCTCCATTGAAATCGGCGGTTTCCTGGTTGTAGACAATCTTGCCATGGGACAGCCTTCAATGGGTGGTGTCAGGATGCTTCCCAACGTCACCCCCCATGATATTCACAACCTGGCAAGGGGAATGACCCTTAAAAATGCAGCTGCAGATCTTCCCTTTGGAGGTGGTAAGTCTGGTATTGTTAAACCGGATAATCTTTCTAAGAAAGATCGATTTGAAATTATTAAGGGATTTGCAAAGCTTATCAAACGGTATACACAAATCTATATTCCGGGTCCGGATGTCGGAACCAATGATGCAGACATGAAAACCTTTGGCATTGAAAACGGCTTGAACAATTGTGTATCTAAACCGGCTGATATGGGTGGGAACCGGATTGATGAACTCGGTGGCGCAGCCAATGGCGTAGTGGTTGCCACCAAAGAGTTGCTTGAGCACTTGCCTAAATTAAAACAACTGCCGCAATTCAAAGATATGATCATCCCCAGTGCCTCTGAAATGGATGTCTTGATCCAGGGATTTGGTGCAGTCGGTGCACATGCAGCAAGAATTTTTCATGACTATGATCCGTCCAATGCACCCATTATTAAAGGTATCAGCGATATCGACGGCTACCTTTTGAACAATGACGGTCTTCCCTGGAAAGAATTGTTTGAGATGTGGAAAAAATTCGGGTCTGTCACCAAACAATATTATCATGACCGAATCATGCGTGCAGATGGACCGGAAGCAAAGCAGACCGTATTTTCCACGGCAAGCAACAACCTGTTAGCTGAATCTGCCTTCTGCATGATACCGGCATCTCCCATGTTCAATTACCTGGACGTGGACGAGTCGTCTAATCCCTCCATGACCATTGACAGGATGGGCAAATGGCGGATTATTGTTGAAGGCGGGAACAGTTACTCACCTCTGCCGGCAAAAAAAGCAGCCCGGAGAAGGATGGAGAGATACGTCTACCGTGATAAGGGTATCTTGATCGCAGCAGATTACCTGGTGAATTCCGGTGGCGTTATTTACGCGGCACATGAAAGGATTATTCCGACACCGGCTCACCTTGAGATCCCTCCCGAGCTTCTTGGTGATCATGACGGTGTCAACAAATGGCTTGAAAACAATCAGGAGGAATTTGCCGAACTGGCTGAAATTCGCAGACAAGCGGCTGTTAAAAAATTGGAAACTGCTATCCGACGTAATATGGAAGAGCTTGTGGACGGGCTTTGCAAGGATGCGAATAGTCTGCCCTGTGAAATTGCCGAAAAGATCAGTGTTCAACGGATCGCCTTAATGGAAAAAACGAAAACAGCAAAAGACATCATGGAAGAAGCGCCAACCATTGAAATGGACAAGAATATTGCCGACGCAGCCCAGCTACTTGTAGATACCCCTGTTCCCATTGTTACTGTCGTATCTGAAAAAGGCAAATTGATCGGTATTGTAACGAATTGGGATATTACAAAAGCCATGGCATCAAAGTTGGCCATGGATGCTCCCCTTACCAGAATAATGATGGCTGATGTGATTACAAACACACCGGATGCAAAGATCATAGACTGCATTCGAATGCTTGAAAATAATTCCATCTCAGCAATGCCGATTGTTGAAGAGGGACGTGTAGTGGGTGTTATATCCGGAGACATGCTTGCCAGAAAAACACTTTTCAGACTATTGCAGACAACGGATTAGTTAGTGACTGAACGAAAACCTTGTTCAGACACTGTTTTAAGTTTTAGGTTTTAAGATTTAAGTTAAAAACAAAAAACAATCTCGGATAATTGCAAATAATGAGGTATCCATGAATTTTTTTGATTTTAAGTTTGTGGCAAATAATCAATTGCATTTTGGTGCAGGCAAATTTAACTTGCTTCCCGGACTGATTAATAGTTTTGGTGAAAATCTGCTATTGGTATCGGGTGGGCAATCTTTTAAAAAAACCAGTCATTACAAATGGCTTTTAAATGCTCTGGAAAATAACTCGGCCAGGATATATTGTTACTCCATATCATCAGAGCCATCACCCAACCAGGTTGATGAAATGGTACAGATATATCGAAAAAAAAATATTCGGGTTGTCATTGCCATTGGTGGCGGCAGTGTCATTGATGCTGGGAAAGCAGTTTCCGCCATGCTCACCAAAAACACATCGGTCTCAGACTATCTGGAAGGTGTGGGAGCTCAAACCCATGACGGCAAAAAAATTGCCTTCATTGCCGTGCCCACAACAGCGGGAACAGGAAGTGAGGCAACGCAAAATGCTGTGTTGAGCCTGGTAGGCAAAAAAGGATTTAAAAAATCCCTTCGCCATGAAAAATTCGTTCCTGATATCGCGCTGGTTGATCCGGAACTCACCCTTTCCTGCCCCAGGGGAATAAGTGCTGCCTGCGGCATGGATGCGTTAACCCAACTGATAGAGTCCTATGTCTCCATCAAATCCTCTCCAATGACTGATTCACTGGCGCTGGGAGGCTTACGCATCATGGGAAATGCAGTTTTAAAATCCGCAATAATAGACCCCAATGATATGGATGCCCGCACAAGACTCTGTTATGGTTCCTATGTTTCCGGTCTGACTCTGGCAAATGCCGGGCTTGGTGTGATCCACGGGTTTGCCTCGGTTATTGGTGGTAGCTTTTCCATCCCCCATGGAATTGTTTGCGGAACATTGCTGGCACAAACCACTCAAAAAAATATTGAAACATTGATCCGCCTGGACCCTGAAAGCAATTTACTTTTAAAATACGCCAATGCTGGGAAAATACTTGGAAAAACAAAAAAAAATAACCCCATAGAAAATGCCAGAGCCCTTTCAAATCTCCTGATGGAATGGACCCAAGTGTTGAAAATTCCTTTGCTTGGCCAATTCGGGATCACCAGAGATGATATCGACAAAATCGTATCGGTTACAGGCCAAAAAAATAATCCTGTAACGTTAACAAAAAAAGATTTAAAAGATATTCTAAAAAACAGAATTTAAATGCCATGCTAATCATATTGATTTTAAATTCAGACTAATTCAATGTGAAATTTTTGAAAGTATAAATTTTTGAAAATTTTCATTTTTTTCACTTGCGGAACTATTAAATACATGATATTTGCTTTTATGAACATTGACCCTGCTTTCCATGGGAGTTCCAAATGAGCATTACAATTGAAAATATCAGCTTAAGTGTTAATAAGGAAATCTATCTAAAAGATATTTCTTTAAATTTTGATTCAGGGTCTAAAAATATACTTCTTGGTAGAACTTTGGCCGGCAAAACTTCTCTTTTAAGAATCCTGGCTGGATTGGATCGTCCTTCCAAAGGAAAAATATTGGTTGACAATAAGGATGTGACAGGAGTATCCGTCCGCAAACGCAACATTTCCATGGTTTACCAGCAATTTATCAATTATCCCTCCTTTACTATCTATGACAACATTGCCTCGCCATTAAAAGTTGCCGGGATGGGAAAAAGCATGATAGACAGCCGGGTCAGAGAAGCTGCTGAAATGCTGCATCTTGAGGATATGCTGGATAGAATGCCTGGTGAACTTTCCGGTGGACAGCAGCAGCGGTGCGCTATTGCACGGGCACTGGTCAAAGATACAAATCTTCTTTTGCTTGATGAACCATTGGTCAATCTTGATTATAAACTTCGTGAAGAACTTCAGATTGACCTTCAGGATATCTTTGCACAAAGGAATGCCATTGTCGTGTACACCTCAACAGAACCGTCAGAAGCATTGAAACTTGGCGGCAACATTGTTATTCTCGATAAAGGACGGGTTCTTCAAAACGGCATTACTTCTGAAGTGTTTCATAAACCCGCTACAATTAAAGTTGCTGAAGTTTTCAGTGATCCTCCCATTAATTTGATCAATTGTCATGTTAAAGGATCTGTATTTCATCTGGGCCAAAATGTGACCATTCCCTTGACAGGACATATGAAATCATTGGCATCCGGAAATTATATTGCAGGAATCCGTTCCAATCACCTGTATTTAAATCCCCAAAATAAAACTGATACTGCAATAGAAGCAATTCTTGATCTGGCGGAAATAAACGGGTCTGAAACATTTTTCCATGTAAATTATGCCGGCACAAAGCTTGTCGTTCAAGAAGTGGGTATATATTCTAAAAAAATTAATTCAAAAATCCTGTTTTATCTTGACCCGGCAAGTTTATTTGTTTTTTCCAAATCTGGAGAACTTATTTTATCGCCGGAAAATTTTTCTGTTTGAACAGGCCGTGAATAGGAGACATGAATGGCAAAAATAACTTTAGATAATGTTGCTCACAGTTATATTGCTAAACCAAAGAACCAGTCAGACTATGCGTTAAGATTGATTGACAATATTTGGAATGATGGGGGTGCATATGCACTTTTAGGTCCTTCCGGCTGTGGAAAAACCACTCTGCTGAATATCATTTCAGGACTTCTGACTCCCAGCAAAGGCCGGGTTTTGTTTGATGGAAAAGATGTTACGGGTCTTCCCACTGAAAAACGAAACATTGCCCAGGTTTTTCAGTTCCCTGTTCTTTACGATACCATGAGCGTCTATGGCAACCTTGCTTTTCCCTTGAAAAATCGTGGATTTAATAAAATAGACATTGAAAAACGGGTTCTGGAAGTGGCCCAGATTCTTGATTTGACAGACAGTCTTAATAAAAAAGCAGCCAGCCTCACTGCAGATGCCAAACAAAAGATATCCCTGGGACGAGGGCTTGTCAGAAGTGACGTAGCCGCTATTTTATTTGATGAGCCCCTTACGGTTATCGATCCCCATCTGAAATGGCAGCTGCGGTGCAAACTCAAACAGGTTCATGAACAATTAAAATTAACCCTATTGTACGTAACCCATGACCAGATAGAAGCCCTGACTTTTGCCGAGCAGGTTATTGTCATGTATGAAGGTGCGATTGTTCAAATCGGAACTCCCCAGGAACTTTTTGAAAACCCCAGCCACAAATTTGTAGGATATTTTATCGGCAGCCCCGGAATGAATTTTCTGCCCTGCACCATAGAGGGCAACCAGGCCATGGTTGGTGATATAGCAATTAAATTAAATAATCAAACAGCGGCACTTGGTGCAGAAGCCATAGGAAAAATTGAACTTGGCATACGGCCACTTTATCTGGAAATACATAATACTAAGGTTGAAGGAAGTGTACCGACAATTGTCAAATCAATTGAAGATCAAGGGAGCTATAAAATTGTTACGACAATCCTGGGGAACAATAACATTTTAAGGGCAAGGTTACCTGAAGGGAAAACCTGTCCTTCTGAAAAAGCCTGGCTCAAGTTCTCTGAAAACTGGATCAGATTATTTAGCGACGACATACTTTTAAAAAATTAAGTTTGGAGCATCACTAATTATGGACAAATGGAAAGATAACAAAGCCTGGTTTCTTGTTTTGCCGGTTTTTATATTGGTTGCTTTCAGTGCCATCATTCCCTTGATGACGGTAGTCAACTATTCCCTGCAGGATATTTTTGGTCCGGGGCAACGCGTTTTTGTGGGGCTTGAGTGGTTTAAGGAAGTTCTCGCCGACAAAAGGTTACATGATGCATTAGGGAAGCAGTTAATCTTTTCCGGACTTGTGCTTTTAATTGAAATGCCCCTTGGTATCCTTATCGCGTTAATGATGCCCAAAAAAGGCCTGACAGCCTCCATCAGCCTGGTTATCATTGCCTTGCCCCTGCTGATCCCCTGGAATGTTATCGGAACAATCTGGATTATATTCACCCGGCCGGATATCGGTCTGTTCGGTGCTGCCATAAATGGGATGGGGATTGCCTTTGATCATACATCAAACCCCCTTCAGGCATGGATAACGTTGATGTTTATGGAAGTATGGCATTGGACCCCCCTTGTTGTACTTCTATCTTATGCAGGACTTCGCGCCATTCCTGAAGCTTATTTCCAGGCAGCCAAAATTGATGGCGCTTCTACCTGGGCTACATTCTGGTATATCCAGTTGCCTAAAATGAGAGGGGTTCTCACCATAGCACTGTTGCTTCGTTTCATGGACAGTTTTCTGATTTATGCAGAACCTTTTGTCCTGACCGGAGGCGGCCCTGGTAATACCACAACTTTTTTATCCATATATCTTGTAAAGGTTGCTGTGGGGCAGTTTGATCTAGGCCCTGCCGCAGCTTTTTCTTTGGTTTATTTTCTCATCATACTGTTGTTCTGCTTTATATTTTACCAGGTCTTACAAAATGTTGGAAAAGGAGAAAAATCATGAGAATAAAAAAACGAACCTTATTTTTTATGGTTTATATTTTTCTTTTAATGCTCCCCATTTACTGGATGCTGAATATGTCCCTGAAAACCAATGCAGATATCTTAAGCACTTTTTCCCTTTATCCAAAACATATTACCTTTGACAACTATATTAAAATTTTTACAGACTCTTCCTGGTATTCAGGATATATCAATTCTATCATTTATGTGACCATGAACATGGTAATTTCCCTTGTCACAGCTCTTCCCGCTGCCTATGCTTTTTCAAGATACAGCTTTCTTGGAGACAAACATATGTTTTTCTGGCTTTTGACCAACAGGATGGCACCAGCCGCAGTATTTCTACTGCCATTTTTTCAGCTATATTCAACATTTGGTCTGATTGATACCCATATTGCCGTTGCACTTGCCCATTGTCTTTTTAATGTACCATTGGCCGTCTGGATTCTTGAAGGATTCATGTCAGGAGTTCCCAGAGAAATAGATGAAACCGCATTCATTGACGGGTACAAATTTCCCAGATTCTTTTTAACCATCTTTATTCCCCAGATACGATCGGGAATCGGTGTTACTGCATTTTTCTGCTTCATGTTTTCCTGGGTAGAGCTTTTATTGGCAAGGACTTTGACCACAACAAACGCAAAACCCATTGCAGCAACCATGACACGTACTGTAAGCGCTTCCGGGTTAGACTGGGGACTGCTGGCTGCTGCAGGGATCCTGACCATTGTACCCGGTGCCCTTGTTATCTGGTTTGTGAGAAATAACCTGGCAAAGGGCTTTGCCATGGGACGGGTTTAACAAAAGGAGTTATTATGACCTTAGAATGGATGGCATGGACACTTCCCACTGCAATATTTTTTATAACCATTGGTTTAATCCTGATCTCCATGACAGTGTGGCAGGTTTTTTCACCCACTATTGAACGTAAAGGTTTTTTACCCATTTCAACCACAAGGGGAGACCGACTGTTTATTGGACTTCTGGGAAGTGCATATATTCACCTGGCATGGATTGG
>Ga0164315_10004716_pt1 | contig 10599 bp, 17 predicted proteins | sample GuaBasSedimGuay6_FD_113737 | JGI IMG/M metagenome (GOLD analysis project Ga0164315, IMG submission 113737) | Subseafloor sediment microbial communities from Guaymas Basin, Gulf of California, Mexico - Guay6, Core 4569-2, 0-3 cm | ecosystem: Environmental > Aquatic > Marine > Hydrothermal vents...
CGCAAAGAAAAGCATTTCACGCTAGCAAAGCAGATGGTGGTAAAGGCGCTCCAAATAAAATGGTAACACCATTAAATTTTGGGATGCCTGTAATTGGTTCACTAACACAAAACCCAGGATTAAATAATGCGTTTATGTTTGGTGGTGGAAACCAAGGGAATGTAGCGATGCAACAAATGATGGCGCAGCAAATACAAGCTGAGCAAGCTGCCGCTGCACAAGCTCAAAACACGGCGTCTTCAAATTATCAAGATCCAAATAATGCAAGTTCAGTCGGGTTTAATTCTACAGTAACACCAACACCTACGTTTGCTGATAATTCTATGGACGCGTCTTTGGTTGGTGGAGTAGGAACAGCGCCTGTGGCAACTACTAATAATTTTAATCCAACAACTGTAAATTCTGCTGAAGGCATTTTTGGTAATGAACAAGCTAGAAAAATACAACCATATAAAAAACCATTAATAAACTTTTAATATAAAAAATATGAATCATAAAGATTTTAAAATAGACGCAGAGCACACAAAAGCAATGGGCGGCAAAAGAGGAGGTATTGTAGGAGAAAACGCAATATGGGACGGACCATTAAGTCAAGTTGGTAGAGCTCATGGCGAAGGATCAAGCTCAGGTATATATGGGATGAAACTAAAGCTAGATGCAGTTCCTGATTCAGGAGGACCAATAACACAAAAAGCTAAAAACTATAAATAATATAAACATGGCACAAAATCAACCAAGCAGCGCTATAACAGTTGTTAATAGCGATACAATTAATATTCCTAAACCAGGTATAATAACTTCAGGAACAAATACTTCTGGCGCAGCAACTACGTTAGTTGATGCTGGAAATAATTTTCTTTCTTCTGTTACTAATCCTAATGGTTACAATATTGTTGGAGGAGACGTAGTTGTGTCAGCGGCGGGCGTAATATGTGAAATAGAATCAGTAGATTCTGCTACACAACTTAAATTAAAAACACCAGGAATTGCAGCTGGAACATACGATATTTATAAAGGTAATTATCAAATCCAAGGACAATCTGATGGATTTACTTTATTTGTAGGAACAGGTGGTCCTGCTTCTACTCTTAAAATTAAAACTGTATCAGGAGAAGATGTTACTATGCTCAATGTTCCTGATTCTTCATTTATACCAGTCCAAGTTCAAAGAGTTTTTGCAACTGGAACTACTTGTAGTGACATAATAGGATTACAATAAAATGGCGGGATTTAATGGACCAAGTATATTAGGTAATGCAACCGCAGTATTAGGATTACCATTAACCTTTCCAGGTGGAGGTGGTCCTATACCTACAACTTTCTTTATTTTATCAGAAGCTGGTGATTTTTGTATATCAGAAGCGTCAGATTCAATGGTACAAGAGATAGCTCCTTAATAATTTAAAAGCATATAAAAAATGGCTAATATAAAGTTTTCTGCATTTACACAAAAAGTAGCATCAGCTGATGTAGATTTTTTAGTAGGGTACACGGGAGGTGACAACGTTAGAATAACTCCTTCAGTATTTGATGATCGCTATGTACCGCTAGCTGGTGGTACAATGACTGGTAATTTAAGAATAAATGACGGTGTTAGATTCCAAGCAGGTTCAAGTGGAGATTTTAATATTAGACATAACGGTGTAGCTACATTTCAAGAAAACGAGACAGGTGATTTGAATATTTCAAATTATGCTGATGATAAAGATATTATATTTTATAATGATGATGGAGCGGGTAGTGTTACTGAATATTTAAGATTAGATGGTAGCTCTACTAATATGAAAGCAAGTAAAGACATACGCTTTATTGATAATGTTGACGCTGAGTTTGGAACTGGTGGAGATTTTAAAATATATCACGACGGTGTAGACACATTTCAAGAAAACGAGACAGGTGATTTAAATATTACGCAAAACGCTGACAATAAAAACATCATATTTAAATCAGATAATGGTTCTGGATCTACAGCTACTTATATAACAGTTGATGGCGCTAATATTAGAACAAAATTTTCAAAAAACACAATTCATCTTGATAGTATTAGAGCTAATTTTGGTAACGGTTCTGACTTGCAGATTTACCACGATAGTGGAAACAATTATATACAAGGCGTTAATGGTGATATGTATATACAAAATGGAGCTGATGATAAAGATATTATATTTAGATCAGACGATGGCGCTGGGGGTCAAACAGAATACTTTAGATTAGATGGTGGTATAGTAAGAACTATATTTTCTAAAAACATAGGTTTTGAAGATGATGTTAAAGCAATATTTGGTGCTGGTAATGATCTTCAAATATATCACGATGGTAGTAATTCTATTATAAAAGACTCTGGAGCAGGTAATCTTGTAATTAATGCAGGAAGTCTTGTAGTAAGTAATGCAGCCGATACCCAAAATATATTGATTGGTATTGATGGAGCAGAAGTTAGATTATATCACAATGGTAGCAAAAAGTTTGAAACTACAAGTACAGGAGTAAAAATTACAGGTGTAAATCAATATGCAGATAACGCGGCTGCTCTTGCAGGTGGATTAACAGTAGGAGATGTTTACAGAACAGGAGATTTATTAAAAATAGTAAACTAAGATATGGCAAATATAAAATTTTCCGCGTTTACGCAAAAAGTAGTAGAAACTGATGTAGATTTTTTAGTTGGATATACTGGTGCAGATAATGTTAGAATATCACCTAGCACTATTGGTCAAGGAGTTTATTTGCCACTAGCCGGTGGAACTATGACTGGTAATATTTTATTAGAAGATAGTGTAAAATTGTCTATTGGTACTTCAGATGACTTTAACATGTTTTTTAACGGAGTAGATACCACTCTACAAAACATAACAGGTAATTTAAATATAATTAATAAAGCTAACGACAAAGATATAACATTACAATCAGATGATGGAGCTGGTGGTGTTGCTACATATTTAACTTTAGACGGAAGCACTACTGACGCTTACTTCTCAAACCCTGGCAACGTAGGTATTGGAACTGCTAGTCCTAATTATAAATTATCAGTAGACGATAACTCAATTACAAATATACCTAAAACACTATTACAATTTGACGCGGCAAGTATAGCTGATAATGGAGGTTATAATATAGACTTTAGAGCAAGTGCAAATGATCTTGCCAACAGATACGTTGCAAGAATAAGAGGTATTAGAGAATCTTCAGGAGCAAAAAGTCAGTTGTCTTTTTGGACAGAAAGCGGAGCTGATTTATTACAGAGGATGACCATACGCGCTTCAGGCAACGTAGGTATTGGAACTGCTAGTCCTAGTTACAAATTTACAGCTTATGGAAGCTCATCAGATAGCGAAATTGTAGCTTCTTTTGGTAGCGCAAATGACATATCTGAATATACCGCTATTGGATTATCTGGTTTTATCGCAGGTAACGACGCGACTAAAGCAGGTTTAGCGTTAGAAAGAACCGCTAGTTTTGGTGTAGGAAAATTACACTTTTTAAATAACACCACTATAGATGACTCGGATATGACTCTAAGCGATTCTAGAATGGTTATAGATATAGACGGTAACGTAGGTGTTGGAACTACTAGTCCTTCGTCTTTTAATTCAAGAGGTAGAAATTTAGTAGTCAATAGCGATGGTGACACAGGTATTACTATTAGTGCTAATTCCACAAGTAGTAGTACTTTACTATTTGCAGACGCGTTTGCTGGCACAGGAGGTACAGCAACATATAGGGGAGTAGTTGAATATGATCATTCAAACGATTCAATGGCTTTTAGCACATCAGCTACTGAAAAAATGCGTATTGATTCTTCAGGCAATGTAGGCATTGGAACCGCTAATCCTAATTTTTTAGGTTTTTTAGAAACAGGTTTAAATATTGCTGCTGGAAGTTCTAGTTCCACTACATTGCAACAAGCTGGTTTAGTAATATCGGGTAGCTCAGACGCTAATGATGCTGATGATTTTAGCTATTTATCTTTTACAAATTATCAATCTACTTTATCATCTAATAGAGTAGCTGAAATAAGAGTTAAAAAAGTTGGAACAGATGTTGATACGGGTGAATTTACGTTTTACACAGCTAATGGAACTTCTCTTGTAGAGGCTTTAACTATAAATTCTTCTCAAAAAGTAGGTATTGGAACTACTAGTCCACTTGCTGATTTAACTGTCGCAACACAGATGTCTAGCAGTCGTACTTCTATACTTTATTTAGATATTGATGGAACTAACACAGATGGTGGAGGTGGTGAAATTGTATTTAGTACTTCAGCGAGTTCTGGAGACTTAACTAATTATAATGCTAAAGTAACAGGAACAAGAGTATCTGGTGATGGAGGTGATAGTGAATTAGGGTTTTGGACTACATTAGTTAGCGATAACGTAGCATCTCAACAAAGAATGGTTATCACAAAAGAGGGTAACGTAGGTATTGGTACGAGTAGTCCTGCTTCAAAATTAGAAGTTGATGGTGGTGATGTTGAGGTAAGTGATTCGCTTAATGGGTTAATATTAAAATCACCGGACGGAACAAGATATAGAGTAACAGTTGCAAACGGAGGTACGCTTACAGTATCAGCAGCATAATAAAAAAAATAAATAACTAATAATTAAAAAACAAAAAAATGGGATACAATAAACCAAATCCATTAAAAGCAATGGAGTCAGCTTTAAAAATGTATAAAGCAGAAAAAAAAGGTGGTATGCATAGAATGGAATCACCTATGTACGCAGGTCATAGTCCAATGAAAGCAGATGGATACTACATGTCAAAAGAATTAAAAGACATGCCTATAGTAGATATTGAAAAAGGTAAAGGTAAAGGCGATTACAGCACTAATCCAGATAAAAATCCTATGGCTGGAAAAAGTGGCATGAAAGACAAAATGGATAATTTTGGTAAAGGAAATAAAAAACCAGCTACAGAAAAAACATATGGTTCACCTGCAAAAGCTGCTAAACCAGATTTTTTAGATTTAGATAAAGATGGTAACACTTCTGAACCTATGAAAAATGCTGCTAAAGCTAAAGGTTCTCCAGCTAAAAAACAAGGATACAATGATAGATTAGATGAAAGTTTAGCTAAAGACGGTAAAGAGTCTAGCAAAAAACAATCTATGAAAGATCGTAGAGATGAATCAAAAGGAATGGAAAAATCAAAAGGAAAAGGAGCTTATTCTTCTGATCCAAAAATGAGCTAAATATGGGACATAAAATTCATAAGCATATGAGTGGTGCAAAATCATCATCACCATTAAATCAAAATATACGACCTGGTTATAGAGATCCTGAAAATCTTAGACTAACTGATGAAGATTATGAAGCTGAGTTAAAAGCAAGAGCTCTTTTAGCAGAAGAAAAAGGTTATGACCAAGTTAGAGGAAGAGGTTCACGAATTATAGATCAATTTTCTGGCGAAGCTGTTGGTCCTATACCAGGAGGCCAAGGTGATCGTGTAGACTATCTACCTAGCATAGACTCTGAAGCTTTACAAGGTATTGATCCAGAAATTTATGGAATAGGAAGAGATATGGTTAGAGATTCTATAAATCTAGTAAACCAAGGTCGTGGCGGAACAGCAAAGGTTTTGTTTGGAGAAAATTTAGGTAGAAATCTTAGAGAAGCTACAGACCCAGAGTCATACGAGGCTAAATTAAGAACAGCAATAAGAAGAGGTGGTAAAGTTGAGTCAGGCGAATCAGGTGCGCCTAATATAGATATTATTGCTCCTAAATCATATGGACCAGATAGCTATACTCATTGGAATTTTAGAGACAAAGTATATGCTCCTAATATAGGTAAAGATGATAGAAAAAGATTACTTAACAAGTATATAAATAAAAGTGAATTATTTAAAAATCAAAGATATTAAGATGGGAAGAGGATACAGTGGAAATCACCCTCGCTATTCAGGCGAGAGATACGATGCTAAACAAGCGTATAATAAAGATCTAACAGCTTCTGCTAGATTACACTACTTAGAAAACGACAGACACGATCACGATTCACCTCATCACATGAGTGTTAATCAAAGACTTGATGATTCTTTTGGTATGGGACAAAACACAGGTTCTGCTCCGTCACCAATGAATAAACATTGCAAAAGTCATTCACCTGTTAAAAACAGAGCTGGAAAATTAAGAGAAAAAGCTGCTAAAATATCTAGCAAAACTGAAGGACAAGGCGGTTATGATTATGAAAGTCCTAAAGTACAAAAACTTTTAAGCAAAGCTAGAAAAGTAGATGAAAGAAGTGGAATGAAATCTAGAGATGAAAGATCTGGAGAACTAAGAGGTAGAGAAATGGATGACATGATAGATAATAGACCAGATAGTCCTTTTAATGCTTGTGCTAAAGACGAAGGCGGAAGTGGTTGTATTCAAGAAATGGGTGGAGCATGGAGAGTAATTAGTAATAAAACAGATAAACCTTGGCCAGCAAAATACGGAAGCAAATCAAAAGCTGAAGCTGCTTTAAGAGGTTATCACGCAGGATAATATGGATATACTAGGTAAAATTAGATCAAGTTTTTCAAATAAAAACGGTTTTAAAATAGGTTTCTCAAATAGATCTCCTTTAAACCAGTACAAGAGCACTATGCCTACTAGTTTTAATTTACCTAAGTTAAACGCTAAAGTTGGTGTTGCCCAAAATATAGTTTCTGGTGACCAAGCTTTAAGTGATGCTAATTTACAAGAGTCAGAATTTATTGGAAAGTCAATACAAGGTGCTGTTAAAGAAATTGGTGACGCTGTTGTAAAAAAGAAAAAAACAAAAAAAGAGAATAAAATAAAACAGCAACTAGAAGATGAGTTAGAGTTAGCTAATAATAAAGTTGAATTACAAAATAAAATAAACGAAGTTTTAAATAAATGAAAGCTAAAGGATTAGGAGATAGTATAGCAAATTTTACTAAAAAAACTGGTATTAATTCAGCAGTGCAGGCAGTATCTAAAGCAATGGGTAAACCTTGTGGTTGCGCTAAAAGACAACAGATATTAAACGAAAAGTTTCCATATAAAAATTCAAAATAGTATGTTTAGATTAAAAAATAAATTTACTATAGAATCACCATTTAAACAAGATAATACACCTATTTATAATACAAGTCTTGAAGATGGAGTTTTAGGTAAAGCAAATAATAACGGTACAATTTTAGTATCAGATAAAATAACTGATTCAGAAGAAAGACAAAGCGTTATTGATCATGAAAAAGTTCATTTAGATCAAATGAAAAGAGGTGATTTAGATTATGATGATGAAAATGTATATTGGAAAGGTAAAACATATTCTAGAGAAGATATGCAAGAAGGTGCAGAAAACTTACCATGGGAAAAAGAAGCGTATAATAAAACAGATCCATTTAAAAAATATTAATATTTAATATGTCAAAAAAATTTAAAGACACTAAAGTAGGTAAATTTCTATCTAACGCAGCTCCTGGAATTTTAAATACAGTAGGTGATGTATTACCTGACAATGGTGTTATGGGTTTAGTAAAAAATCTTATACATAAAGAACCGGCTTTACCGCCAGAAGATAAAGAAAAAGCTTTATTATTATTGCAGCAAGATATAGTTGAAATGCAAGAAATAAGTAAACGTTGGTCAAGCGACATGACGTCAGATTCTTGGTTAAGTAAAAATACTAGACCAATGACACTTATATTTTTAACTGTGTCTTTAATTATTTTAATAGTTTTAGACAGTGGTAATATAGGTTTTGGAGTTAATGATACTTGGGTAGATTTATTAAAATCTTTGCTTATAACAGTTTATGTAGCTTATTTTGGTTCACGAGGGGTGGAAAAATTCAAAAAAATGGGTAATAATAAATAAGAGTATTATATTAATTAAATCCAATTAAATGAAAAATTTATTATTAAGCGCGTTAATGCTGTTTAGTATTAGCATCCAAAGCCAAGACTTTGGTGAAAAATTAAAAGGAGTTTGGTCAAGCGAACAAACAAGTTATTATGTAGTAATATTACATGATAAACAAAAGTATGAGTTTACTAATTTTTCCTTTGAAGAAAATAACGTATTGCAAGAGACTTTTGTAGAAGAAGGTAAAGATTACGTTAAAACAAAAATTCACAATCCTAAAAATAATTGGGAAGTATTTATAACTTACAAATATGTAAATAAAAATACTTTAACAGCTAAGTTTGAAGGATCTATTAATCAAACGTCTTTTTATAAAAGACACTGGGTTATGACAAATTAAATTAAATAAAATGAATAAAGAAAACAAAATTACTGAAGAAGAGTTAAAAAAAGTAAGAGACTTTCAGTCTAAGCTTTTTGAATTAACACAAAAAATAGGTTTGGTAGAAACTCAAAAACATGCTATACTTCATGAGATAGCTGGAGTTAACCAAGATCAAGATAGTGTTAAGAAACAATTAGAAAATAAATATGGTTCTGTAAGTATAAATTTAGAAGACGGAACTTATACAGAAAACACAAAAAATGAATAATGTAGTTAGAAAAATCAGCATTGGTTCTGATTATAAAAATGACGCAATGCATTATTCTGTAGGTCAACAAGTTTATGGTGGGCATGAAATATCTCATATATTATTAGATGAAAAAGATAATTCATATAACATACATATAAAGAAAAACAACGAGGTATTGCCATGGAAGAAATTTAATTCTAACATGGCTATATCTATAGAGTATGATTTAGAATATTAATGAATAGTTTATATGATTTTATTATAGAACCTATAGGTGATAGGTATGATAATAAAAAAACAGTAGGTGGTAAAGATTTAATACTTAACACAAAAATTGAATCTTGGAAGTTTGTTAATAGATTAGCGAAAGTTGTAGCAGTGCCAATAGCGTTAAAAACTCCTATAAAAAAAGGCGATACTATAGTTGTTCATCAAAATATATTTAGAAGATTTTATAATATGAAAGGTGAACAAAGCAACAGTAGATCTTACTTTAAAGATAATATGTATTTTGCTGCTATTGATCAAATATATTTATATAAACACGATGCAGAGTGGTTGTCTTTTGGAGATAGATGCTTTGTAATGCCTATTAAAAATTCTAATGATCTAATAAACAGAAAAGAAGATCCTAGTATTGGAGTGCTTAAAATTAGTAATAATAAGCTAGAGGCATCTAATATTAAACCAGGAGACACCATAGGTTTTATTCCAGGTGCTGAATGGGAATTTATTGTAGACGATCAACGTCTTTATTGTATGAAATCAAATGATATTGTAATTAAATATGGAAATCAAGAAAACCAAAAAGAGTATAATCCAAGCTGGGCAAGTAGCAGTTGAAGAATTAATTAAAGTGGCTAAAGAGCCTATTGTTGATTCTGATGACGATATATCTGCTGACAGACTTAAAAATGCTGCAGCAACAAAAAAGTTAGCAATATTTGATGCATTTGAAATTTTAAATAGAATACAAGAAGAAGAAGATATAATTGAAGGCAAAGTAGAAAATGAAACCAAGAAACCTAAACAGTTTAAAGGTTTTGCTGAAGGAAGATCTAAATAATGTACGAGCAAACTTTATATAAAATACTAGACGATCATATAAAACCTAAAATAATAAAACAATTAAATAGGTATAAAAAATGGGAGTATGGTTATAACGCAGAACATGATGTCGTTGTTATTTCAAAAACTGGTAAAATAGGTGAAATATATGACATTCAAGGACTTAAAATAGCATTGCCTTTAGAAGAGAACGTTCATAAGTTTAAAGAAAATAAATGGACAGTTTTTGAATATCCTAAAGTTTTAAAGAAAATAAAAACAGTATTCGACTGGAGAGAATATCCAGAAGATTTTAAAGAACAATGGTATGAATATATTAACGAAGAATTTAGAAGGCGTGAAGAAGGTTTCTGGTATATTAACAAGGATAAGCCTACTTATATTACTGGTAATCACTACATGTACTTGCAGTGGAGTAAAATTGATGTTGGGCAGCCAGACTTTAGAGAGGCAAACCGTCTCTTTTTCATATTCTGGACCGCAGTACACGCCGACGCACGGTGCTATGGTATGTGCTATCTCAAGAATAGACGTTCAGGCTTTTCGTTTATGGCATCCGGAGTTACGGTGGATATGGCGACCATATCAAGCGACTCACGTTTTGGGATATTGTCCAAATCTGGCGCCGACGCTAAGAAGATGTTCACCGATAAGGTTGTACCAATATCCGTTAATTACCCCTTCTTTTTCAAACCGATCCAGGACGGTATGGACCGCCCAAAGACCGAACTCGCATACAGAGTCCCAGCGTCCAAGTTCACAAGAAGATCGATTGTATCGACCGAGCAAACCGAGGATCTCACCGGGTTGGACACCACAATCGACTGGAAGAACACCGGGGATAACGCCTATGATGGAGAGAAACTCAGGCTCCTCGTCCACGATGAATCAGGTAAATGGGAGAGGCCGAACAACATCCAGAACAACTGGCGCGTTACGAAAACCACCCTTAGATTAGGTAGTAGAATTATCGGCAAGTGTATGATGGGATCAACGTCAAACGCTTTAGATAAAGGAGGTGCAAATTTTAAAAAATTATTTTATGACTCAGATGTCACAAAAAGAAATGCAAATGGACAG
>Ga0164315_10004717_pt1 | contig 10599 bp, 17 predicted proteins | sample GuaBasSedimGuay6_FD_113737 | JGI IMG/M metagenome (GOLD analysis project Ga0164315, IMG submission 113737) | Subseafloor sediment microbial communities from Guaymas Basin, Gulf of California, Mexico - Guay6, Core 4569-2, 0-3 cm | ecosystem: Environmental > Aquatic > Marine > Hydrothermal vents...
CTCGCATGTTTAATTAGAGGAACAAATTCATCTTTAACTCTACCATAATCAATGTCAGGTGCACTTCCCAATAAACCATATTCAGGTTTTGGAAAATCAGACATAGCATTATCATATGCAATTTTAGATGCATCATCCATTTCATTCAGTTTTTCTTCTTTTTTATCTTGAGTTTCTTCGTTCAAAATTTCTTTCTTTTTAAAATCAGGATTAACTTTCTCCATCATTTCAAAAAGCATTTTTTCCGTATTTTTAGTTTTTTTCATAATATTTTTCTTTATCTATTTTTCTTTTTATATTTATCGTATTTACTCATGAATTTCCTGTTTTTAATAACTTGAGGTTGTAATCCACTTTCTTTACTTTGATTCCCATGTAATAAGAGAGCAAAACTTTGGTCACTATTATATGCTAATGTATCATCAATATCTATTGGTAATCTTAATTTAGCTGCTTCTTCGGGTGAATTCACCACAATTGCACTTTTAAGATCATTGGCTTTAATTTCATCATCAAATTTACCACCATAACTAGCAATTAATTTCATGTTTTTAGGTATATCTTTTTTTCTTTTAAGCCAAAAAGGTAATGATTTTGTATATGCATAGAATAATATATCAGGTCTTTGTCTTGCAACTTCTAACCAAGCATCAAAATATTCTAAACTATAAAAATCTCCAGCTTCGTGTATTCTAAAGACTTCTATTTTTTTATTTCTTTTCTCATGATAATCTAAAGAACGTAATATTAAATCAACTTTACCTTTTTCATCGAATTTATCTAAAAGATCTTTATTAGCCCATCTTGATTTCTGGACATGCGGGTGTCGTGCCTCAGCATTTCCTGCATAACATGTAAAATCACCCATACTTTTAGTTAATTTACCTGTTTTCGGATTTGGTTTTCTATTTCTATCAACAAAAGTTTTACATTTGCCAGCAAATTTGCAAGTATATCCTACTGGTAATGACATAAAAGGTTGGTCTAATTTACTATTAAATGGTCTAATGTTAAGAAAACAATCTCTTTTTTCATCAATTAACTCATTTTTTTCTAAATGAGCCATTGGATCAAAATCTTCACCTTCTTCTTCACTTGCTTCAATAAATTCTTTTAATAGTTTAACATCTTGACCAAGATTACCTGAAAGTTTATTATATTCAAGAAATATTGATGATAATCCCGTATTTAGGCGTTCATTTATTTTCTTTTGATAAAGAACTTTATTTTCACTTTCATTTAAATTTAATTTAAAATCAGGATTTGTTGTTATCATTCTTTCAAATAATAACATCTTACTGTTTTCCATATATTTTATTTTTTAATCAATATAGATAATACCATCATCACCAGTATAAACGTTTTTTTCTTTCATACTTCTAGCAATATCCTGTAATTTATCGTTATTATCATCAAAAAATCCTGCACCATGACCATTTCTTGATAACCATAAATAATGACCTAATTGACTTTCATCATAACTATTCAATTCATCCTTTGCATTTTCGTTAGCTTGATTAATAAATTGAAGTATATCGTTTTTTGCTACATTTTTTGATGCATCATCTACATCATGAATAGTTTTTTCATCGAATTCACCATCATCACCACTAGACCATAATGCTGTTTCTATATAACCATCCAATATTTTATTAACGTCAAAATTTCTATCTTCTAAATTTTCATCTATTTGATTAAATCTTTCAGTATACCAGTTTTTCATATCAAAAGGATTAATAGCACGTTTTTCTAATGTTTTTTTAGTTAAAATATTAATATCCTTTCCTTTAAAATCCATATCAACAATATCATCAAAGAAATACTCTTTTTTTCCTACTTTTAAGTCTTCTGGATCATAACCTGCGTATTCCCAACCATTAACAATCTTACCATTTGGTTTATAAACAGCAAAATGAGAATATTTAGGGTTTATTTCGTTTTCGTTTAAAGGTGTGTCGGTAGTTTCATCATCTACAGGAAACTCATAATCTAAACCAATATAATTTAAATGTGGATTCCATGACATGTGGTAACCATCTTTTTCGAAGGTATTGTCATTTGAACCATTATTTAATGAATCACTACCCATGTGGTGTCCATGATCATGCCATTGTTGTAAATATGTTAATGCTGCTTCTTCACCTTCATCATTAAGAATTCTTAATGGTTCTTCAGCTTCTTCTCCTTGCATGAAAACAACACTTTCATATTTATCTTGGTCTGTGGCTTCGTTTAGTGAATTTTCATTTAAAACTTCTTTCTTTTTAAATTCAGGGTTAACGTTACCCATCATTTCAAATAATCGTTGTTTGCTATTTTTCATAATATATTTTCTTTCTAATAAATACATTAGAAATTCAAAAAATGATTAATATATAAATTCATCGAAATCTGGATATAATATTACTTCACCATCTTCTGGATAGTCAAGATCGATACCCATTTTTGCTAACCCTAATTTAAGTAAATGTTCATCGACATCCATTTGATCTGGACTAAAATCATAATATTTTGTTTTATTAAAGATTCTTTTTGCCATTTCTTTATGTTCATCTGTTGGATTTTCAGCTAATAAACTGAATACTATTCCAAATACGCTTGCGCTTGTTCTATCTGCCATATTAATTTATTTAATTTTTAATGTCTGTTTCAATTTTGACCTTAAAATGTGAAGCATATATTTTTCTGGCTGCTATTTCAGCCCAATCTAGATCATTATTGTTACCATATTTTTTATGTTCTGTTTTTATTCTATATGTGATTTCATCAATGATGTCTTCTTTTTTATTAGTTACTCTTTTTTCTTCATCTTCATCGATTAATCTACATAAATAACTATAAAATAGGGTCGATGTTGAATGATCACTAAATAATTCTGCTGTAAATTTTAATTCTTTTAAAGTAGTTAAATCCATAATTTTTTGTTGTTAATATGTGCAATAAAAAGCACTTTTCTTTAAATAATTAATATAATGTTATAATATGATATAAAATAGTGTGTTATATTGCACTATTTTAGTTCAATAAAAGCAAATAACCATCTTTCAACATCCCATTTACCAGTATCCATTCCAACAGATTTCCAAGTATAACCATTATCGGTGGAATATAAAACAGTACCACAATGCTCATGATGTCTTTTATATACCCATTGTATATCTATTCTGCTATATGTTTTAAAAGATCTTTTCATTTCATATTTCATTAGATTTTGGTTTTTGTTTTTTTTTATACCCACTTTCGATCCATTTTTTAGATTGTTGTAAAAAATCACAAAATCCATCAATTTGCGATGGAAAAATTTGAATAGTATCTTTCAATCCTCGTTGTGTAATGTGTGTTAATTCGATCCTATTTAATGTTTTACATACATTAACAAACAATTCACTGCTCATTGACATATCATCGTCAGTATTTATTTTTAATTCAGGTTTTTTCATTATTTTATTTTTAATTTATTTTTAGATTCAATCATTCTAGTATCTGCAGAATGTATTGCATTATCAACATCATTATCATATATTTCACTATATCCCACAGCTATTAAATCATTTGTATATAATACATCCTTCATATCAGAAAACAATAAAAACTCATCTCCCGCATATCTAACTAATATATCTAAATCAGATATATTTCCTTGAATATATCCAACAACATATTTAATATATGAATCTCCATAACTATGGCCACTTTCATTAACACTTTTCAAACCATTGATATCAATAAAATAGACATACTTATATGAAATATCATTCATATTCTTATATAACCAATTTCTATTTAATAGATTGGTTAACGCATCATGATATGCCAAATATTTTATTTCTTTATATTCCGAAAGGAATTTTTTAATTCTGGAAAACATAATAAAAATTCTTTATAAGTTAAATGTGTCCAAAAATGCTCCAATTTTGTGTCATGGAACATTACTGCAATAAAATCTGGTTTTGGTCTTACTGAAAGTCTATAACCTTCGGTATAACCAACTGCCATCTTTTTAATTCTAAATCTATTTACATAGATTGTACCTTCTCTGTGTCGTATACCCAATTCATTCAATGAACCTGCTCTCCACAAACTAAATGTGAATTGAACAGCAGGTAATCTACGAAACATATTATTATTAATCATAATTATTATACGAAATAAAAACAAAAAAGTTACGCTTTAATATAATATTTACATATTTCATTTTCTACTTCATTTTTAAATCTACATTCATCAATAAACTTACAAATTTCACATGAATCATCAACATTATCTATAGGTAATATTTCTTTTTGTTGTGTATACCATTGAGCTTGTTGTAAAAAGATTCTACTTGCACAAGATTCACATATTGGGGTGGCTTTAAAATTTATATTAAAAACCACTTCCGTTTCTTCTTCACATAGTTTACATTTTTTCATAATATATTTATTTTTTTAAAATTTCTATAATTTCATCAATTGAACCACCTTTAGTGATTTCTTCACATTGACTCCATTTATTAAAATTACCAAATTTATCCCAAAGTATATAATCACATCCATTTGAATAACCCATATAATCATTATCAAATGAACTGAAACCTATTTTCTTACCATGTCCATATGCAACAGCAATTTCACCGTCAATAGTAGTATCTTCAATTTTCCCACCTGTATAAGAACTTGCTGTATTAACCATATTCATTAAAAAATTGGAATTTTGTTCAACACTAACAATAAAACCATTTTCTCTAAGTTTTTTTGTTAATTCTTGTGAAAAATTACAATTAGTAAAATTTTTAGAATAACTTGAATGATTAATCTTATATTCAAGATCAAATTTATTTTCTTTTTTTATTTTAAATTTAAAAGAATTATTGATTTTCTTTCCTACTGTATACCAACTTTTATTAAAATCAATAATAGTACCAACTGGAATATTTTTACATTGTAATGTTCTTCTGACACAAGATTTTAATGAAATGTCCTCCCATCTTCTCCAATAAAGTATAGTGTTTTTATAATAATTAAAATGCCCATCAATAAAACGATTATCAGTATAATAACAAGCTTCACCATCATATAATTTCTTTTCTTCAATTTCTGAATCATAAACAAAATCATGTGACTCGCAATATGCTAAATCTCCTTTAATTTCAATTGAATTAAATTTATTAATCTTATAATTTTTTGGTGCTTGGTGACCTAATTTATTTTTTTCCATTGTTCTTTATTTTATATATGTGAATCTCTATATTTATCGTTGTAATTTAAGCATACATCCAAACAATTCTCTCTACAAATAGGATCTTCATATGTGTTATAGTTCTTAAACCATTCCAATCTTTCTTCTCTCATATTGGGAGAAACTTTACCAACAGGTGTACCTCCTTCTCTCATGTGAATTACACATGGAAAGTGGTAATCACCAGCTATTACTGAATCATCTAATACTAATGCACATTTAGGTGAATTATATTTTTTCATTCCTCTTACATTAACACCGTTCTTAAAATTATTCACCCTATATTTTAATATTGGATATTTATTCATTAATTCTTCTGGCATTAACTCCAATGCTTCAATTGGGTGATTCGACTGTGCAGTACTAATAACCCTGATATCACTAACCCCTAATGAATCAGCAAACTTTACTGTTTCAATAGTTTTTTCTGGACTTTCAGGTATTAAAACAACACCAACGGTAACATAAGTTAATTCAGATATTTTTTTAATATTTTCGACCACTATATTCCAAGAACCCTCAACATATCCTGCCATCATATCTCCATCAGAAGCACAACTTGCATCTAACGATATTGAAAAATCATTACAACCAGCATTTATTAATTTTTGGTATAATTCGAATTTATTTGAACCATTGGTTGAAATAGCAATTCTTTTTATACCACTTGCTTTGGCATATTCAACAATTTTCACAATATCTTTATGTAATGTTGGTTCGCCACCTGAAAATCTAATATTCTCCAATGGTTCATTCTCACACCAATAGTCAATATTTCTTTTTATCTCCTCTAAAGACAATTGTTTGAATTTACGATCACCATAAACTTCAGGCTTTAAACCTCTACAATATGGGCACTTGAAATTGCAGTATTCAGTAATAATCATTTCACATCTTTTCATTTGAGATGTTGATGATGTATTCTTTGCTCTTTCATCTGAAAGAGAATAAAACCCTATTTCTTTTATATCTTTCATATTTAATTATTTTATTCAGTCCACCTTGAATCGTGATTTAAAATTCTAAGAGTATATTTTATTTGTTGTATAAAATCGTTTATATTGAAATTATCGCCTTTAGTAATTAAATAAAGAGCATTAGCTAAAATCACCTCTTCTTTTGTTTCAAAATTAAGATTCGTTATTTGATCATACTCACTATAATAATAATCAATATCGCCTTTATTCCATTTAATTCCGATAAATGGATATTCTTCTTTAAAGATATCAGCAAAATGACTTCTAACCATCATTCGTTCACCAAGTTTTAATCCTTTTTCTTCAAGGAGATTCCATGCTTTATCTTGTAATTCTCTTTCCATAATATTTTTATTGTTCATACAATTATACGAATTATTTTTAGAAATGTTACAATAATTTTGGCTTAATCATTTTCCATATTGTTTCTTCATAACATTTATTATCGTATATTTTAAATAAAATTGAGCTATATCTTGATTTTAGTGCATTATTTGCAAATAATTTACGATCCGAATTATATAATAAAATATATATTTTTAAAACATTATTTTCGATTTCACGATATTGATAATTTAGACCATTAACTGTTTCATCAAGTAATTTATTAAATTCAGACGGAGCATTTTTTAACAAATCTTCAGGTATTTTATTTAAAATATTATCAATGTTACCATTAACTTTTAATTCCTTCCAAATTAATGGAACTGAAACAAATTTCATTAAACGATGTAGAATATCGTATCTTTTAAATTTAACTTTTATTCGATAATCATTATAAAATCTAATAACAAATCCTTCCCTATTTTCAATTTCCAATTTTTTTAAATCATATAAATCAGTAAGACCCTTAAATATATATTTTCTTACTATCGAAAACGAATTTGAATAGTCATTATTTATTTGGTCATATGATAATTCAATCCCTATTTTTGTGTGAATTGCCGATAGTAAGAACATATCTGATTTATTATTGTAATTTATAATTATTCGATTCTCTGGATAAATAATTTCAAATAGATATGTATATGATTTATCTAGCTTATCATATCTTTCATTTAACATTTTATCTGCTTCAATGGCTTGTACTGATGTGAATGAACCTTTAGTTGTTGTTATCCATTTAAATTCTTCTTCATAATAAAATGTAATCCCTAATGAACCATCTAATTTTTCGAATATTTCAAATTTTTTTGATGTTTCTAATTTAGATATGTCAAGACCATCAATTTCTTTAAATTTTTGAAATGGTCTGGCTATTATATTACCAAGGATATCAATTACTAAACCACGACAAGATCGTGTATATAAATCCCATTTATTTTGTAGCTTAACATGATGTGTATAATTTAATAAATATAAATCATATTCTGGATGTTTATTTACCGTGATTAAATCATCATCAATATATTTACTTAATACACCCCAATCAATATTATTTAAAATTTCATTACTCATCTTCACGTTATTAATTAATAACTATTATACGAAGATATAATAAAAATGTTACAAATAAAAAAGATGCCCCTGTGAGGCTCGAACTCACAACCTTCAGAATCAAAATCTGACGTTCTAACCAATTGAACTAAAGGGCAATATAATTTAGCCCCATAAGTGTTAGGGGCATTTTAACCTGCCTTTCTCTAATAGATAATTTAATCCAACAACAACTCACTTACTGAAGTCTCGGAATTATCACATAGAATGCTTCGATTAAATAGGGTGTAAGGACGGTAACGCTCCGTCTTCTCATGATCCACAGTCATGCACATCACTTTAATGCTTCAAACACCATATAAAATATTAATACTTAGTAGGGCGAATCGGATTCGAACCGATGGACCGTAGTTTCCAAAACTACGTAGTATAGCCTCTGCAATACCGCCCTATATAAAACAAAAAACCCCATTCATTACTGAACAGGGTTTAACTAAAAAACTTTTAATGAAATTTAAACATAGTTCCCCTGTTCAGCCGAAGTCGGTTGATGATGTTGGGGTTGTATGTTATTATTAAATTTCATGATATATATAAATATTTATGAGTATCGCAAAGATAAATATAATATTTTGAAGTACCAAACATTTTTTCATTTTTTATTTTACGTAACCACTATCTGGCGATAAAACATAAAAATTATTTGATCCTTCATTAATAAATACTGTTAATTTGGAAAATATAATATGTTTTTAAAAATTTTTCTATGTATTTATTTCTATAAAGATAGAAAAATGATGAGAAACAGAAATATAAGTGATATTATAAAAGAGGAGATACATAACTTTAATTTTTTGAGTAATGATGAAGTCTTAAAAGAACAAGATGAAGTTAATGTTTTAAGGAGCGAAGATTTTCAAAAAAGATTTATTTACGATTCTATAAAAAATAAAAATAACATTAAACTAAAATCAGATGAATCTAACATATCATTGGATGATGATAATTTGGATATACATGTTGTTTATAATATTGAATATGATTTCAATGGTGAATTATTAAATTTTAAATTAATTTTTGATGCTGATGATTTACCTTTTAATGTAGAAAGTGAATATGAAAGAGAAACTGAATTTACACCATCTAATAGAGAATCATGGATTCATAGCGTTGATTGGAATGATATCAATGTTACCCTATATTCTAATATATATGACGATATTGATTTTGAGGCTATTGATAATGCACCAAATAAAATAAAAGAATTATTTATTAGAGAATATATTGAATATGATATTATAAATTCAACTGATGTGGATATTAGGAATTAAGTTTATTTATTTTGTTTGTCAATTATTTTTTTAGTATCGTTATATGCTGTACTAGAATATATACCATCCATATTATTAATATCAATCCCAGTAATATCAGGTTCACCTTGTTTGTTTACAAAAATAAGTCTATTCTTATTATTAATTAAAGCAACATCTCCTCCATATTCACCGAATGGATAAACAAATATGTAATTAGTCCCCCATAAATTGTTATAATATATTGTACGTTGCTCATAACTTAAAGCACTAGAGTTGATTTTTTTGTTTTCCATACCAAAATCAATCTCATAATCTTTAAAATCGTAAAGTATATTTTCTTTAGCAGCAAGATTTCTCTTCCTATAATATGTATTTATTAATTGTTTCTGTGCTTTATCCATTTTTAATTACCATTTTTTTAATACACACGTACTTTTTATTGAACGTACCTTAGCTGGCATAAAACATCCACAAAGGGAGCAAACATTATTGGGTTTTAATTTCTCACATTCAATACAAATTGACATTCTTCTTTTTGCTTCTTTTTCTATTTCTGGATGAGGAAATATATAATTTTTCCAACCTGTATATATTTCTTCTAGTTTAGTCATTTTATTTTTTTATATTTAAATTCCTGAAATTCTATCTAAACTTGATTCACCACCTTCAATAAATATTTCAGATAAATCTGATCTTTGATGTGATATATCCAAAGCTTTATTAATTAAAACAATTATTTTATCGGGATCATTCGTTTTTATTAATTCTTCCACAATTTTTTGAAGAGGTTCTAAACCATAATCACTAATTAGATCATGCCCGTTTGTGAATTTAGGTAAAAAATCATCTAATGCATCAACATATCCCATTTTTCCCATATATTCCCAAGCTTCACTCCAATCTGGAACATGTTTTTCAACATTATCATCACCAAATAAAGAATCATTAAAACTATCGACATCAAAATAAGAAGCATGACCCATAAACATTGTAATAACATCTAACATAATTGTATTTTCTATAACAATATTTTTCCATTGTCTAATATAGTTTGTGGGGTAATGTGTAATTTCACCAAATTTAATAAAATCATCAAGTGCTTTTTGATACATAGACGGTTTTATTTTTTTTAGTTTTATTTTATTTTTTGATTTATTTACCATATTAGATAATATATTCCTAAAAATATTATCATATTCATCATAATAATCGTGAATATCATTAAAATAACTACCAATTTCTTCTTTAATTATTTGTAATAGCGTTTTCATGTTGTTTATCTTTGTATTATTCTACCACCTTTAGATATGATCATATTATAAGCAAGATTGTTTCTACTTTCGATAATTGCGTTATGTAACACTTCACTATTTTTTAACGCCTTATTATATACTCTCAATTTTTGTATATTTCCAATATAAGAATAATTAAAATATTTTTCAACAAATAGATTATCTTTATTTTCATCTTGAGATATAATATCAGCAGCAGTATATGTAAAATCTTTAACAAAGAATGGAACATTTAAATCCAATGTAGCTGATGATTCAAATAATATACCTATAAATATTGTTTGTTGATCAGAATTATCTTCAGTTCTAATTACACTTTTTAAATTTTGCCATACGTTGGTATCGTTTACGTATGTACCCCCA
>Ga0164315_10004718_pt1 | contig 10597 bp, 13 predicted proteins | sample GuaBasSedimGuay6_FD_113737 | JGI IMG/M metagenome (GOLD analysis project Ga0164315, IMG submission 113737) | Subseafloor sediment microbial communities from Guaymas Basin, Gulf of California, Mexico - Guay6, Core 4569-2, 0-3 cm | ecosystem: Environmental > Aquatic > Marine > Hydrothermal vents...
AATAAAAAAAGCGTGAACGAAACCTTCCGCTTTAGAGGTACTGACATACCCATGAAACAAGATAGATTAAGCCCACGCCAATGGTGAGCATTAATCTTTTAATCTTTGTTTCAAATATGAAATGTCAGTTTCCTAAAGCAAGAAGAAAAGCTAATGCAATATTGTATAAATGAAGAACGATTTTTTTTTGATAAATCAAAAAGTAAATTTACAACAAATTTTATAATAAACGTATGCCTAAAATTGAGAATTCAGTTTGACCCTGAATTCAATTTACCCCCAGAGATGCATAGCAGACAATTAATGCCCGATGTGATTTATTGGTATTAAGTGAGCTATTCGGATGTTTATTATAAACTGGCTATTAATTTAGAACTCTTTTACTTTCTCTTCAAAATACTTTCCTAAATTTGAAGTGTCATAAACAACACATTTTTCAAACAAGAAAGCAGGCGACTAATTAGTGCCAAGCGTTATTAATTTTGTGTCATTCCTAACAACTATGAAAACCAAAGTATTCGTTTCTTCTACTTACACTGATTTAAAGAGCTATCGGGACAAAGTTAGAAAGGTTTTAGAGAATCTTGAGATTATATTAATAGGGATGAAAGGATTTGTATTTATTAGGAACAAGTGAGCTGAGTTTTGCTGGAATTCCTAAGGGGCTGAAAAAAAACTTAGGTTTAGGGTTCTAAATGTGTTAGATGATACCCCATTGGCTTAAATTTCTCCAAAACCCTATAATCAGTTCATCCCAAAACAGCCTTTTCCAATTATAAATCAGACGACGCCATTTAATTGGGTAGGGTCCCAATTTGCAGTAAAAAGAAAGAGTTTGGCATTTTTTTAACAAGACGATATTTTTTGGATTCGACAATGCCGAAATGATAAAAACCCAATCACAGACTACTTTAATTTTGGCTTTCAGAGGTTGTACAGAACTAATATCAACAATAAACCCAACGTAACACATTATTATTTAACATTATATTAACAAATTATATTTTCAGGTTGGTTCTATTATATGTAATATTGTGGGGATTAACTAAAGAAACTTATTTATGGCTACGATTTCAAGCATCCCTGAAGATTTTATTACTGAACATATTAATTGGCATTCAAAGCCTGGAAATCCTAATCTTGGTGGACGAAAAACATTTCCATTTACACCAGATTCGGGAGAAGAGTTCTTAGTATGGCATCACAGTTTTATAAAAAAATTTAGAAAATGGGCTGAAAAAAATCCAGATAAAGTGCCAGGGTATCCCGATTCAATCAGGGCATGGACAGAAATCCCGCCGGGCTTAAAAATGAGCATATATGGCTGGAACTTTAATCTTTTGCAGGATGAGAGATTACTCGATAATATGAGTAATTTTGGTACTCTTGATATATTGGGAATAAAGTTAGAATGGGGAATTCACAGCTTTTTGCATAATGCCGCCAGAAATATGTATGATGAACCAATTCTGATGAGTTTTGAATCCCCTCGAAGCACTTACTTCTGGCAGTTGCATGGCCTTATTGACTTATGGAGAGAAAAATGGGAGGAAACGAAAAAAAACAGATTGCAGTTAGATCCCGATGCAATACAACAACTTATAAAAGCAATAAGAAGAAATCAAGTACCGTTTCCTAATCCTTTTCCCCAACCTCCTGAACCACCCTTCCCCTCTCCAATGCCACAAATTGATCCAAGTATCCCATTCCAAGGAGATAGTTTCAGTCGGATTCAATTAAATAATGAGGAATTAGAGATCATTAGAACTATAAGAACCTTTAGAAATAAATAGTATTAATAATTTAAACAAAGTAAAATGAGAAATATTACCGCAAACGCCATTTTAAATTTAAAAGAACAACCACAATCTTTATATGTCCATGGATCTATTATGGTATATAGAATGGATGATACGATAAAGATTTCCAAAGTCAGTCCACAAGGCATTAACCCTTCAATACTGGTGCTTGATTTAGAAATTGTAAATGGTTCTGGACCAATGAAAGGTGTCCCTAAGCTATTTCATTATGAAGACTCAAGTGAGTTGGCAACCTCTTATAATCAGGTAACAATAAGATATGCCAAGGATGCATCCATTACTGTAAATATAGAGATTGCAGGTTAAACTTACGCTATTTTTTCAAATACCAAATAGTATTCTAATTTAAACTATTAAATATGCCAAGAGTAAATGTAAAATACAAATTTGTAAAGGATGCATTCATTGATTTTATTAAATTAATTGAGTTTCAGGGAAAAAAAGCTGACTTTCAGAATGATTATATTGGAGATAACCAATACGAAGGAAAAGTAGAAAATGTTTCAGTGATGGATCAGATAGAAATAGAAATTGAAGTTGCTGGCGTTACTGATGCGGAATGTACCCTGGAAGCTTCTATCGTTAAAATCCGAAAAACTGGGACTAACGATGATGGTAGTCCAAAATACTCTGAGGTCGGTGAAACAAAACAAATCGTGGGATTACCGATTCATTTGAAAGTGCTAAATAATTCTATCTATTATGTCAAAAAACACACAATAAAATGGGTATGAAAAAACTAATTCTACTTGGACTCTTTTCTTTCATTTTAATAACTATTCAGGGGCAAGTTCTTATGCAGGATGCGGAAGGACATAGTTCAATTGTATCCCCTGGTGGTACTGTTACTATAGATATAAGTGAGGGATTAATCAAAACAAACTATTACAGCGGCCCCAATGACAACAAACGGGGAATTATGTGGGGAGTTGACCTGCAAGGTAAAAACTCCTCCGGTGTTGCATCATTGTTTAGCTCGGGTGATTTCTCTCCAAATATCGAAATGTCTGGTCTTTTTGGTGTTTATTTTTCGAAAATTAATTATGGAAAATTCAGTAAAAAAGTTACTCAATTGGAAAATAATAAACGTAGTATAGAACAAAGAAGACCTGATATTATAGATAACTTAGAAAGTAATGTTAAACCAATATTTCAAAAATACTTGGATGAAATTCAGAAAATTAAGCCTGCTAATAAAACATATACCAGGTTGAAAAGTTTATCTGACAGCTACACTTATTATAAAGTATCTGAAGTTCAAAAAATAATTGAAGACGTTGCAACTGATAATCCGAAGATTAATGCCTCAACTGCGGATCAGGTTAAAGTCATTCTAACTAACTTAATCAATGACATTCAAAGTAATAGATTCACAAAAGAATTCAATATTGTAGATTCTGAAATAGACTTAATTAATAAAAAACTTAAATCTTTTAAAAATGACTCTGTAAATTACTCTTTAAAAGCAAAACCTTATGTAAGATTTGGGTTAAACACAAACAACTTTACACATGATAACGGCATTGATTCACTTACACTTGAGTCGCGTTTTTCTGAAGTTTTAGATACAAAAGGATTTATTGAGTTGGGATTAACTTTAAGGCTAAATAATGTTTTTTACGGAATAGCATTAGGTTACAGCGGTGTTAGTAATTTTTCAGCGCTAAGCAAAAAAACATACAAACTTGTTACAGTCGACACAACATTATCTGACGGCGATTTGGAATCGACAAAAGAGATTACTGCATATAAAGGGGAATTTGCTGAACTTAGTAAATATTACCTGAATATCGATGTTATTTACTTAAAAAGTTTAGGAAAATCAAGCAAAAACTATATTGGATTCGGTGGTTATTTGCGTTCAAATTTTTATAGTGACACAGACATCCTAAAAGATTATACTTCCCTTGGTCTTAATATTAGTTTTATTAATGGTAAAGAAGGTAGATTCTTAGGTGGTTTTTATGTGCAATCAAATGATATCTTTAGTCAAAATCAAAAGATATTTAGTAAGACAATCTCATTTGGTTTAACAGTGAAATTTGCTTTTAAAACATTATCGTTCTATTAATGCATTGTTGAAGGGCTTTGCTGAAGCACTTTTATAGCTTGTTAGGTTAATTGTTGAATTCACACAAAGCGATCTCAATAAGTTCAGTATTCTAAGAGAAAAATTACGTTATTCAGATAAGTTTTATCATGAAAATAATGAAAATTGAAAAGTTACTTTTATCCCTAATAATAATTTTTCTGTGTGGCCTACCTACAAATTCTCAACAATTATCTGATTCGTCGACCTTTTATTCTGATGAACGATGTGATATCTGCATAAATCATTTTAATCAGAAATTGACGCAATCCATTTTGGATGAAATTGATAAGGTAAAAAACGGGAACAATTGGAGTACGGAATTAGATACATTATATCCTTATGCAAGAGATGCCTGGAATAACGCAATTTATCTGGTCAAACAAAACTTTGATAATAATGATTGGGCGAATGGAAGATATCAGGCATTAGATTTTTCTCAGTTTGAAAACTGGAAAGATGACCCTTCACTTAAGAACTACCAAAAGTTCTTTCTCCTGTTAACAGAAGCTACTCTTGGGCCCTATCCAGATAAATCTTTAGATATGAGCGAACAAATAGCCTGGATGGAGCATGCTGATGTAGTGTTTAAACTCGACCAATTTATTGAAACATGCTTCACTAATATTTGCGAGGATACTGAATCAGCGCAAATAAGGCGTTCTTTAAACCCGAAAAAGTTGCCTGATAATCCTTAAGGTACATCTTATCTAATAAATTTTGAGAATGGAGATAAATTATTTAGAAATTGCGGCGCTGTTAACTTTAGTTCTAACAGGTTTCTTCAGTATTTATGGATTACTTAATGAATACAAAGATAAAGATGGAAAACTAACTAAACACGGTAAGGTAGCTATCTATGGACTTGTTATTTCACTTACTTTATCAATTGTAAGCTTCGGTTTCAAGCTTAAATCAGATAGTGACGATAAAGAAAAAAAACTAATTAAAATACAAGATGATTTAGAACATCAGATGTCAACTATTAACAAGTTAGACAGTGTTTTGAATGATATTCAAAGAGCAAGTTATCCCCTAACGGATTTAGAAATAGCGATAACGTATTCGTTTAATTCGTATTCATTCAGTATAAAAAGTTTTCATAATAAATTCATTAAACCCATCCTTTTCTCTTTAGAAAATGCAGATAAGAAGGATACTCCCTTCAGCAATAAAATTGCAATATACTGGGATACTGGACAATCGAATGTACCCATCAAGCTATTATTACTTAAATCATCGAAAACAAAAGAATTCCCAGTTCTAACAATTCCACAATCTTCATTAGGCTTAATTGAAAATGGTTTAGCTATTGACTCTATTGATTTCAAGACAAATTACGGGATAGGTGCAAGTTTTAATACGCCTGGTGCTCACTCAGGAGATATTTTATTATTCCAGGAAAAAATCGAATACTTTGTTAATTCTGACAAATATCTTTATTCTTTTGTTTATCGACCGAGAGCCCGTATCTCAAATTCTACTATCATTAGCCATTTAGATTTAACAGCTGCGACGGTAGTGTTAGGAATGAACCCAAATGTGCTTAACTCAGATTGGAAACTTGAAAAAGTCGGTTTTTATCATAGTCTGGGTTTAGTCACTTATTTTTCAGAATTTATTCAAACAGGTATGAAATGGCCTAATGTAAGTTTTTATGGCAGCTTAGATGAAAACATTAAAGTGGCAAAATAAACCTGGCAAGGCTTCAATTTCCTTGTCTTGTAAAATATTTCTTCTGAATTAAATTCCCATAGCAGCCAAAACTTCAATTTTCTTTCTTTACCTTGCGCCATTGTAAGCAGTGCAATTATTTTTGAATACTTTTCAGAAGAACACCCAATGTCCGAAGACCAAAAAAAACAGCTCCAACAACAGTTATGGAATATTGCCAATGCCCTCAGAGGGAAGATGGATGCCGATGAGTTCCGGGATTATATCCTTGGATTTATTTTCTATAAATACCTATCTGAGAAAATGCAATTATATGCAGATCAAATCCTGAAAGAAGATGGTATTGCTTACGATAGCATTGACGAAAGCACCGAAGAAGGGCAGGAATTCCTGGGAGCCGTAAAAGAAGAATCCATATCACATTTGGGATACTTCTTAAAGCCGTCAGAACTGTTTAGCGAAATAGCCAAACGTGGCAATGGCAACGGTACAAGCAATTTCATTTTACAAGACCTTGCCGATATCCTAAAGCACATTGAGCAAAGCACGATGGGTACAGAGAGCGAAGACGATTTTGATAATCTTTTTGAAGACCTTGACCTGACTTCTACCAAACTGGGGAAAACCGAATCAGCGAAAAATGAGTTGATCGTAAAAGTATTGAACCACTTGGATAAGATTGATTTTGAATTGCAGGACACCGAATCGGATGTGTTGGGTGATGCCTATGAATACCTGATTGGGCAGTTTGCAAGTGGAGCCGGTAAAAAGGCTGGTGAGTTCTATACGCCACAAGAAGTATCGAAAGTATTGGCTAAATTAGTAACAACCGGTAAAACAAAGTTGCGTTCGGTTTATGACCCAACTTGTGGTTCAGGTTCGCTGCTGTTAAGGGTAGCCAAAGAAGTGGACGATGTGGGTGAGTTTTTCGGACAGGAACTCAACCGTACCACCTACAACCTTGCCCGGATGAATATGATCCTGCACGATGTACACTACCAGAAATTTGACATCAGGCAGGAAGACACCCTGGAACAACCCCAACACATTGAACAACGCTTTGAAGCAGTGGTAGCCAATCCGCCCTTCTCGGCGCATTGGAGTGCCAATCCATTGTTTACGACTGATGACCGTTTTAGCCAATACGGAAAGCTTGCACCCAAAAGTAAGGCCGATTATGCCTTTGTACAGCACATGGTTCATCAGTTGGCTGAAAATGGAACCATGGCAGTGGTTTTGCCTCACGGTGTTCTTTTCAGGGGAGCAGCCGAAGGGCATATCCGCAGGTATCTGATTGAAGACCGTAATTATTTGGATGCTGTTATTGGATTGCCTTCCAATATTTTCTTTGGCACAAGTATTCCGACCTGTATATTGGTATTTAAAAAGTGCCGTGAGCAGGATGACAATATTTTGTTTATTGATGCGAGCCAACACTACGAAAAAGTAAAAACGCAGAATAAATTAAGAGGCGAGGACATTGACCTTATTATTACAACCTACCGTGAGCGAAAAGAAATTGAAAAATACAGCCACATAGCTACGTTGGATGAGGTAAAAGAGAACGAATACAACCTGAACATTCCGCGTTATGTGGATACTTTTGAGGAAGAAGCAGCTGTGGACATAGAAGCTGTTTCTGATGAATTAAAAGCTCTGGAAGGAGACATTCAGGCAACCGATAAAAAGATTGCTGACTTCTGCCGACAACTAAATATTTCAACTCCCTTTTAAGTTATCATGAAAGTAAAAGATAAAATACCCAAGTTAAGATTTCCTGAATTTAATGGAATCTGGAAAGAAAAATTTTTGAAAAAGATTGCTGAAAAGGTTAATGATAAAAATAAAGTTAATGAATTTTATAATGTATTAACTAATTCAGCGATTCAGGGAATTGTAAATCAAACTGACTATTTTAATAAAGAGATAGCAAACAAAAATAATTTAAGTGGATATTATATTGTAAGAGAAAATGATTTCGTCTATAATCCAAGAATATCTGTTTCAGCGCCTGTTGGACCAATAAAAAGGAACAATTGTGAAACAGGGGTAATGTCACCACTGTATACTATTTTTAGATTTTCAGAAAATAATTTATCTTTTTTAGAGCAATATTTTGCAACTAAATTCTGGCATAAATACATGTATAGTATTGCAAATTATGGTGCAAGATATGATAGGATGAGTATAACAAATTCTGATTTTTTTAGAATGAAGTTATCAATTCCCTCCCTCTCCGAACAACAAAAAACAGCCTCCTTCCTCACGGCTGTGGATGACAAAATCCAACAACTCACCAAAAAGAAAAACCTTTTGGGGCAATACAAAAAAGGGGTGATGCAAAAGGTCTTCAAACAGGAGATTAGGTTTAATGATGATGAAGGGAATGATTTCCCGGAGTGGGAGGAGAAGAAGTTAGGAGATATAGCCTCTCGTATAACAATCAAAAACAAGGAAAGCAGAGTCGTTTTTGTATTGACTAATTCGGCAAGAAAGGGTGTTGTGAGCCAACATGACTACTTTGATAAAGCTATCGCCAACCAAAATAATCTCGAAGGATATTATGTGGTGAAAGTAGATGACTTTGTGTATAATCCAAGAATTTCTTCTTTTGCCCCAGTAGGTCCTATCAAAAGAAATAAGCTAAAAGAAGGGGTAATGTCTCCACTTTACACCGTGTTCCACATTAATGCTGAGAATTTAGACTTCTTTGAATTCTTTTTTAATACAACAGGGTGGCATAAATACATAAATAGTATTGCCAATATTGGAGCGAGATATGATAGGATAAATATTACTAATGATGATTTTTTGAAAATGCCGATATCATTGCCCTGTAAATCAGAACAACAAAAAATAGCAGACTTCTTAATAGCAACTGATAAAAAAATAGAATTAGTAAATACCCAATTGGAAAAAACACAGTCTTTCAAAAAGGGCTTGTTGCAGCAGATGTTTGTTTAAAAAACCATGAGCATGACAAAAAAAACATTTAATATTTACTGTGACGAAAGTTGCCATATCGAAAATGACCACAAACGTTTTATGCTTTTAGGCAGTGTAAGCTCGGCATTTAACCAGGTTAAGCGTCATACAGAACGTATAAAACAACTTAAATTGAAACATCACTATTTTGGCGAAATAAAATGGTCTAATGTTTCAAATTCTCAATTACAGTTTTATAAAGAATTAGTAGATTATTTTTTCGATACAGATCTCAGGTTCAGGGCAGTGGTTGTAGATAAAACAACTATTAGTAATAAAGAACACAATCAGGACTTTGATACTTTTTATTATAAGATGTATTATTATCTGCTAAACCATAATAAGCATAGCGAATACACTTATAATGTTTATCTTGACATAAAAGACACCTTAAGTGCGTTTAAAGTAAACAAACTAAAAGAGATATTGAACATTAAATTTGGCGTTTTCCGTAATGTGCAGAATATCCGTTCACATGAAAGTATAATCCTTCAAGTAGCAGATTTTATAACCGGAGCACTTTCATATCATTTAAATAATGATGATAAAAAAGTTATTGCCAAAATGCAATTAATTGATCGAATAAAAATGCACTCTGAGCAGGGCTTAATGAGCTCTTCTTTTTTAACCGAGAAAAAAATGAATTTGTTTTTTATTGAATTGAGGTAAAATGCCATTAAATCTGCTTAAAAAATACAATGAACTCCTTGATGTATTATCAATGACACTAACCAACCGGGAAGAATCATTCTTAGGTGTTTTTAACAGGGATATTGTTCACAATGTATCGTTTACATTTAGGAAAAAACAAATAAACCCAACACCACTGGATGGAGAAATAAAGATGAGTGTTTTGTTTACGCATCTGACATCGACAATTACGGATAAAAAAACCAGAAGTAGGGAATTTGATTTATACCGCTCCATTCGGTTGCATTGGATCAAGCATCATATCGAAGAAAGAAAAAAAGACAATGTGCATGTTTTCTCTGTTAAAGAGCCAAATGGAGTCAGGACTTACATCTATGATGTTGATGAAAAGTATGTAATTGTTTTAGAACCATTACGTAATAAGAACGAGTACTATTTGTTAACGGCATATCCGTTAAGGGGAAAAGATGCAGCCCGAAATAAGTTTAAGAAAAAGTATAAAAGGAAGTTACCCGAAGTGCTTTAAAAGCAAAAAACGCAGAGCATCAAGGCTTGCGTTTTTCGATTTCTTTCCTCCGAACGGTAGGATGAACTTGACGCAAAAGTAATGTAAGTTTTGTAAAAACCAACATTTTAAACAATTTATTAACACAATGCCACACCAACCAGAACAAATACTCGAAGATAAATTAGTCAAGCAGCTTGGCAGTATTGGCTATTCCTATGTGGAGCTCAGGCACGAAGCCGAACTACTGCAAAATTTGAAAGAACAGCTTGAAAAGCATAATGATGTTCTGTTAACCGGCAATGAGTTCTTGCAGGTACTCAATCACCTTGATAAGGGAAATGTATTCGAAAGGGCGAAGATCCTGCGTGATAAAATGCAGCTCACTAAAGAAAACGGTGATTCCATTTACATTGAATTCATCAACCAGGAGCAGTGGTGCAAAAACCGCTTTCAGGTCACACAGCAAGTGGCAATAGAAGGCAAATACAAAAACCGCTACGATGTTACCATTCTGATCAACGGCCTGCCCTTGGTGCAAATAGAACTCAAGCGCCGTGGGCTTGAATTGAAAGAAGCCTTTAATCAAATCAACCGTTACCAAAGACATTCTTATTGGGCTTCACTGGGCTTGTTCCAATACATACAAATCTTTGTTATTTCCAATGGTGTCAATACAAAATATTATGCCAACAACCGCAGGCAGTCCTTCAAGCAAACCTTTTTTTGGAGTGATACGGACAATAAATTAATCACCCAACTTAAACAGTTTAGCAACGATTTTTTAGAGCCTTGCCACCTTGCCAAAATGATCACCAAATACGTGGTACTCAATGAGGCCAGTAAAATCCTTATGGTGCTCAGGCCTTACCA
>Ga0164315_10004719_pt1 | contig 10597 bp, 11 predicted proteins | sample GuaBasSedimGuay6_FD_113737 | JGI IMG/M metagenome (GOLD analysis project Ga0164315, IMG submission 113737) | Subseafloor sediment microbial communities from Guaymas Basin, Gulf of California, Mexico - Guay6, Core 4569-2, 0-3 cm | ecosystem: Environmental > Aquatic > Marine > Hydrothermal vents...
CTCATCAGATGCAAGCCAAACCATTTCAGCACTTTTAGCAAGTTTTTTTAGTTCGCTAACGACTTTCTTCTTGTCTGGGCTAATTTCATAATTTGGCTCAAAATCATTTTCAACATCAACACTGATTTTTGTCTTGTTTAAGTCCATTACATGGCCAAAACTCGACTTTACAGTAAAATCTTTTCCTAAAAATCCTTCAATGGTTTTAGCCTTTGCGGGTGACTCCACAATTACTAGATTCTTCGTCATATCTATCTTTTAATTCTAAGTTTTGTTTAAAAAAAAACGCTGCAAAAATAGCACAATCTTATTATATGTTATAATTCAGTCAATTTTTTTGGATTTTTTAAGTACATATAATATTCTATCAGTCAGTTTTACGGGTAAAAAACCTCCAGCCAAACAAACATTATTTAATCTTTAACATCAATTCGTCCAGTTGATCACTTGATATTGCAGAGGGCGAATCGATCATAATATCGCGACCTGAATTATTCTTTGGAAATGCAATATAATCACGGATTGAATCAGAACCTCCAAAAAGAGCAACCAGACGATCGAAGCCAAGGGCAATACCACCATGAGGTGGAGCACCATACTCAAATGCATCCATTAAAAAGCCAAACTGATCCTGTGCTTCCTCATCAGAAAACCCAAGATGCTTAAACATCAGTTTCTGAAGATCACGATTGTGAATACGAATCGATCCGCCACCAATCTCCGTTCCATTTATTACAAGGTCGTAAGCGTTGGCGCGAACTTCACCAGGCTTAGTATCCAGCATTTCAATATCTTCGGGTTTAGGAGAGGTAAAAGGATGATGCATTGCATGATATCTTTCTGTTTCCTCATCCCATTCAAGCAATGGAAAGTCAACAACCCACAAAGGAGCAAAAACATCAGGATCTCTTAAGTCCAGACGATTACCCATTTCAAGTCGTAATTCGTTAAGTTGTTTACGTACTTTATCTGTTTCACCTGAAAGAATAAGAATTAAATCACCAGGCTTTGAGTTGAATTTCTCAGCCCATGCTTTCAGGTCTTCCTGAGAATAAAATTTATCAACTGAAGATTTAAAACTTCCGTCTTCATTATATTTTACATAGATGAGGCCTTTGGCTCCAATTTGTGGTTTTCTCACAAAATCAGTCAACTTATCCAGTTGCTTACGACTGTAGTTTGCACAGCCTTGGGCATTAATGCCAACAACAAGTTCAGCCTCATCAAATATCTTAAACCCTTTGTTTTGGGTCACATCATTCAATTCAACAAACTTCATCTCAAATCGTATGTCCGGTTTGTCGCTACCATAATTTTTCATGGCATCGGCATATTCCATTCTGGGAAGTTCTGGAATATCAACACCTTTTACAGTTTTGAATAAATAGCGAACCATTCCTTCAAAAGTATTCAGAATATCATCCTGCTCAACGAAGGCCATCTCACAATCTATTTGAGTAAATTCCGGTTGGCGGTCTGCACGAAGATCTTCATCACGAAAGCACTTAACCAATTGATAATAGCGATCGTAGCCAGCCACCATTAATAATTGCTTAAAAGTTTGTGGCGACTGTGGAAGTGCATAAAACTGTCCTTCATTCATACGTGAAGGCACAACAAAATCACGTGCACCTTCCGGCGTTGATTTTATTAAATATGGTGTTTCTATTTCAAAAAACTTCTCACTATCAAGGTATTTTCTTGTTTCGATGGAAAGTCGATTTCTTAGTTCAAGATTTCTCCTTAAAGGCTGACGGCGAAGATCGAGATAACGATACTTCATTCTTATTTCGTCACCACCATCGGTATTATCCTCTATTGTAAAAGGAGGTGTTTTTGATGAGTTAAGAATCTCGATGGAATTAAGATCCAATTCAACTTCACCAGTTGGGATATTTGGATTTTTCGATACTCTTTCAATAATAGTTCCTCTTGCCTTAATCACAAACTCACGACCAAGTGTTCTTGCCATATTAATTACACCGGCATCTGATCTTCCTTCTTCAAGCAATAACTGAGTAATTCCATAACGATCTCTAAGGTCTATCCAAATCAATCCGCCCTTATCACGTATGCGCTGTACCCATCCGCTTAGTATAACTTCCTGATTTGCATTCTCCATTCTTAATTCACCGCAAGTATGTGTTCTGTGCATTTTTTGATTTATTATTTTCTAATGATGATTTATTATTTATGCGAAAAGTGCATTGACGATAAAACTTAACCGCAAAGGCGCTATGATGCAAAGATATTTCAGGCGGCAAAAATAAGAAAAAGGAATGGAACACAGGTAACGCTGATTTAACTGATAATCACTGATAAAGAATCTTCATTAATCCGTCAGATCTGTGTCATCCGTGTTCCAAAAATCACCTTTCATTTGTGTCCTATAATCAAAATACTCCCAACATCCAGCAATGGTCCGTTATAGAGTTCAACAATTTTCATATCACTTAAAAATCCCCTTACATTCTCTCCTTCCAAAAAATTGTTCAGGCTACCAGCAATAAAAACCGTATTTCCATAAACGCCACAACAGCCACCAAAAAAACCATTTTTAAATCCCTTTAAGACTATACCTTCCGGATTTACAAAAAGGACGTCTAAATTATTGTTTTTTAATTGTTTATAGATTCCCCCATCGGAAGTAATAAATCTTTCGCCTGGTAAAGGCAGCAAATTACAACGGGTGTAAGCCTGATTTACTTGAATAAACTTTCTTGTGGAAGCCAGATCAAGCAAACTTTCATCCATTACATTTTGATTACCAATAAGAAAACTATCGGTTATCGCCACATTATAAATGGCTGTGTTTGGATATTTGTCTTCCAACTTTTTAATTCCCTCTCTAAAATTAATCCCGGAGTCTGCTAGTTGTTGTTTAATTGTTTCAGGTAGATTGGGGGCAACAATTAACTTCTCATCAACTAAGCAACAAAAAATATCCGGGTGATTTGAAATGGCAGGGTAAACAATCTCTTTCGTTTCAAGCAAAATTAATTGACCATAAGTACTAAGATTCTCCAGTACACTATTGGGTATCGTTTTGTTTGTAATGAATTGTATCATGGTAAATTTGAAACTCAAAACATCAAAATTAAACTATCTTTACAATTTAAAAATAAATCTATTTTGTCAAAAATAAAATCAACATATTTCTGCCAAAGTTGTGGTAACCAGAGCAGCAAATGGTTAGGTAAATGCCCTGCCTGTGGGGAGTGGAATACTTTTGTAGAAGAGGTAGTAAGCAGTAGCAAAGAAACCAAGAAACAAGCATATTTAAAAGACCAAAAAAAACCTGTTCCGCAGTCAATAACCGATATTAGTTTTGAAAAGGAAAACAGAATTGACACAGGCCTGGAGGAATTAAACCGTGTGCTTGGCGGTGGTATGGTAGCAGGCTCAGTGATTCTTGTTGGTGGTGAACCTGGGATAGGAAAAAGCACTCTCATGCTACAGATGGCTCTTAAAATAAAAGGGCTTAGAATTCTTTATGTTTCAGGGGAAGAAAGCGGCAGGCAGTTAAAAATGCGTGCTGACAGAATTGGGATAGAGAATCAGGAATGTTTAATACTTAATGAAACTCATACCGATGAAATATTTCGCCACATAGGTAACCTTCAGCCAAATATTGTGATTATCGATTCGATCCAAACCCTTCATACTAACACTTTGGAATCATCGGCAGGAAGTATTTCGCAAATTCGGGAAACGGCTGCCGAAATGCAGAAATTTGCGAAAATAACTAATATTCCAGTTGTTTTAATTGGTCATATTACCAAGGATGGAAACATAGCCGGTCCAAAAATTCTTGAACATATGGTCGATACTGTATTGAATTTTGAGGGTGATAGGCACTATGGTTTTAGGATTTTACGGTCTGTAAAAAATCGATTTGGTTCTACTTCTGAACTGGGTATTTTTGAAATGAATAGCGCAGGTCTCAGGGAAGTTAGTAACCCCAGCGAGATTCTTTTGTCTCAAAGAGATGAGGATGTTAGTGGGGTTGCAATTGCTGCTATGATTGAGGGACAAAGGCCAATGCTTATTGAAGTACAGGCTCTTGTAGGTCCCGCTGCTTATGGAACACCACAGCGTTCAGCAACAGGTTTCGATACCCGAAGAATGAATATGCTTCTTGCTGTCCTTGAAAAACGAAGCGGATATAAAGTAAGTACGAAAGACATCTTTCTGAATATTGCTGGAGGCATTCGTGTTGATGACCCTGCCATTGATTTAGCAGTAATTGCTTCTGTAATTTCATCGGCGGAGGATATTCCCATTGGAAATAATATTTGTTTTGCTGCTGAGATTGGTTTATCGGGTGAGATAAGAACGGTTTCAAGAACGGGAAACCGCATTTCGGAAGCTGAGAAACTTGGCTTTAAGAAAATTATAGTTTCGAAGTATAGTTTAAAGGGGATCGACAAACAAAATCATAAAATAGAGATAGTGGCAGTTGCTAATATTCAGGATATTATTGATGTGTTATTTTAGTGTTTTTTCAAACTTGAATACCTGAAACTAATATACTTAAATTCTAGACAATTTAATCCTGATAATAAACTCTAAACAATTGTCAGCATATTAATATTCAACTTACGTCTCAATATTAAAGAATCAAAACTCAACAAAGCGATTAGACTAACAATAAGACCTACTACAAAAATATTTTGCTTTAAGATACCTCCTATTTGAAATAGGTATTCATTAAACCAGGAGTACTGACTACTAAAGACATTGGAGAGGAATGTAAGAGGTGAAAAAATATTGTCAAAAATTGTATTGTCAAAGTAATAAAATACAGCAAGGGAGGATAAAACTGCAATAAAAATAAGTATGGTAGCAGACAAGGCATTGATTTGAATCACAGGTTTTTGACTGTCTTCAAGTTCAATTATTGAGCTCATAACATTGTGTGTAAAATCTTCAGGTGCTTTCACAACTTGATTTTTTCTTAATAGTTCCAGAATTTTTTTGTCCTCAGTATTCATAGTTCAAATATAATGTTTTTATAGAATTCATCATCAATAAAGTACGAGTTCTGATTTGTTTATTTCAGAAATCAAACTTTTTAATTTCTTTCGCAGTCTATGTAGTTTGACCTTAATGTTAGACTGTCCCAATCCTGTTATTTCACTTATTTCAGAAATCGGCTTTTCTTCAAAATAGTATAAATTAATAATAAATTTCTCATCGGCTTTCAAATCTGAAATCGCCTTATTTAATTGTTCTTGTTCCCCTTCTTTTCGGAGTCCCTCATTAATTTCTTCTGTCGATTCCTGACTAACTCCAACTAAAATATTATCGTCAAATTGTACTCTTTCAAATTTTCTTTTCCTCGTTTCTGAAATGGCTGTATTATACGAAATTCGATATATCCAGGTTGAAAAAGAAGAGTCTTTTCTAAACTTTTTTAAAGAAGAATAAGTTTTTACAAAAACATCCTGCGAAACTTCCTGCGCCAATTCATAATCTTTTAACACCCCAAAAACCAATGAAAACACTTTGTCTTTATACCTGTCAACCAATGTAGTATAGGCATTACGGTTGCCATTAAGGACAATCTCAATTACATTTTCATCGGTCTCGGTCATTATTGTTCTGACGCCTCAGTTGTTGATAGGTTACAAAGTTAGGGATAAAAATAATAATGATTGCAATTATACTTTCTTCGAGCGTGGACGCTCAAAGCGGGAGTTTCTTCAGGCGTGGACGCCTGAAGCATTGTATTAATTTCTACATTTGTAGAATTAAAATATTATTGATATGAAACGTATTTTGACCTTAGTGCTTTTAGTTTATTCTGTTGCTAGTTTTGCACAGTTTGACAGCATCTTTATTAATAAAACCCTACGCCTCGATTATTTCCATACTGGGGACAAAACCAACGATATTTATTCATTTGATGAACTTTTTGAAGAACCATTTTGGGGAGGTTCTAAAGTAAATATGATTGATCCATTTGGATACGGCAACTATTATTTAAAAGTTTTTGATGTAGAAACTAACACTTTGATTTATTCCAGAGGTTATAATTCGCTTTTCGGCGAATGGCAAACCACTAACGAATCGAAAAAGATCTGGCGGACAATGTCGGAAACAGTTATTATGCCCTTCCCAAAAAAAGATGCTCGTATTGAACTTTATTCTCGCAATTGGGAAGGAGAATTTGAAAAGAAATTTGAATATATCTTTAACAAAAAGAATTATTTCACTAATCGTGAATCACAGAACAAATATCCAAGTTTCAGTTTTCATCAATCAGGAAAATCATCTGAAAAAATTGATGTAGTAATTGTACCAGAAGGTTATTCAGAGGATGAAATGGGGAAATTTGTGGAAGATTGTAAGAAATTCACCAACGATATGTTTGCCTTTTATCCTTACTCAGAGAACAAAGACAAATTTAACATATGGGGTATTATGTCTCCCTCGCAAGAATCAGGTGTTGATATTCCGGCAGAAGGTATTTGGAGAAATACTGTTATGAATTTTGGTTACTATACATTCGATAGCGAGCGTTACCTTATGACATATGACAATAAAAGCGTTAGAGATGTGGCTGCCAATGCGCCATACGATCAGATTTATGTATTAGTGAACAGTGATAAATATGGGGGTGGCGCCATTTACAATTATTATAATGTAAGTGTAAACAGTAATGCAAAATCAGCGGCTATTTTAATCCATGAATTTGGTCACGGTTTTGTCGGTTTGGCCGATGAATATTTTGATTCGTCAACATCATATAACGATTTTTACAACTTAGAGGTAGAGCCCTGGGAACCAAATATTACAACCCTTGTAGATTTTGAAAGTAAATGGAAGCATCTTTTAAAAAAACGCACTCCTATTCCAACTCCTGATCCTGAAAAAGAAAAGCATATGGATGAAGTAGGTGTTTTTGAAGGAGGAGGCTATGTTTCAAAGGATGTTTATCGCCCCCGTTACGACTGTATGATGAAAACTTTTAATGGGGATACATTTTGTCCCGCTTGTGAGGAGGCAATCCAAAAAATGATTGATTTTTATTCGGAATAACCCCTCTGCCTTCGGCATCTCCCCAAAGGGGAGAACAATCTCACTCATGAAAATTTATTACTTTTTTCATTCTATGGCATAAACATCAACTTGCTTTTTGGAATTTGAATGATAAGAGTTTTGCCAACAACTTCAATTTCTACCTTTACTTTTTTCTTTCCTTTAACTTCAATAAGTTCACCTTGCAGACCAGCCATACTTCCAGTAATTATTTCTACTTTCTGACCTTCTTCCCAAACTTGATTGTCAATATTCTCAGGATCTTTCTCGTTGAGATAATATTTTACGGCTTCAATTTGTTCTTTTCGAATGGGAACTGCTTTGCCTTCAAAACTTACATACTTTACAACATTTGGGGTTTGTAACACTTCATAGTACTGCTTTTGACCTATATTTACGAAGATATAAGATCTGAACAATGGTTCCTCAATCCACTTTTTTCTATCACTCCATTGTTTGAGTTTTTTTACCAGCGGTAGGTAATAATCAATCCCGGTATATTCAAATTCAATGGCAACCTTTTTCTCGGTTCGGGATTTTACATAAACAGCGTACCAGTTATTTTCGGGCATTTTTTACTTCACTAAAGGGTGCTTATCAAATTTATCTTTGCTCAATTGCTGATTTCTAATGTTATGAGCAATCTCTATACTTTGCCTTGAGTCTTCTATTCCAAAACCTGTTCCATCAAGAATGTTTCTATAACTAAGTGTATGTAAGTCCGTAAATCCACCACTGAACTCAATTTCTTCATTGTCGATTGTAATTGAACGATAAGTGCTTAAATTACCTTCAAGAGCATTTTTTGGGAGGTCGTTATGGTCAAGACTAAGGTACCAACTAATATTTGCTTTTTCAAGTTCAAGCATTCCTGAGGCTTTGTTATCTTGCATTAAATGAAGATGACTAGTTTGAGCATCTCCAAAAATCCAGGATAGCATATCGAAAAAATGAATTCCAATATTAGTTACTATTCCTCCTGACTTCGATGGGTCACCTTTCCATGAGTAATAATACCAATTCCCCCTGGAAGTAATATAAGTTAAGTCAATATTATGTTTTTTGCCGTTGGGGATATCATCAAACTTCTTTTTCAAATCAACAATAACAGGATGATGCCGAAGTTGTAAAATATTATGGATCTTTCTGCCACTTTCCTTTTCAATCTCTACCAAACTTTCAATATTCCATGGGTTTAGCAATAATGGCTTTTCACAAATTGCATCAGCTTGATTACGAAGGGCAAGTCTGATATGAGCATCATGGAGATAGTTTGGAGAACAAATACTTACAAAATCAACTTTCTTTTCATTTCTTCGTCTTAACTTATCAAGATGACGATCGAAACGCTCGGGTTCAATAAAGAAATCTGCATCCGGAAAAAAACTATCAATTATTCCAACACTATCAAATGGATCAAGTGCAGCAACAAGTTGGTTTTCTGTATCTTTAATAGCACGCATATGTCTGGGTGCAATATATCCTGCAGCACCAATCAATGCAAAATTTCTACTTGCTGAATTTTCTGACATAATGCAAAATTACAAATTTGTATTTTCAACAAACTTAGATAAAAAAAACAATAAACAATTTTTAACTGTCGTAAGCCCATTTTATATACATACTACCCCAGGTAAACCCTCCTCCAAAGGCCGCCAGAACAATATTATCTCCTTTTTTCAACTTATGTTCCCATTCGTGTAAACACATTGGAATAGTTCCGTTTGTAGTATTGCCATATCGCTGAATGTTTATCATAACCTTTTCCTTATCAAGTCCCATACGACGAGCAGTAGCCTCAATTATCCTTAAGTTAGCCTGATGTGGTACAAGGTAAGCAATATCATCAGATGTCATATTATTCTTTTCCATAATTTCAACAGAAACATCAGCCATATTTGTAACAGCAAACTTAAAAACTGCCTGACCTTCCTGATAAATATAATGTTCACGGGCATCAATAGTTTCGTGAGATGCTGGTTTAACAGAACCACCTGCTTTTTGATGAAGATGGACTCTTCCAGAACCATCACTTGCTAAAATTGAATCCTGAATTCCTAATCCGTCAGTATCAGGCTCCAGCATTACAGCTCCTCCAGCATCACCAAAAAGGATACATGTCGTTCTATCAGTATAATCAACTATCGACGACATTTTATCAGCACCAACAATTATAACCTTTTTATACTGACCTGATTCAATAAATTTACGCCCGGTTTCAAGTGCATATAAAAAACCTGAACAGGCTGCATTCAAATCAAAACTGAACGCATTCTTAATTCCTACTTTGTCAGAAATAATATTTGCTGTTGCAGGAAATTGCATATCAGGAGTAACCGTTGCACATATTAAAAGGTCAACTTCTTCCACTGTAGTATTTGTTTTTTTCAATAAGCCATTAACAGCCTCCGCTCCAATATCAGAGGTTCCCTTTCCTTCTCCTTTTAAAATATGTCGCTCACTTATTCCTGTACGCGTAAGTATCCATTCATCGGTTGTATTAACCATAGTCTCCAATTCTTTATTATAAAGAATATAGTCGGGAGCCCATGCATTAATTCCTGTGATTGCCGCGTTTATTTTTGTCATTCTAATAGTTTTTTTGAAAATCAGATTTGCAAAAGTAATAATTTTAATTTCAGCCTTGTTAATCCAGTATATTAACAGACAAAACCCCCGTAATATTAATTACGAGGGTTATTAGTTTTTTTCAATTTCAGTAACTTGATCAAAGATCAACCTTTATTCAGATTTTGATTCCTCCATTACAAGTTTTCCTTTATAATAAAGGTCACCATCAACATAATATGCACGATGATAAACATGAACAGTACCGGTAGTTGGACAAGTAGCCAACTGTGGAGTTGTTGCTTTGTAATGAGTTCTTCTTTTATCCCTTCTGGTCTTCGAAATTTTTCTTTTTGGATGTGCCATTTTTCTATTTCTTTATATTATTAAATATTATTATTATTTACTAAATTTTTAGTCCTTTTAAAGCATCCCAACGAGGATCTTCTTCTTGTTTTGAATATTTATTTATTCTATCAATTATATCAGAATTGCATTCTGAATAACCATCCTTGTCATTTGGATGAACGTTTCTAAAGGGAATTAACAAACTGATAAATTCAAAAATATGTTGTTTCAAATTAATTCGGTTATCAGAAACAGGAATCACAATAACATCATCAGATTCTTCCATATATGAATCTCCAAATTTAACTATTAGTTTATTTAATCCCTCAATGTTTTTGCTCAATGAGCTTAAACAACGATCGCATAGCAAATTGACTTTTCCCTTAATTTCAAAATCAAATATTAACATATTCGACTCCTTTAGCAAGTCAACAACAATACTTAACTTACCGGTAACATTTTCAAAATACTCAAAACTTTCAAAGAACGAATCATCGATCTCAAATTTAAATATATGATGCCCAACACTTAATCCCATAAAGGGGATAACAAATTCCTCTCCTGCTTTCACCTAATCTAAAATTGGGCGGCAAAATTATACATAATTATCGTGATTAACAAATATTTATTAACAATC
>Ga0164315_10004720_pt1 | contig 10595 bp, 10 predicted proteins | sample GuaBasSedimGuay6_FD_113737 | JGI IMG/M metagenome (GOLD analysis project Ga0164315, IMG submission 113737) | Subseafloor sediment microbial communities from Guaymas Basin, Gulf of California, Mexico - Guay6, Core 4569-2, 0-3 cm | ecosystem: Environmental > Aquatic > Marine > Hydrothermal vents...
ATTGCAGAAGTAGGAAACCTATCCCCTGCTGTTTTAAAGCCTTTCGACATTAAGAAGGAAGTATTTGCTGCAAGAATAAACTGGACAGTAGTTTCAAAATTCTTACCACAACACAATACTTCTTATGAATTTGTTTCAAAATTCCCTTCTGTAAGGCGCGATCTTGCTCTTGTTGTCGACAAGTCGGTTAGTTTTAGCCAGTTAAAGGAATCTGCCATAAAGGCTGAAAGGAAACTGCTAACAGAAGTTGGGATATTTGATATTTATGAAGGAAACAAAATTCCGGAAGGCAAAAAACAATATGCACTCTCTTTTGTTCTTCAAGACAAAAACAAAACTCTTAACGATAAAACCATTGAAAAAGCAATGAGGCGGATACAACAGGTTTTGGAAAGGGAAATGGGAGCGGTTTTAAGGTAATAAGTTTTTGTTGGAAGCGGCCGGTAAAAAAAAATGATACAAAAAAGGCAGCATTACTTTACGATAAAGCATTGTGTAAGAACGACCCCCATAATCATGTCAAAACCATCGCATTTTCCTTTTAGTATAATTGCATCGCCAATCTTCAGCAATTTTATCATTTCTTTATTTTTAACGACTGTCAAACTATCAAGTGCACAATTTACACCTTCCATTTCATCATTTAATACTATTGAAACCTGATAATTTTCAACTGTGAGTTCTGCTATTTCACCTTTTACTTCAACCACCTTATCGGCGTATTTATCGTTAGCAAGTACTTCATCCTTGCTAAAATCGCCATACAAAGCCGAAGCATCCATGGTAAAAGAAGGACTCTCTTTCTCAATATTACGGTGAGGCATATTAAAAACATAATAAACTGTTGACAAGCCCGTTACCAATCCTACAACAATAATAACTAGAAATATTTTTATACTTTTATTCATTTTAGTACTTTTATTACAAGATGAATGAACCACAATTACAAAATATCATAATCACTAACCATTATCTTTCTTTCAATATGCTTTGTCGAACGTAAAAGAAGTGATATCTTATGATTGTGATTCTATCCACCCTGATTATTATTAAAACGGAATTACTTCTTTGAATAAGGTTTATAATTAAAATGAATTTTTAAAAGGATTTCATCTTGAATAGCCTTGGTATATGCTTTTTCCACTCTTATTTTATAAGCTTTCAGCGAAACCGGAAATTCAGTTGAAGCAGAGATAATTCCATCTGCAAATGTTATTGTCCCTTTCTCCTTTACATAATTAGTTTCACCATGAATAGTTAATTTACCTTCAATCATAATATCGTAAGTACCGTCTTTTGATAAATCTAAACTGCTGAAATCAATAATTCTTCCTTTAAATATTGATTTTGGAAACGCATGCGATTCCATATAATTTTCGTTAAAATGTTCTTCAACCAATGCTTCATGGAATTTGAATGACCTCACCAAAGTAGATGCAACAACTTCCCCATTTTCGGTGTTTAAAATACTTGCAACTTTTTTGTTCGTTCCCTCAATAGTAAACAACGGAGTTTCCGAAAAAATTTCGATGGTTCCGGTCTTTGTAATCTGTTTCTGTGCTGATGCTGTCAATAGGACAGTTGCAAACACTACTAATAATAAATATCTCATTTTTCTTCTTATTAATGCGATTTCTTACTTAAAGTAAAAACCCGCGACATATTAAATCCAAATCTAAAATTACCTTCCAGCCAATTGCCTGTTGTTTCCGCAATAACTGCTTTTTCAACCATTGCCTGAGCATTGGTAAAGAACACTTGGAAAACATGACCTCCTGTTTCAATATCTAATCCTATAGAAAACGGATTGTAGTACTTATTATCTCCCGCAGTATTGCTTGCATAAGCGTATTCGAAAGTAATGGCAAGGCGTCTTGCAAATTTGTAACGTCCACCAATACCAATGGCATAAATATCATTTTCTTCATCATCTGGAACCAGATTGCGGTGAACAAATGAAGGAATCAATTGAAGCGATAAACGCTCGTTAAATTTTCTTGCAATTAATAATTGATGCGTGTAAGCAAGTCTGTTTGAAAAAATATCCTCTATACTAGGGTCGGTAATTTTTAAGGTATTTACCGACATGTCTACATAATACGAAAGTGTAACAGGCATTACTTTTAAGCCTTTCGACTGGCGAAATATCCTAAATTTCAACGAGCCGTCATAAGTCTTTTGATAAGTGCCACGTCTTAAACCAACCATAAACCAATCGGTAACACCATAATCAAAACAGAGATTGATTAAAGCATTGTCGAGCCCAAACATTTCGTAAGCACCGCTATTAACTGTGCCAAAACGGTGGTTGATTCTAAAGTCTAGTTCACCTGTTTTCATTTGCTCGATAGAGTGCATATTAATTATCCTCGACGACTTAAACGTATAGGCAGTATAATCAATTTCTTCTTCGACTTCGTCATCCAGAATACCCAACAAATCGTCTTGAGAATACAAACTCACATGCGAAAATGGGATTACCAATAAGATGAGAAATAGTCTTAATATATATTTTTTTATCATGACCTTTGATTTTAATTATTAATTATCCTGTGCACCATCTTTAATCCATGACAAAACCTGCTTACTCTCGTAATCCAAGACACCATTTATAGGCATTGGGCTTTGAACATCAGTCATCCTTTTGTAAATCAAACTGTTTTCAGGAAAATCAAGATCAATCAAATCTTTGGTAGTAAGATTTACGTAAGCATTGGCCGCCGATAAATCAGGGGGAATGCCACCCTCGTTATGACAACCAACAGTATTGCAACTCTGGTTGAATACAGGAATAATGTCGTTTTGAAAACTCATGTTCTCAGGTAATGTATTTGATGGTTCTATTTTTTCGTATTTGCAAGAAAACATAAACACACTAATGGCGAAAATGATTACTAACCTAAACTGTATTTTTCGATTCATCTCTTAAGGTTTAATGTGAATAAACTTATGCTGCTGGGCTGGTAAAATGGCAGTTGTTTCAATAAAATGATTGAAACAACTGCCATGCACTTAATTTTCTATTGTTCAAATTTCAACATTAAGTTTGGCTTGATTGCATGCGCAATAGCAGCATTATTAAAGATTGCCAACCCAAATGGGAATTCTTTTGTTACATCAAATACAACATCATCAGCATCGTTGGTGTTCAGTTTACGTGTAAACTCACAAACCCAACCATTGCCAGTATGTTTTGCTTCAATACTAATATCAGCTCTGCCCAAAGTAAATGCTTTAGTTGTAACACTTGGAAAACGCTTGTTTCCTGTGGCATGCTCATACCCACCATCTGCAGGATTAATTGTTCCTCCATCATAAGATAATACACCATCAATATCTACTTCAGTAATCATTTTAGCTGTGCCATTGTCAATATCATCCTGGCTAATCCAATAATATTCAGTCTTGTTTGGAATAATGTATTTTGGAACACTTACATCAACTTCGCCATTATTCAAAGTTTGGCTGTTGCCTGAGTATCCGGCTTCTCCTGTGGAGTCACCATGGCGTCCGTTAGCTGAAGAACCTGTTGGCTCTGCATAGGTCATCATTTGGTCGTCAACTTGACCGGCATAAGTTCCTCTAACACGTTTCCAGTGCCACATGTCAACTTTCTCACCATCTTTGGTTAAATAATGTCGGGTGTGCTTGTCTTTTGGTTGTTCCAAAGTAAGATTCTGGTGACAGGTTGCATAGCAAGTAGAGGCATTAAAACCTGTTACATCACCAATGGGAAATAACATAGCAAACTTATCCTCGTAATACTTATCGTCCACGTTGTTAGCATACTTGTGCTCACCTTTCCATAATTTATCAGATGGGTCGAAGTACCACGATTGTCTGTCTCGGCTGTCGGCTTCATCTTCCCATTCCAAAAGGAAATAAATATCGCTACCCACATAACCTGACCTCATAGTAAAATTGTACTTCTCACCTGAATAAGGAGCAAATAATCCAAGATTCTCCTCAACACCTTCACCATCACCGTTTAAGTGTGTACCTCTGGCTGCGAGTTCAGGAACTTCGGTGGTTCCAACCAATCTTTGTGCTGTTGCCCACATATCGTCGATGTTACCATCAAGACCCGGAGCGGTACTAAACTGTTTTACAAGAAGTTCTGTTGTGCTTTCGCCTGGATCTGGATCTGTTGGATCATCATCTTTTTTACAACCACTCAGTGCTACTGTCGTAACTATGAATGCTAGTGCTACTAATTGGATAAAATACTTTTGCATAATTTTAAATTTTAAATTTAATAAATCGTTTTTCAATTAATTATTATTTACTTATGCCAGCAACATTTCAATTTATGTGCCCAAAGATTTCAAAATGCGAAGTATTTTCTTTATAATTTCGTATCCGCCTGATTACCTGAACAAAAAACAACTGTCTTCCATAAAGATTTTTTCTAAGGTAGTAGGAGTCTTTAAAAAAAGCGATGGTTTTTCGTCGTTAGTGACGAAAAACCATCGCTTAATATTTAGCTGTCGAACAAAAAACTACAGTTCGAACTTGGCTATTTTCGATTTTAATGTTGAAGCAGGAATACCGAGCATTTCGGCAGCCTTTGATTTGTTGCCATGAGTTTTGTCGAGAGCCGACAAAATGACGTCTTTCTCTACCTCTTCGAGTATAACATTCAGATTTTTATTGTCGAAAGCAAAACAATTCGGCTGGAAACCAGGAAACTTAATTTCGAATGGGATGATGCTCGTTTCAATCTTTTTGGACGTGCTGAGCAAGGTGAGTCTTTCTGAAAGGTTTCTTAACTCACGCACATTTCCGGGATAAGGATATTTTTTTAGAATTTCAAGAACATCATCGTCAATTTGCTTTTCACCGTTATCAGAATAAATAGAAACAAAATGTTTCACTAACTGAATGATATCTTCGGGCCGTTCGCGCAAAGGTGGTAATCGGATTGGGAAAATATTCAAACGATAAAACAAGTCTTCACGAAACTCACCTTTATCAACCATTTTGCGCAAATCTTTTTTCGTAGATGCTATAAGCCTGATATCCACTTTAACAACTTTATTACTGCCTAGTCGTTCTATTTCCCTTTCTTCAAGGGCTCTGAGCAATTTTACCTGTAAGTCGAGTGGCACATCGTCTATGTCGTCGAGGTAAAGGGTACCTTCATTTGCCAGTTCAAACTTCCCGATTTTATCGGAAAAAGCTCCTGTAAATGCACCCTTAATATGTCCAAAAAGTTCCGACTCAAATATTTCGCGACTCAATATGGCACAACTTACTTTTACCAAAGGCTTTTTGCTTCGGCTACTATTGTAATGAATAATATTAGTAAGAAGCTCCTTGCCGGTTCCTGTTTCGCCTGTCAACAAAACTGTAGTCGATTTTTGGGCAACAATTTTAACCAAATCGAAAATATCGTTTACTCTCTCACTATTTCCTACGTAAGACGAAAAATCGTAATCTTGCTTTAGTTGTATTTTGAGTTCTTTATTCTCATCTTTTATTTTCTTGAGTTCTAAAATCCTATCGATAATCAAAAGTATTTTTTCGTTATCAAAAGGCTTTTCAATATAATCGTAAGCACCTATTTTCATCGCTTCAACAGCAGTTTGAATGGATGAATATGCTGTCATGAGTACAACAAAAATGCTTTTGTCGATTTGCTTAATTTTCTTAAGAAACTCAACCCCATTTATATCAGGCATTTTGAGGTCGGTAATTATTATGTTGGGCGGCTCCTCACTAATTTTTAATAGAGCAGGTGCAGCATGAGCAAACTCAAACACCTCAAAACCGGCATCCTTTAACTCATCGGCCAACGAAACCCTAATAATACGCTCATCATCAACTACATAAATTTTCATACTTCCATTTTTTGAAACAACGGCAGCTCAATAACAAACTCTGTACCCTGCCCGGGTTTACTGCTAAACTGAATTTTACCATTGTGTTTTTTAATCAATGTAAACGAAACCGATAAACCAAGCCCCGTTCCCTTTCCAACTTCCTTAGAGGTGAAGAACGGATCGAAAATCTTATTTTGAATTTCAGTGGGAATACCCAGTCCATTGTCGGTTACATGAATATAAGTTTTATCAGAAATAGTTTGAACACTTATTTTTATCTCACCTTTGTGTGAGGGCTCTGATTCTTTCCTTTCCATTATCGAATCCAGACCATTAATTATCAAATTAACCAACACCTGTTCCAAATGATTGGCACTGCCATTAACAAAACAGTTTTCCTTACAATCAATTTTTGTATTTATTTGGCTGGTTTTCAGTTTATGGCTTGTCAACGAAAGTGCGCTTTCTATTACCGTGTTCAAATCGAGTTTGCTCAGAACAATATCCTGTTTACGGCTAAATTTCAGCAGGTGCCGGACAACGTTTTCAATTTTGTCGGTAGCCTCTTTTATCAAGCTAATGTATTTTAAATTTTGTTCAGTGTTTTGAGGGTCTTTTATAATTCTGTTCGTACAGTTTTTTATCCCCGAAATAGGATTATTAATTTCGTGGGCTACCCCGGCTGACAGTGTCCCTAAAGATGCAAGACGCTCAGCTTGTATCAAAGCTTTTTGGGTTTCTTTCAATTCACCATAGTTCTTTCCAAGTCGGTTTACCATTTCCGAAAATTTAGTTTCCAAAACATTAAGTTCGTCGGTGATTTCAATATTCAGAAACTTTAATCTTTTCGCATCGTTAATAATATACTCTTCCGAACCGATATAATTCAGGTCTATTATTTGTGCATTTTGGCTAATTCTTTTAATTGGTGCCGTTATCAAATACGAAAAAACCAAAGCCCCTATTAGACCTATTGCAAGAAATGCAAAAATCATTATTAAAAGATTGCTTGTAGCTTCATCTATTTCCTGTTGAATGTGCTCTTCAACAATTCCCAGTCTAACAGTTCCTATTTCACCATTTAAAATTGGATAGGCAATATCACGGATTACAGGGTATTTATAGTTGTTTGTCCTTATAACTTTTATACTAAAGGGTTTTGATTTTACACTATTCGCGTTAACCAAACCTTCGGGAAGTTTGATATCGTAGGTTTGGGCTACCAGATGATTTGCATTGTTTAAAATAAAAATATAGGAGATGCTCGGATCACTCTGTTTTATTTCATCGAGTATGTTGTAAAGGCTAAGATTATCTTCGTAAACCATTGGTGTTAAGGCTTTGTCAGAAACTATTTTAGCCAATACTTTACAACGCTTATCTATTTCTTTTTCAAAAGATGTGTAAACTGACGACCAAAGCATATACAAATTTATAAATCCAAAAATTGTAACAATAATTATGGACATCAATGCAAACTTCCAAAAGATGGGTATCCTTACAATTTTACTTTTTATTTGCATTGTCAGTAAATTTTTTCAACTGGAAAACACTCTTATACAATTTATTGTTGACAACTACAAATTTGTCGATATTCAATTTGTTTAGTATTTCCCTGCCTGAACTATCATTATGCATATTCAAAAATATCTGTCGGTATTCATTAAATTTCTGCTTCGACAATGATGATGGTGTAACAACTGGGGGAATCCCAAATTTTTCTGACTCCTCAATAATCTTTATATTTTTAACCTTTTCGGGTTGATGCTCCGACAAATAGTCAAATATCAAACCATGAACAGACGCCCCATCAATAATGCCGCGATTTACCATCTGTATCGAAATATCGTGACCGTAGGTATACACGGTTTTTAAAAAAAACTCGTTTTCATCACGTCCCAATTCTGCAAGTTTTTTTTCCGGATATAGTCTACCCGTATTCGACAAAGGATCCGTAAACGCAAAACTTTTGTTCTCAAAATCCTTAAAACTGTTTATCTGTCCATCTTTCCCTGCAATAAGGTAGGCATGATAATGTGTGTCGTTATTTATTTTGGGAGCAACCAAAATTTTTATCTTTCTTTTCTTGTATTCATCCACAAAAGCCCCGGAACAAATAAATGCGAAATCAACCTCAGAATCCTCTAGCAGCATGTTCACCTCTTCGTAGGTTTTCTTTTGTTTTATAAAAATCGGATGTCCAACTTTTTGAGATATATATTTAATAAGATCGCCATAATAAATAAAAGTTTCTTTGGGCGAAGTCATCGATGCGATGGCAATATAAACCTCCTTTTTTGTATTGTTGTCAATATTTTGATCAGAATCTCTAGCTTTATCAAAATCCACTACAACTCTTTCATTATTTGAATTTGTACACGATAAAACAAATGTCAACCCTATTAGAACGACTAGTCTATTCAATTGCATAATAATTGCTTTAATTTTATGTAAAGAAAAGAAATATTTAAAAACACACCATCTATTTGTTGTTTTTTAACCACTTATTTGTACATTCATTCACAACAAAAACATACATCTTAACAAATGGATAAAGACATCAATGAGTTTAAAGACCTTAACAAGCATTAAATTATTTGTCAGAATTCATATACTAATTCTTCTTACTTTTGCCTGTTAAACACTAATAATTACTAATGGATATTCAATCAATAAAACAAAGGTTCGGGATTATAGGTGGTTCGCCACTTTTAAACAGAGCCTTGGATATTGCAACTCAGGTAGCGACAACCGACTTAACAGTACTTATTACAGGTGAAAGCGGAACTGGTAAAGAAGTTTTTCCTAAAATAATTCACCAGTTAAGTGGACGAAAACACGGAAATTATATAGCCGTGAACTGTGGTGCAATTCCTGAAGGCACTATCGATTCAGAATTATTTGGTCATGAGAAAGGATCTTTTACCGGTGCTCATGAAGCAAGAAAAGGTTATTTTGAAGTTGCCGATGGAGGAACTATTTTTCTTGATGAAGTAGCTGAACTACCTACTTCAACGCAAGTTAGGCTTTTACGTGTTCTGGAAAGTGGTGAGTTCTTTAAGGTTGGTTCTTCAAAGGCAATAAAAACAGATGTTAGAGTTGTTGCAGCTTCCAATGTAAAAATTCCACAAGCAATTGAAAAAGGAAATTTTAGACAGGATTTATTTTACAGATTGAATACAGTACCTATTTCAATTCCCGCATTGCGTGACCGAAAAGAAGACATACATTTGATATTCAGGAAGTTTGCTGCTGATTTTGCTGAAAAATATAGAATGCCCACATTAAGACTTACCAATGATGCTATACAAGTACTTCAGAATTTTTATTGGCCTGGTAATATTCGTCAGTTGAAAAATGTAACGGAACAAATTTCTATAATTGAAAAAGAAAAAGAAATTAATTCAATTGTTCTTAAGCAATACCTCCCTGATGGACCAAAATCAGATCTTCCGGTACTTTACAAAAAACAAGAAGAAGAGCATTTCTCGGAAAGGGAACTACTTTATAAGGTTTTGTTCGACATGAAAAAGGACATGACAGAACTAAAGAAAATTGTTGTTGACTTACTGGAGGACGGAAACGATACTTCAGCACTTGAGCAAACAAAAGCACTTTTGGTAAAAGACTTTTATGATGACCCTGTTGTTGCAGCACCAAAACCTGAGCCTGCCGAGCACAACTTCAACCTAAACAATGATAATTCAGAGAACTACGAAGGATTTCATGAATCTGAAGTTATTGAAGAATCACTTTCTCTTCAGGAGAAAGAGAAAGAAATGATTAGGAAAGCACTGGAAAAACACAATGGAAAACGGAAAAATGCTGCCGACGAACTTGGAATCTCGGAACGCACACTTTATCGCAAAATAAAAGAATACAAAATACGATAGTGAAAATACGAATCTCAAATATCCTCAAAATAAATTTTCTGTTATTTTTTTTCATAGCATTTAATAGTGGTTGTGGTGTGTATTCTTTTACAGGAGCATCTATTCCACCAAGTGCAAAAACTGTTTCAGTTCAGTATTTTCCTAATAAATCTCAATTGGTCGAACCCATATTAAGCCCTCTTTTTACAGATGCTTTAAGAGATATTTTTGTTTCGCAAACTGTTTTAGAAATGATTGACAGTGGTGGCGACCTAGCCCTTGAAGGTGAAATAGTAGGATACAAAACAACACCCGTAGCAATACAAGGTGACCAAACATCGGCACTTAATAGATTGACTATAAAAGTAAATGTTAGATTCTTTAATAAATATGAACCCGTTAAAGATTTTGAACAGGAATTTTCTCAGTTTCTTGATTACAGTAGTGAAAGAGACCTCAGCGAAGTAAAAGAAGAATTGATTACCCAAATTAACGATATGCTTGTTACTGATATTTTTAATAAGGCAGTAGTTAATTGGTAGAGAGGAATCAGGATTCAAGAATCAAGAGCCAGGATGCAGGAACCAAGATTCAGGATGTATATTTAAAGAAGTAAGGGAAATTAAAATATAGATTAAAGGCAAAAGTTACAGAACACTAAACCATGAATAAGGAGAAGTTTATTTCATTTATGCAGAATCCTGAGAACCTTGATAAGGCATCGATGGATGAACTTGCTTATTTGATAAAAGAATTTCCTTATTGCCAGTCGGCTCATATTCTACTTACTTTAAACCATTTAAAAGAAGATAGTATTCTCTACGATTCAAGTTTGAAAACTACTGCTATTTATGCCAGCAACCGAAGAGTTCTTAAGAAACATATTGATGGTTTAAGTACA
>Ga0164315_10004721_pt1 | contig 10594 bp, 7 predicted proteins | sample GuaBasSedimGuay6_FD_113737 | JGI IMG/M metagenome (GOLD analysis project Ga0164315, IMG submission 113737) | Subseafloor sediment microbial communities from Guaymas Basin, Gulf of California, Mexico - Guay6, Core 4569-2, 0-3 cm | ecosystem: Environmental > Aquatic > Marine > Hydrothermal vents >...
GCTCCTTTTCCTGGACATTCTACTCGGTCCCGAACGGGAACGGGTGCGTTGATGTCTGAAACTGGATACTGGGATTAGAAACTGGATACTCGAAACTGGATACTGGAAAACACAGCTACGAACAACGGAGAATTCGACCGACCGAGGCGGCGGCACATACACCTGACACGGTCGAAGACGCTACCATTTGCCGCTGAAGACTGACGCTGCCACTGAATATGCAGCTGTCACTGTCGCTGTTGGCTGACGCTGACTCGGCCTTGGCCCTGGCGAGCACCACGCTTTCCAGGAGTATCCCAATCTCTATCGGGGTGTTCCGAGGAAACTGCCGACAGTCAGCTCTCGGTCCTTAGCTTTCAACGAGATCCCCGGTGGTCGAGGATGCTCATACCACCATTGCCATCTGCCACGGGAAACTTGAGGGCCGATGCCCTTTACCCCGTAATCGGAAAACAGAAGGGGCGTTTCCAGTTTCTAGTTTCTGCCATAATTCACTCCGCCATTGAAACCTGGTGAACACTCAGAAAAACAACGCCCCGCCTTCCGGCGGGGCGTTGTGTCGAGTTCTGCTCAATTACGCAATCGGTTTCGACGGCTGATCATCATCGCCCAGATCTCTCCGGACCTTTTGGAGGTGCTGCTCCAACAGATCATCAGTCTCGGCACGGGCTTCCTCAAGATGACCCGGATGTTCGTGTTTGTACAGCTCTTCCGACATCGTGCCATTGATCCACGACGGGTTCATCGGATAGACCTCAGGGTTGAACATCACGCCGTACATGTGCCAGATCAGGATCGCCAGGCTGGCCAGCCAGGCCTCCCAGAAATGAACAACCACCACGACGTCGAAGACCTCACGGCCGAAGAAAGCGCTGAAGAAATTCTTGAACCACAACAGCATACCCGTGGCGGCCATCACGATCGTGCCCCAGATCAGGGCCCAGTACTCGGCCTTTTCTGCGTAGTTGAACCTCTGGGTACAACCCTTGGTATGGCCCTTGCCGATGAAGCTCAGCATCTTGTTGATGAAGAAGCGGACATCGGCCATCGTCGGCAACATGTCCATGACGAACTTCCTGCCTCGCGCGGTGAAGCAGTAGAAGAGGTGCCAGAAGGATCCGATTGTCATGATGACAGCGGCAACGCGGTGGACCGTGCCCCGCATGGCGAAGCCACCCTCCCATCCGAAGAAAAACTTGGCCATGAAGCTCTGATTGTATGTCAGGGAGAACCCTGACACCACAAGGACAATGAAACTGACCATCAGAATCGTGTGCTGCCAGACCTCGTCCATACGCATGCGGCGCACCCGCGGCCTGCGAGCCAACATTACCCTGATTTTGCTGATGTAATCCAGGGCGTTGTGAAGGAACATGCCGCCGATGACGACGATGATCAACAGGATGTAGAGCTTCTGCACCCACTGGGCGATCGGTGTTCGTTTCTGAAGATCACCCACACCGTGAATCGGGCTCTGGGCAATCGTATCCGTGATCTTGGGATGACACTCACCGCAGGTCTGCCTCAAATTGGCGGTATTGACGGAAGAAAGGGGATCCGAACTGGGCAGGATGCGGTGGGCGCCGTGGCACGAGGCGCAGTTGGCAACACTGGAATCGCCAGTGCCGGATTTCAGACCGTGGTAGGTGTCGATGAAGTAGGCCTCCCGGGCGCCCTCCATGCCATACCTCTCGTTGAGCACCATCGCGTTGTGGCAGCGAGCGCACGTTTGCTGGGCGACCTCGGCCTTGGACACCGGCGAGTTGGGATCAGCGGCAGAAAGAATGCCGTGCTCACCGTGACAATCGGTGCAGACCGGTGATCGGGTGTTACCACTCTTGACCAACTTGCCGTGGATGCCATCCCAGTAATCCTGCGTAATCGCCTTGTGGCACTGACCGCAGGTCTCAGGGATATTCTGGTGAGAGATCGCACTCTCGGGATAGTTGGGGGCCAGGATCTTATGGGCAGAGCCGGCGATACCGTGGCAGTCGACGCAATCGGCAGCAGCGTAGGCGCCACCGGTACCGACCTTGCCGTGAACACTGGCTTCGTACATCTTTATGGGGTGGTTGTACAGCGTTTCGTATTTGGTCGTGATGTCCAGATTCTCGTGGCATGCTCCACAGGTCTCACGCAGATTGGCCGGATGGACCTTTGAACGCGCCGCTGTTGAAGGCAGGATGTCATGGGAGCCGTGACAGTCAGAACAATGCGGGATGTCCTCACAGGTTCCGATCGCGGCGCGACCATGAGCCTGATACTGCTCGGAGGCATCTTCGTGACAGGTTCGGCAACCCTCACAACCGACATAAAAAGGCTCATCGAGTTCCTTATGGGGGATCGTATCCTGGTGTTGGTGACAGTCCAGGCATTCCATTCCGTCATGAACCGAGTGGCTCAAGTCGTCGTCAAAGGACGAACCATGCTCACTGGCTTCATGGCAGTCGCCACACATCGAGGAATCGATCGGCTCATATTCCTCGTCTGCCACTGCATATGCCGGCACGGCCAGGAGCATTACCGGAACGACCAACGCCAACGCAAGGATCAGAGCCCTTTTGCTAGTGGCAAATTTCAGACTTTCAAGAGAAGATGACACGGTCATGACAGACCCTCCGTCCGCCATTGTGCGCAATTTCACATGAGTGTCAAGTGACAAATCTTTTGTTTTCAATGTTTCTATGATTGAAAGAATATTCAAGTGGAAAAATTCAACAGTTGTAGCCGTTGAGATTTTCAACTGTTGAGTCCGCTATCACCATGGACAAAAAGCTGACCTTTTTTACATGTCGGGCGAGGACCTCAACCTTCAATTCCTGCCGTAAACCCAAAAAGGGCAGACACGGGGGTCTGCCCCTACGGGCGCTATTTTCTTCAATCTTCGGACTTTTCATCCCACTCCTCGGTCCATACCAACCGATAGGCCTCACTGAGAAAACGCACTCGACGAACGTAGGAGTAGGTCTCGGGGATTGGGATCGCCTCGGTGAAGAGACGAGGTTCCGGCCATCTCTTCCACCAACGCCGAATTCGGCTTTCACCAGCGTTGTAGGCGGCCAGTGCCGGCTCAGTCTCCCCAAAAACCATTATTAACCGTGACAATTCTCGGGCGCCCAACCGGAGGTTGATCGCAGGGTCGTACAGATCCGGAGACCGCCCCAGACCCAGCGCAACTGCATGACCTCGCGCTGTTCCCGGCATTAACTGGACGGTCCCTCGCGCGCCTGCCGGAGACCGGGCCCGGGCATTGAAGATACTCTCTTGGCGAGCCAAACCCGCCAGAAGCCATGGTGAAAGACCAAATTCATGGGCCGCTGTTCTGAGCTCTTGTGTCCATCTCAAAGGTAGATAGGCCTTGACGACGTTCTCAGGAACCCTGGCCATCGCCGGACCGCCGAGAGCGGCAAACCCTCGCCGCAAGCCGCGAATGGCCAGATCCGGCCGACCCCGACCGTCCTCGAACACCGCCGCAGCCAGCGCCTCACCGGGCTGAACCCCTCGAGCCACCACCAGGCGACGCCACTCCTCGGAGGCTAAACCCGGCTCTCCGAGATCCAATAGCCAGGCGACTGTAGGAGGAGGATCAACGATATTGAGAGGTGCCTGCAGGTCAATCCTCGAAGGGCCGGCTTCTCCAATTTCATCCAGCGACCACAGGGCATAGAGATCCGGAATGCCAACCATCGCAAGGTTGGCCACCGCCTCCAGGTTTTTTTCAGGCCCCTCCGTTGCCGCCGCAAATAGGAGACAACGCCTATGGTCTTCCAGGCTCGAGGCCACACTCTTCAGGGCTGCTCCGAAACGTCCAGACCGGGCCAGGGCAATACCCAAACGACGCCCCAACCATGAACGGCGAGACCCCTGCCAGTTGATCTCGGCCAACGATTGCCAGGCCGCCAACGCCGAATCGAGCCGGGCGGCCTCGGTCCCACACTCAAGCTGAAGCTCCAGGGCCTGTGAGCTGTCACCACCGACCAGCGACTCTGCCCTCTGGGCTGCCACCAGGCATTTTCCAAATGCTTCGGCGGCGGTCGGCCTCGGGAAACGGGACCATCCACGTCGACGCCAACTCGACGCCCGAATCAGGGCCTCGTCACCGTTGCATTGGGACAGCGGCGGCAAGACCTTGAGCGCCGCCGAGGTCGAGCCGCGCTGCAATTCACACCGGGCCAACTCCAAACGTCGGCGATCTTCCAAGTGACCACGGACCCGGATCAACCGCAACTCGGCCGCACCCCTGGCCGGATGTCCAGCCTCCCGCCAGGCGACACCACGAATAATCCTGTCCTCTGGCCCAAGAGTAGCGACAGCAGCTTTCTCCAGAGATGGGGCCTCTCGCCGGAGAGCGGCGGGCGCCACCACCGCCAAGCGAGCCGCTGCAACATCACGCACTTCAACCTCGGGCCACGAAAGGCGTAGCACATCGGCCACAACCGTGCCGTTCGAGCTGATATTGACCAGGGTGTCCGCCGCCGCTTCCAAACGTCCTTCGGCAATAAGCGCTCGCACAAGGGCCAACTTGGCACGGTCCCCGAGATCAGGCGGTGGATTCTGATCGAGGTAGTCCGTCCACGCTGCCGATGAGGCCTGTCCGTTCTCGAGGGTGCGCAACCAGAGCTCTGACCGCAACCGCTCCAATTCCGACCCGACACCTGCCCGACTGAAGGCCTCGGCAGCAGTTTCAGGACTGTCGGACCGCAGCGCCAGACCCATCTTGATCGCTTCCAGCCGGGATGCTCGATCAACATCAGGTCGAGAGAGAATTGGCCCCTTGCTGCACGCGACACTCAACAGGGCACACAGGAAAACAGCTCCGAGGCGCTTCATGGCAAATCGCAGCCACCGATGAGTCGAGCGCCTCTTCCTTCGAAGTTGGACGTTGAGCGTTGAACGTTGAACGTTTTGAAGACTCCGTTGAATCTACGGACTCTACCCTCCCAGTGCGTCCTCGTCTCCATCCGCGAGAATACGAATCATCTCGTCCCTGAAGTAGTCGACCTCTGCTCGAATGTCTTCAGAAATCCGCCTGTTGTACATTTCCCGAGAACGATCGATATCATCTCGGAGCCGCTGGTAGAGATCCTTCCCAGCACATCCTCGCTCAACCTCTTCTTCGTTATAGAGCTTGATCTCGGAGATCAGCAGACGCGCAAACCGTCGTGCCTCTTCATGCCGGGCCTGCTCCTCGACCGAACGTCCCTCCTCGGTCGGCTCCTGGGCAACCGGCTCGAGTGGTGGCGGAGGGACAACCGCCGGGGACGAAGGCGGAGAAACCTCAGTCAATTTTGGCACATCCTCCGGTTCCGGCTCGGGCTCAGGTTCCGGCTCGGGCTCGGGCTCAGGTTCCGGCTCGGGCTCAGGTTCCGGCTCAGGTTCCGGTTCCGGCTCGGGCTCAGGTTCCGGCTCGGGCTCCGGTTCCGGCTCGGGTTCCGGTTCCGGCTCGGGTTCCGGCTCGGGCTCGGGCTCAGGTTCCGGCTCTTCATCCAAGACTTCTTCAACGACCTCAGGCGGGGCCTCGACCAACTCAGGGGCCACTTCGATCCGCATCGTTGCGGAGGGGTCATAATCCTGAATGGCCGGTCCAGGGAGCTCGACTTCTTCAAGCTCGGCAGAGTCATCCAGCTCGGGAACCGTCTGATCTTCAGATTCCACGGCTGCCGGCGCTTCTTCGACGCTGTAGTCGTCACCTTCATCCGCAACGGGCTCGGCCTCGGACACTGCTTCATCCAGGGTCTCAACCTCAGCTTTCTCGAAGACCTCCGCCGGTGTTGTCTCCAGACTCAGCGGTTCGGCGACTATCGGAGATGGCACCTCCTGCCGAGCATGAAGGGTATCAATCATCCAACAAGCAACGGCAACAAGGGCTTGTGCAGCGTCAGGATTCCAGGGACCATCCGCCCCATCGTCGAGATAGAGGCAACCCATCAACTGGCCTCGGAGGCAGACCGGAACCAACAAGGCGTGACTCGGAAGTCCTTCTCCCGCCAGCCATCCCCTGAAGACCTCGTCATCTTCCACCTCAAATTGGATCGGCCGCGACTCCGATACGAGGTGATGAAGGGCCAGGGATGCCGGCACAGTGGTTTTCCACCGACGCAGAGACTCGCCGTCATCGAACCCGATCCCACTCCAGGCGCTGACCTCACCACCCCGAATAACCATCACCACAGCCCGAGCGGCCACATCACACAACGCCGGGAGCAACCCCTTCAAGAGTTCCGATTGGGACCGAGCCTGATCCAGGCCCCTCAGCAGTTCGAGGGACGGACCAACTACCTGAACTTCGGCAGGCACCTCGGCCCGCGCTTCTGAGAGCTGTTGCTGGGCCTGCTCCAGTTCCAGAGCAACGCCGGCTTTCTCCTCCTCCAGTACGGTGACCCGACTGTGCAACCCCTCAATGGCCTGTTTGAGATCTGCCGCAGGAAACAACTCCTCCGCCTCATGGGCCATCGTCTCCCGGACAGAGGCAGTAGCCTCCTCGACCAGTTGGTTCAAGCGTTCGGCAATTGTCTCCACTCGCCCTTCAATCGCATTCCTGCCGCGGTCCTGGGTCTGTTTCAAATGCTCGAGGATGGTGTCGAATGAATCCATGACGCCTCCATTGGGTCTATTTCGTAACACTTCATTATCACTGTGTCTTGAACGTCCCGTCAAGGGAGAAACCTGTATTCCACCCAGCATTGCCACAGGACGGCATTTCTGGTAGGTTCGCCCAGAAGGGGGAAGGCATGAATAACATTCGTTTCCTATCGGTTTTCCTGGTGCTCGCAGCGCTGACCGGATTGACCCTCAGTTGCTCGAGCGGCCCATCCGAGGAAGAGCTGGCCCTGGTTCAGCTTCAAGACCAGTTGGGCACTATCAACCAGACCTATCAAGAATTGCAGTCGCTCCGAACGGAAATCGCTTCGACAACGGCGGCATTGGCCGAGATCGAGGTCGTCTCCGAGAAGAAAAGGACCGATGAGCAGAAGGTCCAGTTGGAAGAACTCGGTCTCAAACTGCCTGAACTGGAAAAACAATCCGAGGGCATTTACGACACTCTTCAGGCACACCTTGCCGATTTCCTGACCGTTGGTTTGAACGACTTTCCGCAGTCTACGGAGACCGTAGAGGCGTTAAAGATCTACTCTGACGAAGCAATCCTCATCGCCTGCGACACTGTTGCCAAGTCCGGTGATTACAAGAAGGCGATCGACCGGCTGGCCGGCGCCAAGAGCTACTACGAGGCAGTTGAGCTGCCGATCTACCCGGCGCTTGAAGAGAAGATCCTTGCGCTCCAGGACAGGCGTTTCATCACGCAGGAACGCTTCGACGCGGTGACCAAGGGCATGACGATGGATGAGGTCAAGGCTGTTGCCGGCGTTCCTTATCACTCCAATATTCAGGATGACGTAAAGCGCGGCGTTCAGACTTGGCTCTATAAGAAACAGAAGGGCGGTGCTGCCGCAATCTATTTCAAGATCAAGACCGGCAAGATGTACTCGTCCAAATGGGACGCAATCAAGACCAAGGTTGTCACCGACTGAAGAAGTCAGAACAGCAGAATCCACAAAGGGCGCCATTCGGCGCCCTTTTTGCTTCTGCTCGAGTGGACATCGTGGGCACGGGTGGACGTGGTGGACTCAGTGGGCTGTCCACTTTGTCCAGATCGTCCACCGTGTCCACCTTTCACTGACCTCACCCGGGTTTTCCCCTCCTTGACCCTCACCATCGGACTGGTCTATACTGCTCCCTCAAGCGAGGTGCGCCTCAAGCGCCCGAAATTCGCAACGGAGGGGGTGATTCCATGCCAACAGGTGTTGTAGTACGCGACAACGAGTCCTTCGAACAGGCTCTGCGCCGATTCAAGCGCAAATGTGAGAAGGCAGGCATTCTCTCCGAAGTCAAGCGGCGACGTTTTTACGAAAAACCCTCGGAACTCCGAAAACGTGCGCTGATTCAAGCCCGAAAGAAGATGCTTCGAAAGATGGCCAAGCAGCGACGAGCAGGCATGCTCTAGCCCACGGTCATGGTGTCTTCGACAGCTACGGAGCTGGACTTTGACACGGTCCTGAAACTGATTGCGGCCCACGCCAGAACCCGCGTGGGCCGCTTTTTCATCACCGACACCCCCACCCTTCCCGGCCGCCAACAGGCTCTTGAGCAGTCGGCTTTGACCCGTGAGTTGGCCGGCATGCTGGACGATGGCGAACGACTGCCGTTGGCCGGCATCGACGAAGCCATCCAGTGGCTCGAACCCGAGGTCGCCATTCCGATTGATCCCGCCGACCTGCTGATCCTCCTGGGTCTGGCCCGCAGAACCGCCTCAATCCGCCGCAAGCTCGTGGCCGCCCCGGACGAATTGACCCGCTTGAAAGCAATGGGGCAAGAACTCCCGGACACCGAGGAATTGGTCACATGGGCGGCGCCCCGCTTGGGAAGGGATGGTCGGGTTCCCGATGACGCATCCCCGGAACTCAAACGCGCCCGCCGCACCATCACCCGCATTCGCCAAAACCTGGTGGCCGAACTGGAAGTCATTCGCCGTCGTCATCCCGGTGTCACCACCGACGCCCCCCCGACCCTTCGTCGAGACCGCTACTGCCTCCCGGTCAAGGCCTCGGTGCGCGCACAACTCCCAGGCCTGGTCCTGGACAGCTCCGGCACCGGGGTGACCGCATTCGTCGAACCCTTCGGCGTGGTCGATCTCAATAACGACCTGACAGAAGCTGTGGCCCAGGAACGCAGAGAAGTTCACCGCATTCTCGCCGAGGTTGCGGCGGCCTTCAGCGCAATCAAGTCCGATCTGGCCGATGCAGTTCAGATGCTGGGCCGCATTGACGCCGTCCAGGCACGCGTGCTCTTCGGCCGGCGAATCGACGGCCTGCTTCTGGAGCCGGGCAGCGGCAGGTCATTAGTCCTCAATCAGGCCCGACATCCCTTGCTGGACCAGCGTCTGCAGGCCTTGCGTCATGAGATCCTCGAGGAGGGCGATCGAACCGGAAGGTCACAATCTGTCGTCCCGCTCAACTTCGAATTTCCCGGCAATACAACGACCCTGTTGATATCCGGGCCCAACGCCGGTGGCAAGACCATCGTTTTGAAGACGATCGGTCTGATGGTATTGATGTGCTACCACGGCATCCCGATTCCTGTCGCACCGGGCTCAACGGTGCCCTGGTTCGACCATATCTGGTGCCGAATTGGTGACGATCAGGATGTCTCGGCAGATCTTTCGACATTTTCCGGAGCCATGGCCACCACCGCCCAGTTGCTCAAGGAAGCCGGACCGGCCTCCCTGGTGATCTACGACGAACTGGGAAGCGGTACCGATCCCCTTGAGGGCGCCGCCCTGGGTTGCGCCGTCTTGGAGGCACTGACCGACAGGGGTTGCCGGACGGTAGCCACCACCCACCTGGCCTCAATCGCCCTGATGGCCTCGGCAGCCGACCTGATGGACAACGCCGCGATGGAATTCGACGAGGACCGCGGACAACCGACCTACACCATTCGCATGGGGCGACCCGGTCGTTCTCGCGGCTTGGAAATCGCAGCCGCGATGGGTCTCCCCCCATCGGTCATTGACCACGCCCGGAATCTTCTGGGAGGACACCACCTGGAGTTGGACCGATGGCTTGAACGGCTCGAAACCCTCGAAGGAGAACTGCTCAACGAACAAATCGCCCTCGGCCGCGAGAAAGCTGAAGCAACATCAGCGGCGGCCCGGACCGAGGTTGAACGACGAAAACTCGAAGAGCAGAGGAAGGCGTTACCCTCCCTCCTCGAAGACGAACGCAGTCGACTGCGAGATCGTGCCAAGTCCAGGCTCAACAAGGCCCTGGCCCAACTGGACACCGCCACTGAGGAACACCGTCATATCGGGAGGAAGGCGCGGCAGAACATCAGGGATGAAGCTCTGGACCTCGGCACGACGGCAAACGGGGAACCGGCGCCACCCCAGGGCCACCTCGAGCCGGGAATGACGGTGCGACTGCGTTCCCTGGGTGCAGAAGGAGTATTGAAGGAACTCCGGGATGGGCAGGCGCGAGTCATCGTCGGCAACAAGCGGCTCTGGGTCGCAGCCGTTGATATCGAGGCCGGCCGAAAACCGTCGCCACAGAAAAAGTCCGAGACCATCCATCTGCAGGTTGAAGATCGGGAGGCGCCCGAGTTGATCCTCCTGGGCCTTGATGCCGAAGAAGCCCGTGACCGGGTCGAACGGTATCTCGATCGAGCCCATGCCGGAGGCCTGACAACTCTTCGGATCGTACACGGCCACGGCACAGGAACCTTGAAACGAGTAGTCACCGACATTGTCAAGACCCATCCCGCGGTCGTCGCCTTCTGCCACCCCCCTGGAAATCGCGGCGGCACCGGCGCCACCGAGGTAACGCTGGAAGGCTAGAAAGCTGGGACGCTCGGACTTCATCCTTCACCCTTTCTCCCCCTCTCCCCTGCTCCCCTGCTCCCCTGCTCCCCTGCTCCCCTGCTCCCCTGCTCCCCCTCACGACCAAGACCAGCTACTATCACCTCATGACCGATTTCGATCTCGATACCGAGGTCATCACCCGTGTCCGCGAAGCAGCGGACATCATCGCAGTCGTCTCCGACC
>Ga0164315_10004722_pt1 | contig 10592 bp, 8 predicted proteins | sample GuaBasSedimGuay6_FD_113737 | JGI IMG/M metagenome (GOLD analysis project Ga0164315, IMG submission 113737) | Subseafloor sediment microbial communities from Guaymas Basin, Gulf of California, Mexico - Guay6, Core 4569-2, 0-3 cm | ecosystem: Environmental > Aquatic > Marine > Hydrothermal vents >...
GGAGAGAATTCTAAATGTGTTTATTATCCTCTTATTCAGAAAATATGTAACCTTGAGGGAATAGAAATGGTTGACTCTAAGCCAGAAGGCTCTTTGAGTTTTATTGTTGGCTCGCAAGAATTTTATGTTCCATTGTTGGAGTCCATTGATGTAGAAGCGGAAATTGTAAAACTTCAGGAAGAATTAAAGTATACTCAGGGATTTATGAAATCGGTGGAGAAAAAACTATCCAACGAGCGTTTCGTTAACAATGCCCCTGCCGCAGTTGTTGAGAAGGAGAAGCAAAAGCAGGCTGATGCCGAGGCTAGGGTTAAAGTGATAGAAGAACAGTTGAAGGGGTTTGGGGAATAAGTTTAAACTACAAATTAGCAATGCTGCAGACATCACAATATCACTAGTCCGTCATTACGAACCGCCAACACTTACCTTATTATTAGAAATGAATTAACTGCGGTGAAGTAATCTCATCTATTATCTATTTGACTAGGGAGATTGCCGCGCTACGCTTGCAAAGACGGCAATCCCCTTAGCAAATTAATGGTTATTAAACTTAATTAGGCAAGTTCTTTTCCAAATTATCAATTATCTTTTTGTTGACTTTTCTTGGGTTTGATTTTTTGAAAGCCTTTAACTCTTTAATTGCAATTGTGCCATACTCAAATAATCCGCTTGGGTTTTTGTCATAATCGAAACTTCCAATGCAGTATTCAAGATTTGAAATCAGTTCGTTGTATTCTTCCTTTTTAAGTTTTGTAAATACCTTTGTTGCCTCAACACAGGCATTTCTGAATTTTTCAGTGTTAGTCATGTTTTTTTTGTTAAAAATTAAGTTCGCAAAAATAGATAAGTAGTAATGCTATTGTGTGAAAAATGATTAATTCATTGTTAATTATTTGCGAATATCATAAGGACTTTTTTAAATGCTTTGAAACACTTGATTGAACACGATTGCGGAGATTGCAATAAGGGGGGATAAATTAATTAAGTAGACATGGGTTATTGGAGTTATTCAAATTTAAGGTAGTACGAATCAAATCAATAGACCCGAGCCTTTAGGCCGGGTTAACGGAAGCTAAAATCAAATTAATGATACGAGAGATTAGACCGGGTCACTCTTTTGTTAATTACTCAATTCATTATTTAATAATTCAAGCCCCCAAATAATTATTTTTGCCAAAATTAGCATTGAGAGTGAGAGATATTTTAAGCGACTTAAATAAAGAACAGTTAGTAGCAGTTGAAGCAACCGAAGGACCAGTAATGGTTATTGCAGGAGCAGGATCGGGGAAAACCCGGGTGCTGACTTATCGTATTGCCAACCTTATGAGAAAGGGCATCGACCCATTCAACATATTGTCGTTGACATTTACTAATAAGGCCGCCAGAGAGATGAAGGATAGGGTAATGCAACTTATTGGTGATCGAGAAGGACGTAATGTATGGATGGGGACTTTTCACTCAATTTTTGCAAAAATACTACGCATTGAAGGTAAACATCTTGGATATCCCTCCAATTTTACAATCTATGACTCCGATGATAGTAAAAGGTTGATCAGGAGTATTTTGAGTGAGAAAAATCTTGATACCAAAGTTTATTCTCCTTCTTATGTAGCAAGTCGCATTTCGATGGCTAAATCATCGTTGGTGTCGCCAAGAGCATATGCTGATAATCCTGAAATTATTGCCGCAGATGAAAGTGCCAGAAAGCCTGAAATAAAAAACATTTACAATACCTATCAAAACAGACTGAGGCGTGCCGACGCAATGGATTTCGATGATTTATTGTTCAATACTTATCTGCTATTTAGCAACTTTGCTGAAGTGCTACTTAAGTATCAACGTAAGTTTAAATACATAATGGTCGATGAGTATCAGGACACAAATCATGCTCAATATCTGATTCTTAAAAAACTTGCTGCAAACACTGAGAATATTTGTGTGGTTGGTGATGATGCTCAAAGTATTTATGGGTTTCGTGGAGCCAATATCAGCAATATGCTAAATTTTAAGCACGACTACTCTGATTATCATTTGTTTAAGTTGGAGCAAAATTACCGATCAACAAAAAATATTGTTGAGGCAGCTAACCATGTAATTTCTTACAATAAAGACCAGATCAAGAAAAAGGTTTGGACAGGAAATGATCAAGGGTCGTTATTGGGGTTTATTCACGCAACTAGTGATAATGAAGAAGGTAAAATGGTTGCGGATTCTGTCTTTGAATTAAAAATGAATAATCAGTTGCCAAACAGCGATTTTGCAATTCTATATCGAACCAATGCACAGTCAAGGTCCATGGAGGAAGGTCTTAGGGGGAAAAATATACCATATAAAATCTATGGTGGAACTTCATTTTACAACCGCAAAGAGATAAAGGATTTGTTGGCATATTTTCGTTTGGTGATTAATCATAACGATGAAGATTCGCTTCAAAGAAGTATAAACACTCCTGCCAGAGGAATTGGTAAAACTACTATGGAAAAAATAGTTGTTGCCGCCGATGAGCATGATGTAAATATGTGGGAAGTAATCACTAACCTTGCGAAATATGGCGTGAACCTTAATTCAGGTACTACTGCTAAGTTAATGAACTTTAGTACTATGATTAAAAGTTTTGCTGCTGAGATGAAGAAAAAGGAGGCCTATGATTTAGCACGACATATTGCCATTTCATCTGGTTTGCTAAAAATGTTCCGTGACGAAGATACTCCAGAAGCAGTAAGTAGGGTTGAGAACATAGAAGAACTTTTAAACGGTATAAAACAATTCAGTGAAAAAGGTGCTGAAGAAAATGAAGGTGACCTTGAACTGCAGGGTACACTAGAAGAATTTATGCAAGATATTGCCCTTCTTACTAACCAGGATAATGAAGACGAAGAGGATAAAGATAAGGTTACTCTTATGACTATCCACTCTGCAAAAGGTTTGGAGTTTCCTTATGTTTATGTTGTAGGGCTTGAAGAAAACCTCTTTCCATCAATTCAATCCATTAGCACTCGTACTGAACTTGAAGAAGAAAGAAGACTGTTTTATGTTGCAATAACAAGAGCCGAAAAGCACTTAACACTTTGCTATGCAGAAAGCAGATTTCGATGGGGGCAGTTTACAATAACAGAACCAAGCAGGTTTTTAGATGAAATAGATGAAAGTCTTATTGACAGGCCAAAGAAAGTGTCAATGGGAGCAAAAGATTTATTTGGTAGTTCAACAAAAACTAAGGTGCCCAAACGTAATCTAAAATCAATTAACACATCCAGTTCTGATCCTTCATTTGAATCATCTGACACAGGTGGACTACAAACTGGAATGAAGGTAGAGCATCCTAAATTTGGTAAAGGAAAAGTTATGGCTGTTGAGGGTAATGGACCAAATAAGAAAGCAACAGTATTCTTTAATGGTGTTGGTCAAAAGAGTCTACTCTTAAGATTTGCCAAATTAAAAATCATAGTGTAACTTTACAAAATACTTTCTTTGATAGAGTAATATTTTTATCTGATTAGTGTCACAAATCATAATCTATTACTAACTAAATATTCAGTACTTTTGCGCAATAATTTGAAAACGTAAAAGTTATCTTAATAACTTCTTAAATATGGAATATAATACGAATCGAGAACAAATATCAATACGTGAATACGGCAGAAATATCCAAAAGATGATTGAATATTGCATGAGTCTTGAAGATAAGGAACAAAGAACTTTAACTGCTTATGCAATTGTTAAAGTTATGAGCCAAATGAATAGTCAGGCTTCTAAAGAACTAGATGCTGATCACAAATTCTGGGATCATTTACATATTATCTCAGGTTTTAATCTTGATATTGAGGCACCATACCCTACACCAGAGAGGGATGTTGTTAGTAAGAAGCCAGAAAGGATGGGTTACAATAACAATAAGATGAATTATCCTCATTATGGAAAAAACATAGAGAAAGTTATTTCTGCGGTTGTTGATATGGATGAAGAGGATCAAAAAGAAGCAGTTATTTTAGCCATTGCTAACTATCTTAAAAAATCTTATTTGAACTGGAATCGCGATTCTGTAAATGATGAAACAATTTTAAAACATCTGGATAAATTATCAGATGGGAAATTAGAGTTAGAAGAAGGTGCTACTTTAATTTCTACATCTGAAGCCTTGTCTAATCCAAGAAAACAGAAGAACATAATAAATAAAAAAGTTTCTAATTTCAAGTATTCTAAAAAAAGAAAAAGGAAATAATTAAAATGGGCACTTTCCGCATTCAAGGAGGAATAAGACTTTCTGGCGAAATAAAGCCCCAGGGAGCTAAAAATGAAGCACTTCAAATTATTTGTGCCGTTCTTCTTACCGACCAGGATATCCAGATAAATAATGTTCCAGACATTAGAGATGTAAACAGGCTAATCGACTTATTGAGAGGGCTAGGAGTAAAGGCGGAAAAAACTGCTGATAATCAATATGTTTTTAATGCTTCTGATGTTAATCCCGACAATGTTTATTCTCAAGATTATTACGCTAATGCATCAAGTATTAGAGGTAGTGTAATGGTTCTAGGACCTATGCTTGCACGTTTTGGCAAAGGATTTCTTCCACAACCTGGAGGAGATAAAATTGGTAGACGTAGACTTGATACTCATTTTACAGGACTTGAAAAACTTGGGGCAAAGTTCGAATATGATGAAACAAAGAAAAGTTATCATATTAAGACTGAAAAGTTAATTGGTAATTCTATGCTTCTTGAGGAAGCCTCTGTTACCGGAACAGCAAATATTCTTATGGCTGCTGTTCTTGCAGAAGGAGAAACTACTATTTTTAATGCTGCCTGTGAACCTTATTTGGTACAACTTAGCAAAATGCTAAACCGTATGGGTGCTGACATTGAGGGTATTGGCTCAAATATGCTTAAGGTAAAAGGAGTTGAAAAACTTAATGGCACGACACATACAGTGCTCGCCGACATGATTGAGGTGGGTAGTTTTATTGGCCTTGCAGCGATGACAAGATCAGAAATTTCAATTAAAGATGTGAACTTAAATGATCTTGGGCTTATTCCAAATGTATTCCGACGTCTGGGAGTAAAAGTTGAACAAAAAGAAAACGACATATTTATCCCGCAACAGGATAACTACAGCATCGAAAGTTATATTGATGGATCAATAATGAGCATAGCTGATGCCCCATGGCCAGGCTTTACTCCGGATCTTATTAGTATTGTTTTAGTTGTTGCCACACAGGCAAAAGGAAGTGTGCTTATTCATCAAAAAATGTTTGAGAGCAGATTGTTCTTTGTTGATAAACTTATTGACATGGGCGCACGTATTATTCTTTGCGATCCTCACAGAGCAACGGTTATTGGTTTGAACCATGAATATCCCTTTAGAGGAATTAAAATGAGTTCGCCTGATATCAGAGCAGGAGTAGCATTGCTGATTGCAGCTTTGTCGGCTGAAGGAGTAAGCATAATAGATAATATTGAACAGATTGACAGAGGTTATCAGAACATTGATGAGCGCCTTAGGAAATTAGGTGCAGAAATAGAAAGGTTGTAATTCTAATTTGCCTTAATAATCACATGATATAGTTGCTGTCTCTAGTTTCTGTCAAATTGACGGATATGTACACTTGGCAGCATATTTGATACCAAATTTCCCTAAATAATTTAGAAATAAAAGCATGAGCAAAAACGATAAAGATAATATCAAAGAAGAGGATCAAATAGATGATGTTAGTTTCGAGAATAATGACGAAACAGAGGCAGATGCTGAAGAGGTGAAAAAACCTAAGAGAAAATGGAAGAAAAAGACTGACAAGGAAAAACTTGCAGAGGCAGAAGATAAGTGTGTTGAAATGAATGATAAATACCTCAGGTTGTATTCTGAGTTCGATAATTACAGAAAACGCACGAGCAAGGAGAGAATAGATATCTTAAAGACTGCATCTCAGGATATTATGGTTGATCTATTGCCTGTTCTTGATGACTTTGACAGAGGCTTGCAGGCCATGGATGATAACAATGCACAAGAAGAATCGGTAAAAGGTGTAGAACTGATCTACAACAAACTTTTTAGTCTTTTAAAGCAAAAAGGACTGGAACCAATGGATTCAATGAAAAATGAATTTGATACTGATTACCATGAGGCAATAACTAATATCCCAGCCCCAACAGATGATTTAAAAGGTAAGGTTGTTGATGTTATTCAAAAGGGTTATCTGTTGAATGGTAAGATAATTAGGTTCGCTAAAGTTGTTGTAGGAAATTAAATAATAAGTAAAACCACATGAGCAAAAGGGATTATTACGACATATTAGGGGTTTCAAAAAACGCCGAAAATGGTGAGCTTAAAAAAGCCTACCGCAAAATGGCTTTGAAATACCATCCTGACAAAAATCCAGATAATAAAGATGCCGAAGAAAAATTCAAAGAGGCTGCAGAAGCTTATGAGGTTTTAAGCGATCCTCAGAAAAAAGCTAGGTATGATCAGTATGGACATGCTGGTATGTCAGGCTCCGCCGGATTTGGTGGTGGAGGAGGAGGCGGCGGTATGTCAATGGATGACATATTCAGCCACTTTGGTGATATTTTTGGTGGCGCCTTTGGCAGTGGAGGATTTAGTAGCGGTGGATTTAGTGGCGGAGGCCGAAGAAGAGTAAACCGTGGATCCAATCTTAGAGTAAAAGTTAAACTCACACTTGCTGAAATAGTTAATGGTGCCGAAAAGAAAATCAAACTAAAAAAATATGTTAGTTGCGATTCTTGTCATGGTACTGGCGCTGAGCATGGCAGTTCAAAATCTACATGCCCTACTTGTAAAGGACAAGGACAAGTAAGACAAATTACCAATACTTTTCTAGGGCAAATGCAAACTGCATCAACATGCCCTCAGTGTAGTGGTGAAGGTGAAGTTATTACAAGTAAATGTAATGAGTGTCATGGAAATGGTATTGTAAAAGGTGATGATGTAGTTACTATTAACATCCCTGCTGGTGTTGCAGAGGGAATGCAACTTTCAGTTAGTGGTAAAGGAAATGCCGCTGCACGTGGAGGTGTTCCAGGAGATTTACTTGTTTTGATTGAGGAAGAACCACATGATGAACTCCAGAGGGATGAAAATAACTTACTTTACGATCTCTACATTAATTTTGCTGATGCGGCTCTTGGAACAACAGTTGAAGTGCCAACAGTAGAATCAAAAGCAAGGATAAAAATAAATGCAGGCACACAAGGAGGTAAGGTTTTAAGACTAAAAGGAAAAGGTATTCCTGATGTAAATGGTTACCGCAGAGGTGATTTACTTGTGAATGTGAATATATGGACTCCTAGAAGTTTGAACGATGAAGAGAAAAAATTAATGGAGAAATTAAAGAGTTCACCTAATTTTAAACCTCAGCCAACCTCAAAAGACAGAAGTTATTTTGATAGAATGAGGGAGTTTTTTAGTTAGGAGTCGGGTGTCAGGAATCAAGATAAAAGAGAATAGAAAAAGTAAGGTGATGATAAAACAAAACCTTATCAATAGCCCTGTCCTTTAGGGCAGGCAATCAGGATAAGTTTTAATAGCCAATTATCCAATGACAAATTATCTAATAACTAATTATCCAATGACTAATTATCCAATAATAACCAATGATCATTTTATAAAACCACAATGCTAGCATTAGAAGCCATAAACGTAAGTAAGACTTATATTAATCATAAGGCTCTCAACAATGTTTCCATTGAGGTGGATGAAAAAAGTATTTTTGGTTTGTTGGGACCAAATGGGGCAGGAAAAACTACCCTTATCCGAATTATAAATCAGATTTCAGTAATGGACGAAGGTAAGATCTTGCTAAATGGCAAGCCCATTAAACCTTCAGATACTACTAGCATTGGTTACCTACCAGAGGAACGTGGGCTGTACAAAAAAATGAAAGTTGGCGAACAAGCAGTTTACCTTGCGCAACTAAAGGGGATAAGTAAGAGAGATGCAATTAGAGAGTTAAAGAAGTGGTTTGAAAAATTTGAAATTGGCTCCTGGTGGAATAAAAAAGTAGAAGAACTTTCAAAAGGAATGCAACAGAAAGTGCAGTTTATTGCTACTGTAATGCACAAGCCAAAACTTCTGATTTTTGATGAGCCCTTCAGTGGCTTCGACCCAATAAATGTAAATATCCTAAAGCAGGAAATTTTGAAGTTAAGAGATGAAGGAGCAACAGTTATTTTTTCAACTCATAATATGGCATCTGTCGAAGAACTTTGTGATAATATTGCATTGATAAATAATTCCAAAGTAATACTTTCTGGAGGTGTAGATGAAATTATTAACCGCTACAAACCAAATATTTTTAAAGTAAACTATCTTCCACATAAGCCAATTGAATTACGTACAGAACTTTTTGAATTAGTAAGTGAAGAACAAAATGGTAATCTTCATTCATCAAAAATACGTTTACTAAATGGTACAAAACCAAATGACTTGTTGACTACCCTTACCTCACAGGTTGAAGTACATGGCTTTAATGAAATACTTCCAAGTATAAATGATATTTTTATCCAGGAAGTTAACCAAACTCCAAACTCCTCCAATGAATAAAATATTCCTCATAATACAGCGTGAATACATTATCAGGGTAAAGAAGAAGTCGTTTATTATCATGACGATACTTGGCCCAGTACTAATGGCTGCTTTGATGATACTTCCTGCTTTTTTAGCAGACTGGAGTGAGGCAACACATAAAAATATTGCAGTCCTGGATGAAACAGGCTGGTACTATGAAAAATTTAAGGATCAGGATAATATTAGTTTTTATCATGTTCACAACGACCTAGAGACAGACAAGGAAAAAGCGCTCTACGAAAAAGGTCATTTGCTTTTGTACATTCCACGCACCGAACTAAGCATACCTGTTTATGCTGAATTATTCTCCAATGGTCAATCGGGATTAAACTTAACTACTTACATCAAATCGGTCATGAAGCGGGAAGCAGAAAACAAAAAACTGCTAGCTTCCGGCATTGACCCTGAACTCATTAAATCTTCAAAAGTGAAAATTAAACTTTCTACCATAAGAGTAGAAGAGGGTGGAATCGAGAAAAAAAGTAATACCGAAGTAGAAGTAGGACTTGGAATTTTTGCAGGTCTGATGATATATTTCTTCATATTCATGTTTGGAGTACAGGTACTCAAAGGAGTTATGGAGGAGAAACAAAATCGCATAGTTGAGATAATATTAGCCTCTGTGAAGCCTTTTCAACTTATGATGGGAAAGATTGTTGGAATAGCGATGGTAGGACTTACTCAGTTTCTACTGTGGATTATTTTAACAGGAGTTTTCCTTTTAGCATTTCAATCCGGAATTTTTGGTGGTAGTCCTGACGCGCTTGATATGATGTCATCGCAAAGTCAAATTTCTAGTATGGCTGTTGGCGAAGGTGCTGGCATAAATGATCCTTTTGCCATGGCAACTGAAATTATCTCAGGAATTAACTTTAAAATAATGATTTTTAGTTTCCTATTTTACTTTTTAGGAGGCTACTTACTTTATTCATCATTCTTTGCGGCCATTGGTGGTGCTGTTGATCAGGATGCAGACACTCAGCAATTTATGCTACCAGTATCGATACCTTTAATATTTTCAGTGGCAATGTCAGGTGTAATAGTTAATCAGCCTGATAGCAGTATGTCTTTCTGGCTTTCTATGATTCCATTTACGTCTCCAATTACAATGATGATTCGAATTCCATTTGGTGTTCCTGTTTGGGAAATTGCTCTTTCAATGGGACTATTGGTTTTAGGCTTTTTGGTAAGTACATGGATGGCAGGTAAAATATATCGTACAGGCATATTAATGTATGGTCAGAAAGTTAATTACGCGATCATGTGGAAGTGGCTGAGATACAGACATTAATAGTAAATTTACTGAAGCTGTAATAGGTGATATAAATTGCTAGTATATAAGAGGTGTTAATTGAAGGAATTAAAATTGTTAATTGTCAAATATTATTCTAATTTTGCACCCTCAAAAATTTGAAGTAAAATAATAAATAAAGTTTACAAATGCAGAATAGAGGAGCTATTAAGTTTTTTGCGATTGCCTTTGCTTTGGTTTGTTTATACCAACTTAGTTTTACATTCGTTGCAATGCGTACCGAGAGTAAGGCTAATGATTATGCTATAAATGAAACAGCGCAGCAACTGGCTAAAGAACTAGGAAGAGGAAATGAAACTATGGAGAGTTTCTACATGGATTCAATCTCCATGGCAAGAGAAAATTACTACCTTGATAGTATCGCTAATGTTGTAGTTTACAATATTGGTATTGATAAATACACCTACAAGGATGTTAAAGAGCGTGAAATCAACCTTGGTCTTGACCTTAAAGGTGGAATGAACGTTACTCTAGAAGTTTCAGTTGGAGATATTGTTAATGCACTATCTGGTAATAGTCAGGATCCTGTTTTTAGGGAGGCAATGACATTAGCCCACGAAAAGCAAAAAAGTAGTGGTGAAAACTTTGTGACACTCTTTGGTGAGTCATTTACAGAAGTTGACCCCAATGCTCGTCTTGCATCAATTTTTCTTTATGAGTTTAAAGATAAAGGTATTACAACCAATTCTACAAATGCAGA
>Ga0164315_10004723_pt1 | contig 10590 bp, 8 predicted proteins | sample GuaBasSedimGuay6_FD_113737 | JGI IMG/M metagenome (GOLD analysis project Ga0164315, IMG submission 113737) | Subseafloor sediment microbial communities from Guaymas Basin, Gulf of California, Mexico - Guay6, Core 4569-2, 0-3 cm | ecosystem: Environmental > Aquatic > Marine > Hydrothermal vents >...
CTCTCGTTTTTCGGCTCGCCCTATGAAAAGGCGGCGATCCTGAGCCTCGACGGCCGCGGCGAAGTCTCGACCAGCAGCATCGGACGCGGTGCCGGCCTCCAGATGGAGGTCGATGCGATCAGCCGCATGCCCCACAGCCTGGGCCTGCTCTACGCGCTGGTGGCCGATTACCTCGGCTATTCCGAACTCGACGACGAGTTCCGGCTGATTTCGATCAGCCCCAGCGGCACCCCCACCTTCGTGCCGCGCATGCAGAAGATCGTGTCGCTGGCGGGCGACGGCACCGTGAGCCTCAACGAGGAGTACTTCGGCCGCCATCAGGGGCGCGTCTACCTGAGCGAAAAGTTCATCGAGGAGTTCGGCGCCCCCCACGATCCCGATCTGCCGCTGCAGGATCGGCACCGCGATCTCGCCGCCAGCCTGCACCAGGTTGTCATGGGAATCGTGCGCCGCATGACGGAGTTGGCCCGCGACAAGAGCAAGTCACCCAATCTCTGCCTCGGCGGCGGTCTCCTGCAGAACTGGGGCCTGGTAGGCGAAATCGACCGCTCCGGCCTTTTTGAGAACGTCTACGTCCCGCCCGCGCCGGGCGACGACGGCACGGCCCTGGGCGCCGCGCTCTTCCACTACCACTCCGATCTGCAGCGTCCGCGCACCGCTCCGATCCTGCGCGCCGATTTCGGGCCCGCCTTCCCCGAGGAGGACGTCGCCTGGGAACTCGACCGGCTCAAGCTCAAGCCGCGCAAACCCGCCGATCTGCCCACCGCGACCGCGGAACGCATCACGCGCGGCGAGATCGTCGGCTGGTTCCAGGGTGCGGCGGAATTCGGCTCGCGTGCGCTCGGCCACCGCAGCATCTTTGCTGACCCGACCGATCCCGCAACACGCGCGCGGCTCGTCGCATCGGTCAAGGCGCGCAACGAATTCCACCCCTTCGGGCTGTCGGTCACCGAAGAGGCGGCGCACGAACTGTTTGAGAACTACCGCTCCTCCCCCTTCCTCGAGCGCACCGTGCAACTCAAACCGGAAGCGCAGCGACGCCTTCCCGCCGTTGCCGCAGTGCAGGAAGGCACGCGCGTGCAGACCGTGAACAAGGAGCGCGAGCCGCTCTTCCACGCGCTGCTGACGGCGGTGGGCAACAAGACCGGCGTGCAGGCCGTGCTCAACACCTCGCTCAACGAGCCCGGCCGACCGATGGCGACAACGCCGAGAGACGCGATTGGGTCGCTTTACACCACCGGATTGGATGCACTCGCGATCGGACCGTTCCTGCTTTCGAAGTAGGAAGGCTTGGATCCGGGCGCTGGCTGCGCTGCGCGTGCTTTGAGCTGTGGGCTTTGGGCTTTGCGCCGCAACCAGACTGACCGCCCGCACACGAACGCAAGGGGGGGCTCGAGAGTTTCTGTGGCGGCACCAAAAACGACCGAGACCCAGCGACGATGGCCACGCCACGCTGCTATCTGGTTGCTTCGCAAAGCTCTAAGCCCAAAGCCCAAAGCCCAAAGCCGATTCAACGACGGGCTCTCTGGTCCGGATTCAGGCTTCCAGCTGAGTCCGCAAGTAGGCAATCGAGGGGTCCTCCCACGAACGAAGATACGGTCCCCAATCCGCGACGATCTTCTCCTCCTTGGGAGCAGTCGGTAGCGGTTCGCTCGGATGGCAGCCGTAGACGTGAAAGTCATCGCGTGCCATGCGGTCGACGACGAGCGCGAGGGCGCGCTTTTCGGTGAGTGCGCGTGCGTGGAAGGTGTGCGTGTGGGGCGCGCCGTCGTCTTCGTAGATCAGCGCGACGCGCCACCAGCGGACGTTCACAAGGACTCGCAGACTTCCCGGCTGGCCGCGACCACGAGGTCGATGTCCTCGTCGCTATGCGCCAGCGAAACGAAAAACGCCTCGTACTGGCTGGGCGGCAGGTAGACGCCGCGCTCCAACATGCCGCGGTGCCAGCGCGCGAACTTGTCCGTGTCGCAGGCGGCGACGTCGTCGATGTTGCGCATCGCGCCGTCGCCGAAGAAAACCGTCATCATCGAACCGACGCGCTGCACGTTGAGCGGCGCCAATCCGTCCGCCAAGCGCGCGCCGATCCGTTCGAGTTCGGCGTACTGCCCCGCGTCCACCGATTCGAGCGTTGCGAAACCGGCGGCCATCGCGAGCGGGTTGCCCGACAGCGTTCCGCCCTGGCTCACGCACATGCCCAGCGGCGCGACGTTTTCCATGTAGCGACGCGAACCGCCGAACGCACCGACCGGCATGCCACCGCCGATCGTCTTGCCCATCGTGGTCATGTCGGCGCGCACACCGAAGCGCTCCTGCGCACCGCCGCGCGCCACGCGGAAGCCGGTAATCACCTCGTCGAAGATGAGGCAGGACTCGTGCTCGTCGCAGACCGCTCGCAGCCCCTCGAGGAACTCGGCAACCGGCGGAATGCAGCCCATGTTGCCGGCGACCGGTTCGACGATCACGGCCGCGATCTCACGGCCGCGCTCGGCAAAGAGCGCACGCACCGCATCGATGTCGTTGTAGGGCGCTGTCAGGGTGAGCGACGCCGTCGCGGCGGGTACGCCGGGCGAATCCGGCTGTCCCAGCGAAAGCGCGCTCGAACCGGCGGCGACGAGGAACGGATCGGCGTGGCCGTGCCAGCAGCCGGTGAACTTGACGATCACGTCGCGCCCGGTGACGCCGCGCGCCACGCGAATGGCGGACATCGTCGCTTCGGTGCCTGAGTTGGTAAAGCGCACCATCTCGACCGACGCCATGCGCTCACAGACGAGGTCCGCCATGACCGTTTCGCGTTCGGTCGTCGCGCCGAAGCTGGTGCCGCTACGCAGCGCCTCTTCGGATGCGGCGATCACGTCGGGATGCGCGTGGCCGCGAATGAGCGGGCCCCAGCTCATGACCAGATCGACGTACTCGTTGCCGTCGATGTCCCACAGGTGCGAGCCCGCACCGCGTGCGATCATGGGCGGATTGCCGCCGACCGGACCGAACGCACGCGCGGCGGAATTCACGCCGCCCGGCAGCACCGCGCACGCGCGCGCAAAGGCCGCCTGCGACCGTTCAAGCTTGTTCATCGAGAACCTCCGCGGCGCCTTGCTGGCGCAGCATGTCGGCCAACCTCTGTCCCAACGCGAGCGGCTCGGTGCCGCTCGCCTCCGCGCGCAGCACACGCGTGCCGTCGAGCGAGGCGACGACGCCTTCCATTCGGATCAGCTCGCCATCGACCTGCGCGAGCGCACCGATCGGCGTGCTGCAACCGCCCTCCAGCGCGGCCAGCATGGCGCGCTCGGCAACCACGGCTTGCGCGGTCGGTTCGTGGTGCAAGATCGCGAGCGCTTCGTGCACCGGGCCCGCGTCGGCGGCCGCTTGGACACCCAGCGCGCCTTGGCCGGGCGCCGGCAGAATGGGCAGGGGAACGGTCGCGTGCTCCGCGTGGCCAAGGCGGCGCAGACCGGCGGCGGCGAGTACCACCGCGTCGAGTTCGCCGCTGAGTGCCTTGCCCAATCGCGTGTCCACGTTGCCGCGCAGGGGCATCAGCTGCAGGTCGGGCCGCTCGGCGAGCAGCAGCGCACGACGGCGGCGGCTGGCGGTCCCGACGCGCGCGCCCTGCGGCAGACGATCGAGCGCGACTTTGCCGGCCGTGACCAGCACGTCGCGCCAGTCCTCCCGCTCGGGGATCGCGACCACGTGCGTCCCGTCGGCATCATCGACCGGCAGATCCTTGAGGCTATGCACGGCGATGTGGATCTCGCCCGCGCGCAGCGCCGCCTCCAGCTCCTCCGTAAAGAGCCCCTTGCCGCCGAGTTCCGGCACGGGCCGATCCTGCTCGCGGTCACCGCGCGTCGAGATGATGAGCAGCTCGACCGTATGCCCGAAGGCGCGCAGCCTATCCGCGATCCACTCCGACTGCGTTCGCGCCAATGCGGATCCGCGCGTCCCGATCACTAGGTTCATGAGTCGGATTATCTACCCAGACGCAACAGGTAGGCGCCGAGCACGAGCACTCCGGCGCTGGCGAGCAGGGCGCGCAGATCGAAGCGCCCTTCGCCGCTGGGCGCCGCGTCCGGCAGCGTGCCGTCCCAGGGGCGATCGATGCCGCGCGTATCGACGAAGTGCGGGGCGGGGGAAGCGATCTGGTCCCCCACGAGCGCTTCGCCGGGCGCCAGCAGAGCCGTCGCGCGCGCGCGTTTGGCCCGCTCGATCAGCAACGCCAGCGTGCCGTAATCGTCCCACTCGCGATCCACCGGCAGGCCGATCCAGAGCGTGCGCTCGTCCACCCAGCGCGCCAGCGTCCACTCGCCCCAGCGCAGCAGGCCCGGTTCGCGCACGCCGCGCACGCCCGACCAGCGGCACTCGTCCAGGAACAGATCGTCAAACAGCCCCAGTCCCGCGATGCCGCCGGCTCCGCGCCCGCGCTCCGCTATGCCGCCGGCTCCGCGCCCGCGCTCCGCTATGCCGCCGGCTCCGCGCCCGCGCTCCGCTATGCCGCCGGCTCCGCGCCCGCGCTCCGCAATGCAGTCGGCGCCGCGCACGCGCTCCGGAATGGGCGTGCCCCCGGTCGTGACCACGATGAAATCGGCCGGTTCCTGGATCTTGGCGGGAAGGCCGACACTCAGGGCCGCTTGCAGCAGCGGGCTTTCGGAGTCGAGACGGCACTTGAGTTCGACAGACCGCAGGCGCACGAAGTCATCGCCCGGGTAGCAGTTGTTCTGCTGGATCTTGATCTCCCGCATGCGATCCAGTCGCACCCATTCGCCCGCCCGGATCATGTCCGACTTGGTATGCGCGCCGGTGAATAGCACGCCCACGGAACCCGCGCCGCCATCGCGCTGCAGCGCGAGTCCGGTCCCCATTCCGTCGCCCTCCACCGCCGCGATGCCGATGTTGGGCAGCGACGGCGCGAACCCGACGACGATCAATCCCTCGCCCGACACATCGTGCCGGTTGGTCGCCAGAATCCGAATGTCGCCCGAAGCGGGTGGTGCATCGACACGCTCCATTTCGTGGACGATCCACTTGTCCTCGGGGGCCAACGCATCGCGAATGCGATCGAGTTCCGCACGCGTCGCCTCCAGCACGGTGCGACCGTCCGTCAGCACGGCGCCCGTACGCGGCCCCGTTTCGAGATGCACGACGACGGTCCGCCCCCCGCGCCCCCCCTCAACGGACAATCCTGAAGCAGCCAACGTGAGCAGCAGAACCGCCGCGCACTCAAGCAGCAGCAACGGATCGAGCGAGCGTTTGCGTTCGCCCAAATCCTCGCCTAGCGCGCGCCACAGCAGCAGCGACGGCCACTCCAGCACGCGCGGACGCTGCCGTCGCCGTTCCAGATAGATCAGCAGCGGAATGATGAGCAGCGCCCATAGGGCGCCCGGAGCAGCGAACGACACACGCGTAGTTTACCGGGCAAGCTGATGCAGCGTGGGACCGACCCGCATCGGCGCGGGAGCCTCGCGGACATGGGCTACCCGCCGGATCGCGCGGGCCTTATCGCCGGCGTCGTAGATGATGGCGCCGCCGTCCGCAAGGTCACGGGCGACGAGGTAGACGCCTGAGCCGACGACACGGTCGTGCGGGCCCCACAGGTCTTCAAGCTGGGTCGCCGACAGCCGCAGTCGAGCGATCGCCCACGCCGTGTCCAGATTGCAACGAGGCGCGAGCGCACGGGCGTAGGTACGCCGGGCGAGCAGCGCCTCCGCGCGCATTTCGTGCTGTTTTTGGAGCGCAGCGTCCTGCTCTTTTTGGGAAGCGCCGGCAATCATCGCCGTCTGCCAGACGGTCATGGGCCCGTCCACGATCGGCGTGCGCTTGAGCGTGATCTTGCTGCCCGCCCTCACCGTCGCCTCGATATGTACGAGGCGCAGCATGCGGTCCATCTCGAAGACGACCAGGCTCACCTGCCAACCCGTTTTCAGCTTTTCCACGGTCGGAGCGTACGACTTCGGCCGGTATTCATGCAGCTTCACACGCAGGTGCTTCAGCTTTTTCGCAAGCGTGCGGCCGGTCGCGATGATCCTCTTCGCCTGCGCCTCGTCGCGCACGAGCGGCCCCGCCGCGAACAGGCGCGCCGCCTCGAACGCGGCTTCCTTCGAATCGATGTCGGCGCGCAGCGCATCGCCCAGCGTGCCGGGCGTCAACTCCGTCTTCCCGAACGCGATGTATGGAAACGTGTCCCCCAATCCGCGCTGCCCCTCGGTGAGCGGCGCCTTTAGCTTGAGATGGCGGAGCGGAATAGCGATCGACGAGTCCTCGGCCAGCCCCGGAGCGGCGAGGATCAGGAGTAGCGCGATTCGAAGCATGGATGCAGATTACGCGCGGGTTGCTCGCGCATCGTCTCGGGTTCGTAACAGCGCTCGCTTCGCTCGCGCGGCTTTGGGCTTTGGGCTCTGAGCTTTGCGCCGCAACCGGGCCATCCATTCGCGTACGTAATGTCGTTGGGCCTCGAAGTACCAGCTGCGGCGCCGAAGACAACCGATGCCCAATCCCAATCCGGTCGCGTGGGGGCAGGCTGGTCGTTGCGCAAAGCCCAAGGCCCAAAGCTCAAAGCCGGTTGCAACTAGCCCAGCAGCACGCGTTCGACCGCCTGCACGAGGTCGTCGGCGGGATTGACGCGGACGAATCGGGCGTTGTGGCGATGGGCGACCTGCTCGCGTTCGGTGAGGAACTGTTCGGCCTGCTCGTGGAAGCGGGCGCGGACGGATGCGTCGAGATGCACGACGCGCGCTTCGCCCGTTTCGGCGTCGCTGACACGCACGGCGGCGGCCTCGGGCGCGTGCAACTCATCGGGCGCGATGACCTGGACGCAGACCTTCTGCGCGCGTGCCAGGCCCGCGAGCGAACGCGCCAACGGTTCGGTCTCGTAGAAATCGCCCAGCAGAATGGCGGTGCGGCGCCCTCCGGCGGCGGCAGGCGCGCGCTGGACCGCCTGCGGGAAGTCGGCGGTTTCACTGACCGGCATTCGCTCCAGCGCATCGAGCAGTTCCGGAAACCGCTCGGGTGCGGCCACCCAGCGCGACGCACCACCGGCCGATGCCACCGAAACGCGCGCGCCGGCGGCGAGGCCGAGCCAGCCGAGCGCCGCCGCGAGCCGCAACGCGCACTGCTGCTTGTCGAACAGCCCCATCGACCGCGAACGATCCACGATCAGCAGCAACTGCGATTCGCGCGGCGCCTCGAACTCCTTGACCACCAGCTTCTCGAGTCGCGCGTAGACGGCCCAGTCGATGGTCGACAGTTCGTCACCCGCCGCATACGCGCGATGGTCCGCGAACTCGATGCGCCCGCCCCGCTCCGCGATCGGCGACCGCCCACCGCCCCCGCGCCCCGCCAATGCGCGAGCAACCACACGCTTCAGAACGGACAACCGCCTGCGGAACGCTTCGTCGAACAAGTGACTCACGGAACCAGCGTACGCGCTGGGGCGAACGGTATTGGGTAATGAGTAGTGGCTTATGGGGTTCCGATCTCGAATCCCATAACCCACCACTCAAAACCCGAAACCGACTCCGAGGCTGCTCTAGGTGTACCGGGGCCGCCCACCCCAACCCAGAATCCTCCGCAGTCGCGAGTAGTAGGACCGAGGCCCAACGCGAATCAACTGGAAGGGTTTGTCCGCCTTGCGCACGTTGACGATATCGCCTTCGTTCACGCTCCAGCGATCCTGGCCATCGATGACGACGCTGCCCTGCGACTCGCCCTCGCCGAGGAAGAGCTCGATCTTCTGCTTGGCGGAAATCACGAGCGGGCGCTGCGAGAGCGCGTGCGCGGCGAGCGGCGTGATGACGGTCGCTTCGAGTTCGGGGTCGAGGATCGGTCCGCCGGCCGCGAGCGAATACGCCGTTGACCCGGTCGGGGTCGCCAAGACGATGCCGTCGCCCGCGTAGCGCAGCGCCTCGCGGCCTTCGATCTTGGCGACGACGTGAATCAAGCGGCCCGGGTGCGCGGTCGTGAAGACAACGTCGTTGAGCGCGAAGGCGCGGTGGGTCCCGAACTCCATTTGGAGCCGCATGCGGTCCTTGAGTTTGTACTTGTCGGCCGCCATGCGATCGAGCGCAGGCTCAAGCTGATGGTCCTCGACCTCGGTCAGGAAGCCAAGCCGGCCGTGGTTAACCGCCAGCGTCGGTATCGGGTTGTCGCCCATGCGCCGCGAGGCGGCCAAGATGGCGCCGTCGCCGCCGAAGACGATCGCCCACTCCGCGTCCACGCTGGTCAGGTCGAGCGTGTGGTCGAGATCGATCGCAGCGATCCCGAATTCGCTTTCGAGCCGGTCCTTGTACTTGTCCACCGCCTCGACGACGCCAGGCTTGCTGCGGCTGCCGAGGACGAGAACGGGGCCAGCCACTTAGATCCTGGCTTCGATGTGCTCGCGGCGGCAGCGCTCCGCGATGGTGTCGGGGGAGAGTCCGAGACGGCGCAGCAACTCGGGTCGGCTGCCGTGCGCGACGAACTGGTCGGGAATGCCCAATCGGGCAAGGCGCGTTCCCGTGATTCCGGAATCGACCAGCGCTTCCGCCACCGCCGAGCCAAAGCCCGCCTGCAGCGTATGGTCCTCGACCGTGACCAGCAGCGAATGGCTGTGCGCCATGCGCTCGACCATCTCGGAGTCGATCGGCTTGGCGAAACGCGCGTTCACGACGGTCGCCTCGATACCCTGCTCGGCCAACAGTTCCGCCGCCTCGAGGCTGGGCTCCACCATCGCGCCGTAGGCGATGATCGCGAGATCGCCGCCTTTGCGCAGCGTCACCGACTTGCCGACCTCGATCGGCGCGTCGTTGCCGGGCAGCGACTTGAGGCGGAAGGGCGCCTTGGGTTGGCGCATGGCGACGACGCCCTCGTGATCAACGGCGAAACGCAGCATCGCTTCGATCTCGGGGCAGTCGGCGGGCGCCATGAGCGTCATGTTGGGCACGGTGCGCAGGTACGCGATGTCGTGCATGCCGTTGGCGGTCATGCCATCGCCGCCCACCACGCCGGCGCGGTCCATGACGATGATGGCGTGCACCGACTGCAGCGCGAGATCGTGAACCACCTGGTCGTAGCCGCGCTGCAGGAAGGTCGAGTAGATGGCGATCACCGGCAGCGCGCCACCGATCGCCATGCCACCCGCCAGACCGACCGCGTGCTGTTCGCAGATGCCGACGTCGTAGTAGCGCTCCGGATGCGCTTCCTTGAAGGCCGCGAGGCCGGTGCCCGACGGCATCGCCGCGGTAATCGCGACCATGCGCGGGTGCTCGTCCGCGATGCGCGCAATCGCTTCGCCAAAGTGGCGGTAGCAGTCAATGGAGTCCGCGGGAATGTTGCCGGGCGCCGGAAGCCGGTCCTTTTCCGCCTCGATCTTGCAGCCGCCTCCGTCCAGACCCGCAGGTGTTCCGCTGATGCCGTGGTACTTGCTCGGATCGTTGGCCGCTTCTTCCCAGCCGTGCCCCTTTTTGGTGATCACGTGCAGGAAGACGGGGCCGCGCGTCTCCTTCAGGTCGCGCAGCACGGAGATGAGCCGGTGGACGTCGTGGCCATCGACCGGACCGAAGTAGCGGAACCCGAGCTCCTCGAAAATACGGCCCGGATTCAGGTAGTGCTGGATCGCCTCTTTCACGCGAGGAATCCACTTGGCGATCGGCTGACCGACGACGGGAATCGTCTCGAGCGCGCGCTGTACTTCCGTCTTGGAATTGACCCACGAATTCGACGCGCGCATCTTGTCGAAGTAGCGGACGAGCGCGCCCACCGACTCCCCGATGGACATCTGGTTATCGTTGAGCACGACCAGCATGTCTTCGTCCAGCAACGTTCCGGCGTGGTTGAGCCCCTCGAACGCCATGCCCGCGCCGATCGCCGCGTCGCCCACGACCGCGACCGTGCGGTGCGGATCCTTGCCGGCGTGGCGGCGTCCGAGCCGGTAACCGAGTGCCGTGCCCACGGCGGTGCCCGCGTGCGAGACGTGGAACAGGTCGTAGTCCGACTCGTACTGGCTGGTGAAGCCGCACAGCCCGTCCGTCTTGCGCAACGTGGCGAACCGCTCGCGACGGCCGGTGAGGATCTTGTGCACGTACGCCTGATGCGAGACATCGAAGGCGATGCGGTCGCGGTCCTTGGCGATGTCGAGCACGTAGTGCAGCGCGACCGTCAACTCCACCACGCCGAGGTTGCTTGACAGGTGCCCGCCCGAGCGCGTGACGCTGTCCACGAGGAACTCGCGAATCTCTTCGCAGAGTTGCTCGAGGTCGGCGCGCGGAAGACGCTTGAGGTCTTCCGGGTACTGGATCGTGGGGAGGATCTTCATTAGCGGGAGCGCTCCACGGTCAGGTCGGCCAACCCCAAGAGCAGGTTCGACCCCGACAAATCCGCCAACGCCTCCCGGGCCCGCTCCGCCCACTTTTGGGCATGCTCGCGTGACCCGTCGAGCCCCACGGCCGCCGGGTAGGTCATCTTACGTGCGAGGCGGTCCTTTCCGGGACTTTTGCCCAGGGTCTCGGCATCCGCTGTCTCATCCAGGACGTCATCCACGATCTGGAAGGCGAGCCCCAACGCGCGGCCGTAGGAGGCCAACGCCGCGAGTTGATCGGACGTGCCGCCCCCCGCGAGCCCCCCCATGAC
>Ga0164315_10004724_pt1 | contig 10590 bp, 7 predicted proteins | sample GuaBasSedimGuay6_FD_113737 | JGI IMG/M metagenome (GOLD analysis project Ga0164315, IMG submission 113737) | Subseafloor sediment microbial communities from Guaymas Basin, Gulf of California, Mexico - Guay6, Core 4569-2, 0-3 cm | ecosystem: Environmental > Aquatic > Marine > Hydrothermal vents >...
ATATTTTTATACATTTCTTTTAAATTACCCGCGATGGTAATTTCTTCAACAGGATATTGTATCTGACCATTTTCAACCCAGAAACCAGAAGCCCCCCGAGAGTAGTCGCCCGTTACTTTATTTACACCCTGCCCCATTAGCTCCGTAACTAACAATCCAGTATCTAACTGCTTTAACATGGCGGCAAAATCATTATCACCTGACGAATCAACCGTTAAATTATGCACACCACCCGCATTTCCCGTACTTTTCATTGCTAATTTACGAGCGGAATAACTGCTGAGTATGTAGCCCTGAAGAATACCATTGCAGACTATATCTCGATCTGCGGTTTTAACACCTTCAGCATCATAAGTGGCACTGCCCAAAGCCATTTTTAAATGAGGCTGCTCATGGATATGAATAAATTCCGGTAAAATCTGTGTGTCTAAAGCATCCAGCAAAAAGCTGGATTTTCGGTACAAACTGCCACCACTTACTGCGCTGACTAAAGAACCGATTAAACCAGAAGCCACTTCTGCTGAATATAATACAGGGCACTGCCGGGTTGTTAAGCTACGAGCCCCCAGACGTTTTATAGTTCTCTCGGCTGCTTTTTTACCAATATCCTGAGCTGACTCCAGGTTTTTAGCATTTCTGGATATGCTATACCAATAATCCCTTTGCATATTGCCATTTCTCTCACCCAGTACTGAGCAGCTGATTGAATGACGCGTTCCCTGATAGCCTTGCAGGAATCCCAGGCTATTGCCCAGTACACTTATACCTTGATGACTATTTACCGAAGCACCTTCAGAGTTATTGATTTCTGGATGATAGGAACGTGCCGCATCTTCACATTCAAGTGCTATGGCTATGGCTGACTCAGCATCAATCCCCCAGGGATGATTTCTGTCCAGGTCAGGAAATTCTGTTGCCAGCATTTCTTTATCAGGCAAACCCGAGTATTCATCTGTGCTGGAAAACCCGGCAATACTACAGGCTGCTTTAACTGTTTCCTTTATTGAATCAGCGGTAAAATCATTGGTACTGGCTGAACCTTTCTTTTTACCCATATACACAGTGACACCTAAACTCTGGTCACAATGATATTCAATTGTTTCCACCTCGCCTAAACGGGCAGTAGCAGAAAGTCCATTATCCACACTCAGGCCTGCTTCTGCTGCGCTTGCGCCCTGTTTTCTGGATTCGTCCAATAAATCCTGAACCAGGTTTTTTAATCTATTAATTTCTTCGTGGTTTTGCATGAAAAGTTATCGACTGTTTTAAATTAAATATTTCACACAAAGACACGGAGCCCCCAAGAAAAACTAATCATAGCGGCAATTAGTTAAGGTTTTTACCTTTGTGTTCTTTGCGCCTTTGTGTGAGAAAATCCCAACAAGAGCACCTAAATGATTACTGGCTAGTGCCACCCACCGTTAGCCCGTCTATTTTTATTGTCGGCTGCCCCACACCCACCGGAACACTTTGTCCTTCTTTTCCACAGGTACCGACACCAGAATCCAGTTCCAGATCCGTGCCTACCATTGAGACTTTGGTTAATACTTCCGGTCCATTCCCGATTAAAGTGGCGCCTTTAACCGGCCGGGTAATTTTTCCATCTTCAATCAGGTATGCTTCACTGGCTGAAAAAACAAACTTACCGGAGGTTATATCAACCTGTCCTCCACCGAAGTTTTTAGCATACAAGCCTTTTTTAACTGACTTCACTATTTCTTCCGGGTCATGAGGGCCTGGTAACATATAGGTATTGGTCATTCTTGGCATAGGCAAGTGGGCATAAGATTCACGTCGACCATTCCCTGTAGATTTCACCCCCATAAGTCTGGCATTGAGCTTATCCTGCATATAACCTTTGAGTATTCCTTTTTCAATCAGTACGGTATTTTCAGTTGGTACCCCCTCATCATCAATACTCAATGACCCACGTCTGCCAACGAGTGTTCCATCATCAACCACGGTACAAAGTTCTGAGGCGACACGCTCACCTATTTTATTGCTAAAGGCTGAAGTGCCTTTACGATTAAAATCACCTTCAAGCCCATGCCCTATTGCTTCATGCAATAAGATACCCGGCCAGCCAGGGCCTAATACAACAGTCATATTACCTGCCGGCGCGTCTATTGCCTCCAGATTTACCACAGCCTGCCTGACAGCTTCTTTACCATAATCCAGCGCTTTGTCCTGATCCAGGAAGTGACAATAGTCAGTTCTGGCACCACCGCCCATACTGCCTTGCTCACGCTTGCCGTTTTCTTCTAAAATAACGGTGACACTCATCCTGGTCAGTGGCCGAATGTCAGCAGCCATAGAACCATCCTGATTTGCAATCAGAATTTTTTCGTCCACTCCCACTAAACTGACTATAACCTCTTCAATCCGGTTATCCAGCTTCCGTGTCTCGGTATCCACCTTGTGCAGCAAGTCAATTTTTTCCTGATCAGCCAATGATTTCAATGGATTTACAGGTTCATAATATTTTGGCCAGTCGGCTATGGTTTCCAGCTCTCTTTGTGCATCCTGCCCTTGTCTTGCAATCGCTTTAACATTTTTTGCGGCTTCAAGTAATACGGAAAGCTCTATACGATCACTGTAGGCAAAGCCCGTTTTCTCTCCTGAAACCACCCGAACACCAGCCCCTTGTTCGATATTATGAGCACCTTCTTTAATAATTCCATCTTCTAAAATCCATGATTCAAAATGGCTGGACTGAAAATATATATCGGCATTATCAACGGATACACTAAGCATGCTATCCATAATTTGAGCTATATCCTTATCCTGCATACCATATGGCATCAGTATTGATTGTTTAACTTGATTTACTATTTCCATTGAGGTGTTTTTAGGTAGAGAAGAAATTGTGTACGTGGAGGGGGGTTAATTATACCTTCAGAGGACATTCTTTGGTTATTGAAATAACCCTTTCGTATATTAGCCAACTATTTTTTGAGTTTTCTAAAGGTTGTAGAGCGGACTTCAGTCCGCAATTCTTACTTGACTATAGCGGACTGAAGTCCGCTCTACACAAGTTTAATCAAGTGGTAGATCATCCCTGATTGTTCTATACAATTTTTTTAATAACTTTGATCCGCTATCGACCGATCCTTCAAAATCCTCCTCGTCTTCGTCATCATCCAATAGATCTGTATTAACCTGATCCACTAATTCTACAGTCACTTCGGTATCAGTTTCGCGCCATTCCACTTTTAATTTATAGGCGGCGGCATCATATTCATCTTCAAAAAAGAAAAATGACACACTATCAATCAATTCAGTGTCTTTTGAGTCTCTTGCATCCGGGTCAAAGTTGACATAAAAAACACCCTGTTCCCTATGTTTGTCGGTAATCTCTATTTCGCTGAGTTTTAATGCCTGCTCAATCAGAACCCATGACCGGTCAAACAGTTTTTTTATTTTCATGACGGGGTTTTCATCAGGCCCCGTGTATGAAACATCATCACCCAGCCCTGTATTTGTTAATTTTTCGTATTCACCAACGACCACTGGCTCTGTTTCAACAATGTCTAGCTCGGGTGGCATCTCTAGATGGCTGGTATCTTTAAATCTTGATTTTTCACCTTCAGCACATGAGATCAGCACTGATGAAATTAAAATTAACAAAAAATAATTTTTGAAAAACATCATTTGCAAAAAAAACGCCTATGGCTTAAAACAGGAAATGAGGCGCGAATTTTTTCCAGTTTCTGTTTATCAACATCCGCAATAACATAACCTGCTCCTGTTTTATAACAATCCAGCACACCACCCCAGGGATCAACAATCATACTATGCCCAAAAGTTTTACGTCCATTCAAATGAAAACCGCCCTGATTCGGCGCAATTATATAACATAAGTTTTCAATAGCTCTTGCACGTAACAATACTTCCCAGTGCGCAGCCCCTGTTTCGGCAGTAAAAGCCGATGGAACCACCACTATTTCCACACCCTGCTCAAGCATTTTACGAAAAAACTCAGGAAACCGCAGGTCATAGCAAACAGCAAACCCTAGCTTACCAAAGGGTGTATCTATCACTAAGGGTTCATCACCACTTTCAATCGAATCAGATTCCCTGTATTCCTCATTCGTATCAGGGACACTGACATCAAATAAATGCACCTTGTCATACCGGGCAACGCGCTCTCCTTTATCGTTATATACCAGGCAGGCCGCTCTGACTTTATTTTCATCATCAGCAACCATAGGTACGGTTCCTCCAATTATCCAGACACCATGTTTTATTGCCGTTTCTGATAAAAATGTCTGAATAGGGCCTTTTCCATCAGCCTCACGAACCTTGACTTTATCAAGCTCATGCACCCCCATGATGGCAAAGTTTTCTGGCAAAACAATTAATCTGGCGCCTGCTTTTGCAGCTTCCGCAATCAACCTTCCGGCTTCTAATAAATTTGGAGCCACATTTGGGCTAGAAGCCATTTGTATGGCAGCACATTTACTCATCTGTATTCTCTTAATTTTTTATTGTTAAAAATTCGAATTAACTCCGTGCGGAGTATTATAGTTTTCTAGCACTTTTAAGTTTTTAGTAGTGTTTGCCAAGACCGATATGTGTTCCCACGCGGGAGCGTGGGAACAAGAGAACGAACTCAGGTTTTCACCTTTCCTCCTTCGTCTTAATTATTCTTCTTCATCACCAGACTGCATCCAGGAAAAATCAGTTAAACCTGTCCATGTTTTATTAAAAATACCATCTTGTTCATGTAATGGCGTGACTTTAATATCATCCCATTGCCCTGTCACTTTGTACTTTGAACCAAAAAAATAGCCCTCTTCATAATCACTGGTTAATACCTGAGTTATGACACTTGCAATACCACCGACAATTGTACCAGCAATAGGCAATGCTCCTGAACTTTTAGGTACAACCTGAACGGTATAATTAAGTGTTCTGGCCAGCAAACCTGCCTCACCCTGAATTGAAATTCGTGCAGGCACTGCATCTACAAATAAATCATTAGTCCTGGCCTTTCCTTTATTGATATTGAAATGTCCACTAATCGTATTAAAAGTAAGTCCCTTTTTATATACATCTCCAAAATCAAGGGTCAGCCGTTTTATCCATTGCTCCATTGCTATAAGCCCTAAAATCCGGCCAAATCCTGGTTCAATACTGGAAATACGTCCATCTTCCAGCATCACATCTATTCCTGCATTCATTGTTGCCAAAGAAAACTGATAAGGCGTACCTGTCCAGCTACCATAGTATTCAATATTAGCCTTGGCCTCCTTTAAATCAGTGGCAAAACCAAACTCAGATAAAAACACCCCGATATCATCAGCAAATATAGAACCATACATTTCCGTCACACTATCATCTGAGGTCTTTAACCAATCTGCTTTAAGTTCTATTTTATGGTTTTGATTTTAAATTAATATGATTAAACCTGACGCCATCTATTAATTTCTCTGTTTCAATTTTTAGCTTGCCCAGATTGTTTCCATTCCACCATAATTGCTCACTAGCTACATCAATTAATGACAAATCTTCTGTGTTAATATCATCTACCTGAAAATCTATTTGCATTAATTCTGATAGATTCAAATAAGCCATATTCAGTTTTATTTGACCCTTCCCGGCACGATCAACAGGTATGGAAAATGCACCTTTAGCAATAGAGCTGGCAAGATAACCTCGCCATTCTTCATCAAAACGCTGACTGGCGATTTCAAGAGAACCATAGTCTTTTTCCTTCCACTGCAATTGCTTTATTTTTAAACTAATTTCACTAAGCTTATCCAGCCCTGAACCAAAATGCTGCGCATCCCCCATGTCCACCCACTCAGACAGATCAAAAACATCCTGCTCTACCTCTATATGTATCCCCTTTTGCTTGGGAATAAAGGCAGGGCCATTACCATAAACAATATGTGCAGACTCCACAGTATTTTGCTGTTTATTTATATTAATTGCCGCTTTCAAATGATCGTTATAATTTAATGTAAGCGGTAAGAGTTTATTATCGTTCAACAATAAATTTAAAGTTAAACTGCTTTTTTGTTGGGCTAATTTGTTTAAAGACTCAGGAAGATCTACAGACACACCCGATAAACTGGTTTTTATCCAAAGTTCTGCAGATCGTTCTTCATCATCGGGTAAGTTCAGGTTTAGCTGGTATGCCATCAAACCTTTAATTCGCCCATCAGTAAACGGGGTGTTCAAAAAACTGAATTGCTTTTTTATTTGTGAAACTGTCGTCTTACCCTCAATATTGATATGTGTATTGAATTCATCACTATCCACATCAATAGCGATAGGAAACCCCAAAGCACTAGCGTTTATTTGATCGCTAAACAAGCCTTGTTCTGTAAATCTTAAATCTCCAGTTATTTGTTCAACATCCAGATCAACCGATTTTACTTTCAAAGCTGCCTGGTCAATATGAGCAACCCCGTCGACGGCTATTACTGCAGTTTCAGCCAATGGGATTTCCATATCCAGATCAACTTGCGTTACCCCTTCAGGCGTAATTGCATCCAGGACTGCATCAACAGAACTACGCAGGGGGGTCTCCAGCAGGGAGGTTAAGCCGCCCAGAATATCTCCCTCAATACGTCCTCCTTGCACCAGCAAATGATCGCTTAGAGAAAAGGAGGGGATTTCCATCTGAACCTGTTTAATGATTAGATTGCCAACTTCCGCATGAGACAAGTCAATCGTTACGCCGTTTTTTAAAAACAGAACATTCGCATCCAGGTTTGTTAAATTTGGCCATTCTGAATTATAGTGCAACTCAACATCTTCCATGTTGTACAAAACCTCAAATACACCCTGACCTTCAGTGAAAGGAAATTGATTGAGCTCACCATAGACTAATGCGTTACCCTGGCCAATTTTTCCTGATACAAATGCACTATCCAGCCAGGCTAGCACGTCTTCATCCATAACAGGAACCGGATAATAGTCTCGTGCATGGCTAATGTCTGGTGCATTACCAAAGCTTAGCTGTAAATCCATAAAAACAGCTTCATCATTTTTAGGAATGGTTAAAGCTACTCTGGTTTCTGTTTCAATATATTTTAAATCAACTACCAGACTTTCAGTAGATACTTGCCATTTATCAGGCAGTTGTTGCCATGTTAGAGTGCCGGTAAATCTATTAATGGAAAAAGGGGCTTTGAATAATTCCGGATAATATAAACTAGCCTCATGGGTGTTAAAGCTAATCACCCCGCTATCATTATTTCCTTTAATAGATCCCGTTAAATTCTCCAGTTGCGGCAAACCAGAACAGGCTTGAATATAAATATTATCGAATACACCATTGAAGGCATATTTGTTATTTACAGTGTCAGTATAAAATGAAAAATCCTTTAGCCTGCATTTTATAGCCGCTGTTGAAATCAGTTCTAATTTTTCTGGCTCCCCCGGAACAAAGAACTGAATTAACTCTGTCAATTCCTGTAAATCCAATTCAGCAATAGAACCAGCAAAATGGGTCAAATCATTACTAGCAAAAATACCGAACTCTGCTGTGGGCCAGACTTGCTTTCCAGTTTTAAGAGCAAAATCTTTTACCCCTACTTGCCAGCCATCTTTCTTATTAAAGGCACTAAATGTAGTACTAAGGGTTTTAATTTCAAATGTTTCTGTTTTTTCACCCTTTTTCTGTAGCACAATGTTTTTTGCCCGGACACTACCGGTTACGGCTACTAATCTGGATTTTTCGACCTTACTCCATTTTTTAAAGCTACCTTCTCCAGCAAGTATTTTGATACCCAGGGGTTGCTCAGCAGTGACAAGTTCAGCCAGCTTTATATCAGTCCCTTCGAAATAAGCCATGCCATTAATATTACCCACATCAAAGACATTCCCTTGAAAAGACAAGGAAACTCTTAATACTTCCCCATATTGCGGTGGCAAATGACTTATGAAATGGATCTCATGGGTATCCGCTTCACTATCATTTCTAATTGACAAATCAACATCATTAAAGACCAGGAGTTCTCCATTCTTCTGTTCATCCAGCCAGCTAATATCACTTTTTAAAATCTCATAGTGATTACCTTGCAGTAGCCATAAAGGCTGTCCTGATTCCTCCATGTTCAATCCGGCTATAGACAGCGTTCCATCTTCCTTACGCACAATGGAAAGTTTGACACCCACTAAAGTAAGCCAACTGGAGGGCAAAACATCCCAGGAGAACAATAATTTCACAGGGTCGATACCCAGCCGCAACTCTTCCAGTTGTATAGCAGGTTTACCCTTTGCATCTTCGGCCAGAACCTGAATATCTGTTAAGATAATTACAGGACTAAAACCACGCATACTTGCCCTTAATGCACCTATTTCTATGGGTATTTCTGTAAGCTCAAAAAACTTGCTTTCCAGTTCCGTTTTATAGTCTTCAACACCCAGCACTATAGTTCTTATCGAAATTGAACCTAAACCCAGGGCTAATACTGACCAGAACAATAAGTGTCGAGTTGCACGTGTTATGTGATGAATCACAATAATTATTGCCCTCTACTACAATAAAACCACATCATACTGCTCCTGATTGTACAGTGCTTCGGCTCTAAACTTGATCCGTACAGCTAAAAACAATTCCAGCTCGGCTAACATACCCGCCTCTTCGTCTAACAGCATTTCAACGACTTCATTAGATGCAAGCACCAATAATTCCTGTACATTGTATTGCCTGACTTCCCGAATGATCTCCCTGAATATTTCCAGACATATTGATTCAGCCGTTTTCAACACTCCCCTGCCCCCACAAGCACAACAAGGTTCACAAAGTATATGTTCCAGACTTTCGCGGGTTCTTTTACGAGTCATTTCAACTAAACCCAGCGCCGAAACTTCTGTAATTTTGTTTTTTGCATGATCTTTATCTAAATTTCGCTGTAACGCATTCAGAACCTGTCGTTTATGCGCTTCGCTTTGCATGTCGATAAAATCAATAATAATAATACCACCCAGATTACGCAATCTAAGCTGCCTTGAAATTGTTTGTGCCGCCTCAAGATTGGTTTTGAAAATAGTCTCTTCCAGATTACGACTACCGACAAACCCTCCGGTATTTACATCAACCGTTGTCATGGCTTCTGTCTGATCAAAGACCAGGTGGCCACCTGATTTTAACTTTACTTTCCTGTCTAAAGCCCGGGTTATTTCATCTTCTACATTGTAAATATCAAAAACCGGGCACTCTCCAGTATAATGCTCAATCACTGATTCTATCTCGGGTACAAAGACTCTGGCAAACTCGACCAGTTTCTTATGTGTTTCTCGAGAATCAACTCTTATTCTTTCAATACCCTCTTTATATAAGTCGCGTAATGTTCTAATGCTTAGAGGCAAATCTTCATGAATTAAAGTTTTGGTTTCTGCTTTACTGATTTTTTCGGAAATGGTCTCCCAAAGTTTTGTCAGAAAAGTCATATCAGAAATCAACACCGGCTCTGCAATACATTCAGCCGCTGTCCTGGCTATAAACCCACCACTTTTATTTTTTTCCTGGAATTGTTCTATACAGGTTCTTAATCTTTTACGTTCAACGACACTTTCAATTCTTTGAGAAACACCTGAATTATTGGCATAAGGCATATAAACCTGAAACCTGGAAGGAATAGATATTTCTGTTGTTAATCTGGCGCCTTTTGTTCCCAGCGGATCTTTGGTTACCTGAACAACAACGGCCTGCCCTTCACGCAAATAATGTTCAATACTTTCTGAGCCATTTATTTCCAGTTCTTTACTGCTAAAATCAGAAAGATGCAGGAATGCAGCACGTTCCAGGCCAATGTCAACAAAAGCAGCCTGCATACCAGGTAACACACAACAGACTTGCCCTTTATAAATATTTCCTACCAGTCCTTGCTGTTTGTCCCGTTCTATAATCAACTCCTGTAATACACCGTTTTCAATAACGGCTACACGTACTTCAGGTGGAGTAACATTTATTAATATTTCTTCACTCATCTGATGATTTTTATTCCCTGTTTTGATAATAACTCTGCTGTTTCAAATAATGGTAGGCCAACAACACCCGAAAAGCTACCCTTGATAGATTCTACGAAAACACTTGCCAAACCCTGTATCGCATATGCACCCGCTTTTCCTTTCGGCTCACCAGTGTTCCAGTAAGATTGAATTTCTTCAGGGGAAATTTCTCTAAACCTTACTTCAGTCTTGCTTAATGCCTGAAAATGTTTGTTTTTACACTGACTTCTCAATGAGATAGCACTATAAACACTATGCGTTTTCCCTGAAAGCTGATTTAGCATAGTCATGGCATGTTCTCTGTTTTTCGGTTTACCCATAATTTGTCCATCAAGTACAACACTGGTATCAGCTGCGAGCACCGGTAAAAAATCGATTAATTCGCTAACGCAGGCTGCTGACTTTTCTGCTGCAACTCTGCACACATAATCCAAAGCTACTTCCCTGTCTTTTGGTGTTTCATCAATATCAACCGGATGCACGATATAACTGACACCGATTTGATCCAGTAATTCCTTACGCCGAGGTGATGCTGAGGCTAAAATGAGTTGTTCGTTCACCGGTGATAGGGATGGTTATTCAAAATACTCCAGGCTCTATATAATTGCTCTGCTACAACAA